>Ga0315282_10003093_pt1 | contig 30025 bp, 25 predicted proteins | sample YL17G07_20_MG_FD_203693 | JGI IMG/M metagenome (GOLD analysis project Ga0315282, IMG submission 203693) | Sediment microbial communities from Yellowstone Lake, YNP, Wyoming, USA - YL17G07_20 | ecosystem: Environmental > Aquatic > Freshwater > Lake > Sediment | place: USA: Wyoming | collected... | reverse complement strand
TGAACCTATGGTTTGCTTTGGGTGTCAATGTAGCAGAAAAAAGATTAAGATGGGGTTAAGTTTGGATGAAGAATTCTTAATCTTGAGGGGAGGAAGTTTAATTCTTCAGGGTGGGTAAATAGACGGTGAAGGTCGAGCCTCGATTCAATTCGCTATTCACTTCAATCCTTCCTCGGTGGGCCTTTGCTATCCATTCCGCAATACTCAATCCTAGGCCCACGCCACCACTCTCTTTTGAACGGGATTTATCTACCCGGTAAAAACGTTTGAAGATCTTCTCTTGTTCTTCACGGGGGATGCCAATACCTGTATCCACAACTTGAACGACCGCATTTCCCTCATCCTTTTCAACCGTAATTCGAATAGAACCTTCAGAAGTGTATTTTATGGCATTGTCAACCAGATTGGTGAAAAGTTGTTGAAGGCGAACCTTATCCCCCATGATCGTAACCTCTTGAACCCTACCCATTTGCAAGTCGATCCCCTTCTGCTCAGCCAGGACCTTGAAAAGATTGCCTATGTCCTGGACCAAGAGATCCAACCTGAGGGAAGCCATGTTGAGTTCCACCTGGGACGAATCAAATTTGGAAAGGAGGATCAAATCATTAATCATCCGGTTAAGCTGGTCAAACCGTTCGATGAAATGGGCCAACCCTTCCTGATATTCTTCGGCAGGTCTCTTTTTCGAAAGAAGAACTTCCGCCTCTCCTTTCAGTGCACAGAGAGGGGTCTTCAATTCGTGAGAAGCATCCGCCGTAAATTCAGAAATTCGCCTAAAGGAGCTTTCCAACCTGGCAATCATTCCATTGATTGTTTGGATGAGGTTATCCATTTCATCATCTGTTCCTCTTGTAGCCAACCTTTCGTTCAGGCTATTCGATGTAATGCGTTCGGCTTTTGATGCGATATAGCCGATAGGGGAAAGGGATTTTTTAGCCAGGATCCATCCGCCTAATGATCCTAACACTATGATGACAGGAAAGACGGCCAAAATATTCCACTTGAAATTGGAAAGACTTTTTCTTACAAAACGCAAATGGGTGGCAACCTGAATGACATAGGCCAATTTCCCCTCCCTATACATGGGGGCGTTAATGATGCGAAAGGTGGTCCTCCTCCCTCGGGAATGGATCTCCTCCTGTGTCACTTCCCCTTTCAGGACGCGGGATAGGATTTCATCGCGACCTCGGTAATCAAATCCGCCGAAATTCTTAGAAGTGTAAAACAAGGAACCATCTATATTGAGCACCCTGAAATATATCGGGTAGTAAGTCCTCGCCGTAACTCCGGTCTCAAAATCATTCAGGACTTGGATTCCTTCTATATTTCGAGACAAAAGTTCCGACAATTCATTCGCCTCGTCATGAAGGAATCTGTCGACCTCTTTGATGAGCTGGTGTTTGAGCCGTAGATAGAGGAATCCAAAAATAATAAGGACAGAAAAGAAGAACGTCAGAATATACCAGAACGTTAATTTAACATCGGCTCTATGATAAAATTTAGCCCTGGTCTTCAAGGACATACCCCACTCCTTTCACGGTATGGAGAAGCTTCGGTTCAAAATCCTTGTCGATCTTATTCCGGAGATGAGACACATGAACGTCAACCACGTTGGTACCTGTGTCAAAATGATAATCCCAGACCTTCTCAGCAATCATCGTTCGGGTGATGATTTGGCCAGGGTGTCTCATGAAAAATTCGAGAAGAGTGTACTCTTTGGGTGTCAATTCAATCCTTATTTTGTCTCGAAAAACCCGATGACCTTCGGCATCTAAAATAAGGTTGGCAATCTGTAATATGGAAGGCGAGCTGAGTACCTTCCCTCTCCGGAGGATTGCTCGAATCCTGGCCAAGAGTTCATTAAAAGAGAAGGGTTTGGTCAAATAATCATCAGCCCCCAAGTTGAGGCCTTGGACAATATCCCTTTCTGTATCCTTTGCCGTCAAAAAGATGACAGGAGTTTGAATCTCCATTTTTCTTAGCCTTTTCAGCAACTCCCTTCCATCCATTTTGGGAAGCAAGATATCGAGGATGATAAGATCATAACCTCTATGAAGGGCCAAATCGAGCCCTTCTTCTCCATCAAAGGCCACATCAACAGTATAAGAATTCTCCGACAGTCCTTTCTTAACAAATTGCACGATGCTTCTGTCGTCCTCGACAAATAAAATTCTCATCTCCAACTCCGCAGGAATTCTGTTTCTTCAAAAAAGAAGAATGGTCTAGACCCGATACAATGAAGAATACCTCTGCTCAGGTCTTGCGACACCCGTTTGGATCGCTGCTTCCTTCACGCTGGAGGACACTTTTTCCGGAACTTTCCGGTTCAGCACGCTGGGGATGATATAATCTTCGCTCAATTCATTCTCTGCAACGATGGAAGCAATAGCCTTGGCTGCTGCAAAGAGCATCTCTTGATTGATCTCCTTGGCGTTGCAGCCGAGGACCCCTTTGAAGAGACCGGGAAAACAGAGCACGTTATTGATCTGATTTGGATAATCAGATCTTCCCGTTGCTATGATTCGGGCATGTCGTGCCCCTTCCTCCGGCATGATCTCAGGAACGGGATTGGCCATGGCGAAGACAATTGGATCTTTACTCATCTTTTTAATATCTTTGGAATGAATCACCCCGGGTTGGGAAAGGCCGATGAAGACATCTGCCCCCTTCATCGCCACGGATATAGACCCCCGGAGGCCCTCAGGATTGGTCTGCTCGGCAATTTGTTTCTTTACAGGGTTTATATTCTCCTTTCTACCCTTAAAGAGGATTCCACTCCGATCACACCCAATGACATGCTTTACCCCCAGGGAGAGAAGAAGCCGAATCGAGGCAATTCCAGCAGCTCCTAGTCCACTGACAACGACACGGATGTCATCGAACCCCTTGCCCACGACCTTTAACGAATTGAATAATCCCGCCAGGATGACGACCGCAGTCCCATGTTGATCATCATGAAAAACAGGTATATCCAATTCCTTTTTCAGTCGGCTTTCAATCTCAAAACACCGGGGAGAAGAAATGTCCTCCAGATTGATCCCACCGAACCCGGGAGAAATCCATTTCACCGCTGAGATGATCTCTTCTGGATCTTTTGTATCCAAACAAATAGGAAACGCATTAACGTCACCGAATTCCTTAAAGAGCATCGCTTTTCCTTCCATGACCGGCAAAGCAGCCTGTGGCCCAATATCTCCCAGGCCAAGAACAGCGGTTCCATCCGTAACAATGGCAATAGTATTTTTCTTAATGGTGAGGTCGTAGACTTTCTCTCGATCTTCATGAATCGCCATACAGATCCTTGCCACACCAGGAGTGTATACCATTGAAAGGTCCTCGCGAGTATTGAGAGGAATTTTATTCTTCACTTCGATCTTGCCTCTTTGGTGAATCCTGAAGGTTCGATCCGTCACGTTTAGGACACGTACTCCCCTCACCTTCTTGACTTCTTCAACGACCTTCTGGCCTGTCTCGACATCCGATACGTCCACAGCGACATCCCGGATAATGGTCCTCTTCCCAAATCCGACAATATCGATCGCACCTATGTCTCCTCCTGCCTTGCCAATGGCTAAGGTTACTTTGCCCAGCATTCCGGGTTTTGAAAGGATCTCCAGCCGAATGAGGATACTGTAGCCCGGACTTGGTGTTTTGATCATATCCAACCTCCTCTAAATTTCATGATAACTTATTTTAACACATTGGATGTTCCTTTCTTAAGGTGACATCCACATAAAAAGAGAAACTCTGTTGAGCCTCCTCCACGAACTCAAATCGCCTATTTTGGACTGGAGGACGACGTTTCACTTGGGGCCAGCTTCCTCCGGCGGCTTTATCGCTCGAAAGCTGCGATACAGCAAAAGGTCATAAATGATTTTTAATCCTCCCGAAAGAACGAAAGGCATGCTCATGAGCGCCGTATTTGCGAGCAACGGTCCGGCGATGATAGGAGAAAGGGACGATCCCGTTGTCCGGGCAATACCGGTGACTCCTGCAGCGGCCGAGCGTTCATCCGGATCTACGACAGCCATGGTGTAGGACTGGCGAGTGGGTACGTCCATCTGTGAGATGCTGAAACGCATTAACAGAACGGCGATTGCCAGTGGAAGGTTCGGCATGAACGGCACTAATATTAAGAGGATATTCGATGGGATATGAGTGAAGACCATGGTCCTGATCAACCCTATTTTTGATGCGATTCGGGCAGCGGTCAGGGCCGAGATCCCAGCAAGAACATTGGCTCCGAAAAAGATGCTACCAAGTAACGCGGGTTGGACTTTGAAACGGACATGAAACCAGTAGGCTAAGATACTTTGTAAAACGAACCCTCCTGCGAATGCATCGAGTGAGAAGAGTGCAGAGAGCCTCAAGACAACATTTCTTGACCGATGCAATCCCAGAAAACCCCCCGGTTTTAGGGGAGAACCGGGAGCCCCGGTCTTTTTACGAATTTCGACCGATGGAGAAAGTTGAGTGAACAACAATCCAAGAATCAGACCGAAGGCAGCATAGCCAACGACGATTACCCGATAGCTCCCGATCGGGTTCATCCCAAAGTTCATTAAACCTTGTACCAATGCTCCCCCGGCTAGAGATCCGAGCGCAGTTGTGAACGAACCCACCAGGTTGTACCAGGCAAAGGTACGAGTGCGTTCCTCGTTTGGTACAATCTGCGAAAGCGCTGCTTGCTCGATGGAGAGGAAGGGACCCACTTCATAGCCGCTTGGGCTGATCACACCGATCGTGGCAGCAATGAGAAGGAGCACAAAATTTCGCGTGAGTGCGAAGAGGATGCCAGCGAAAACCATCAGGCAGGCACCCACGACCAGCATTCGTCGCCTGCCGATCCGATCAGCATTCGTCGTGATCCATAAAGAGATCGCCGTATCACCGATGAGCGTCAGGGTCAAAAGGAGACCGATCTCGGTTTCGTTCAAGCCCGCCTGGGCGAGATAGAGCACCAGGATGACTGAGAGAAACCCATAGGCAAACAGTCGCGCGATACGGGTTGTAAAAAGGATGCTTCCGTCTCTTGTCAATACTTTTGAGATATGGGGCCAAGGGGGGACATAACGGATCTTGCGGTTACCTTGAGCCTCTTTCATCCATGCTCCTTCTGTTCACTACCCTTACAGTATGCCTGAGATCTTCTCCATTCTACCAAACATTAAACGAAATTTGTAGAATTCTTAGCGAAGGGCAAACCTGAAACAAAATTGTTGAAAAATAATTTACTCTTGCTTAAGATTGGAATGGCATGAAAAAGAAGGACCTCCTTTTAAGCCTCCTCTCCGGAGTGCTCCTCATCCTTTCTTTTCCAAATTACGATCTTGAGTTTTTAGCTTGGGTTGCCTTTGTCCCCCTGCTCTACGCAATCCATGGGAAAACAGGCCTCCACGCCTTCACCCTGGGATTTCTGACCGGATTGATCTCCTATCTTGGAATCCTATACTGGATCATCGTTGCCGTCCATACGTATGGCAATATCCCTTTATTGGTCAGTGCCTTCATTCTCTTACTTCTGGTCGGTTACTTAAGTCTATTCACAGGTGCCTTTGGATTCCTGACACGGGTGGTTCCATTGTCTTCGGGAATTCAAACCATCCTCTTCTTTCCGATCCTGTGGACCGCTCTTGAATATCTTCGCTCCTTTCTTTTAACAGGTTTCCCGTGGGCCAACTTAGGCTATTCCCAGTACCTTAACCTCCTTTTTATCCAGATGGCAGATATTACCGGTCCCTATGGCCTCTCATTTGTCATTCTTCTGGTCAATACTACTCTCTTCTGGATCCTACGCCAATGGATCAACAAAACCTTTCCCGTCCGAGAGGTGGTCGTCACCCTTTTCGTTCTTTTGAGCTCAGTGATCTATGGATATGTGAAGATGGGAACGATCGATCAACAAATGCTTCAGCAGCCTTCTCTGAAGGTGGCTTTGACTCAAGGGAATATCGATCAATCGATTAAATGGGACGAGTCCTTTCAGAAGGAAACATTGAAAATTTATGAAAGACTCTCTTTGAAGGTGGCGGAGCAACACCCAGACCTCATCATCTGGCCAGAGACAGCCACCCCGTTTTTTTTCCAGCAGGCCACAGAATATCAACCTATGCTCCTCGATATCCCAAACAAGACGCATGCCTTCCTCCTCTTTGGAAGTCCCTCCTTCAAAGTAGAGAGAGGAAAAGTGAACCACTATAACAGCGCTTATCTCGCCTCTCCTGCTAAAGAGGTCATCGGAAGGTATGACAAAATCCACCTGGTTCCTTATGGAGAGTATGTGCCCCTCGGAGAAATTCTTCCGCTGGGGTCTTTAGGGGAGGGAATCGGGAATTTTAAATCCGGAAAAGTGATCTACAACTTCTCCCTTCCCCAGGGGAGGTTTGGAGTGCTCATCTGTTTTGAGATCATCTTTCCAGACCTCTGCCGAAGATTTGTCAAAGGTGGAGCGAATTTCTTGATCACCATCACGAATGATGCCTGGTTCGGGAGAACCTCAGCCCCTCATCAACACTTTACCATTGCAGTATTCAGGGCGATCGAGAACCGGGTCTTCATCGCCAGGGCTGCCAATACTGGAATCACTGGTTTTATCGACCCGAGAGGGAAGATCATAAAAAAGGGAGGGATCTTTGCAGAAGAAGCAATGAGCGAAACGATCCACCTGTCAAAGAAGAAGACTTTTTACACCCTATACGGCGATGTCTTCGCATGGGTCTGTTCAGGTTTGTCGCTTCTATTACTGGGATATGCGCTCAGTCAAAAGCAAGGCAAAGGATGAAACCCTTAATCCTTATCATAGCCATTTTTCTTCTTTTGATAAACATGGTCATTCTCGGGAGGGCCGCCGAGGCCAAAGATCCTGCCCCCAACCTCTGGTCCGAGTTGCTCCAAAGGTCACCCTACCCCTATACGCTGCCTCTCCCTCCGCCCAATGCAACCATTATGGACGGTACCTATACCAAATTTGAGACGAAAGAAACTCCCCCTGTTCCCTGCAGGCGTTGCCCGGATTATGCTCCTGAGGGCGGGATATGGAAGTTGAACTTGAGCAAAGGTGTCTTCAGAATTTTTCATAAAGCGACGGGATGGAAAGACATCGGGTCCTTTATCGTTTCAGGAGACCAATTGATCCTGGCCAATGATCCCGTCTGCCATGAGGTGATCGGGGTCTATCAATGGAAATTGGAGGAAGGGAAATTAATCCTGACAGTAATTGAGGACAAATGTGCGATCGGCCTGAGGGCAATGAATCTGACCAAACTTCCCTGGCTCTCGTGTCAACCTCCTAACATGGAAGCGGCCGCTACCGATCACTGGCCCAAACCACCAGGCTGCGATGAATGAAAAGGAGAATCCATTGAACTATTTAATGACGAACAAAGCACAGGTCCTTTCACGAAAGGAATCTTTCGAAGTCCTCATCGATTTTGATGTCGTCTTTGTGGGTGAGGTTCATGACTCCCGCTTTGCTCATAAAGCAGAACTCATTCTCCTCACCGGACTGTCGCGACGGGATCCGAATTTGGTACTTGCCCTTGAGATGTTTGAACGGGATGTCCAGGATGTCTTAGATGCCTATCTTCGAGGAAAAATCTCAGAGGATAAGTTTCTTAAGCAATCCCGCCCCTGGCCAAACTACCACGACGATTATCGCCCTCTCATTGAGTTGGCAAAGACAAAAGGGATCCCTGTTATTGCAGCCAATGTGCCGCGGCGGGCTGCTGCAGCGGTAGTGATGGCAAATAAGATCTCGACTAAGGTGGCAGGTGGGGACAGACTTTTTCTTCCCAAAAAGGTACATCTCGATTCAAAAGAATATCGTAAACGCTTTGTGGCCTCCGTGGGTGAAATGCCCCATCATACTCCCATGAAAGGCATGAATGTCAGCGGACTTTATAAAGCACAGGTTTTAAAAGATGCTGTCATGGCCGCCTCCCTTGAACCCCTTTTAGACCGTCGCATCCTCTTCTGCTGTGGCCATTTCCATTCCGATTACTGCCTCGGCATCCCCTACCAGCTCCGGAAGAACCATCCTGAGCTGAAGATCGCCGTGATCACCTTTTCTTCATCCCTTGAGGAACTGCCCATGGAGGACCGGTCACGGGTGGCAGACTTCATCTGGTTAGAGAGCTAGAAGGTTGGCTTTCTTTAGATAGGGTTCGGGTCATTGCAGGCTTTTTAACCAATCGCACGCCATTTCATTAGTCCAATACTCCCGTATTCCATTATTGCTGAATTCGTAAAAAGTTGTCATTCCCGTGAAAACGGGAATCCAGAGAAAGTCTGAGCCCCTAAAAGACTGGATTCCTGCTGGAGTTTACCCCGTACTTGATACGGGGCAGGAATGACCCAAAATAGCCCTTTCAGACTTTTTACGAGACCATCGATACTCCTTCATTATATTATTCCATCATTCCATTATTCCATTATTCCAATATTCCTCAGTTCTTTAATCCCCAATTTTTTTCATTGTTGGGTTGTATAGCCCTGCCTCATTCGCCCCCATCAATCCAGCTTGGTATGACCTTTCATCCACCAATGAGAGAGCTGAAATCATAAGCTGAGTTAGGACGGGGACCTTCCGAATCCTGTCTAACTTCCGGGAGATGTGTTCAAGGGAGTCATCCTTTGTCATCCAGCCCAATGCATCAAACGCCTTCAGATTGAGAGGTAAGGTATAACTGCGAAGCGTCTTTTCACGCTCCAGGTTGTAAAATTGATCAAAGTAGGACATCACTAACTCGCGCAGGGTGCGATAAATGGGCTCGCGAAACCTCAACCCAACAAAATTTGACTTAGCCACAGCACCCCAGTGCCCACACCTTTTGTAGACCGCCAGCATATGGTCGTCGTCCCGCTCGTTGGGCAGCATATCCATGACGAGCGGAGGGTATCCCAGACGGCGAAGCGTTGCCGCAGCAAACAGAGCCCCGTCGAAACAGTGAGCTATTCTCTCCCGAAGGACCCTGAGTGGACACCGATAGATATGTTCCGTGCCATAGGGGACTTCATCCAGGAAAGCTTGAATTTTAGCTGGGGTCGTTAGCGTTGAAATGAATCGGTGTTCAGACTCAGTCAATACCCGATCAAAATCTGTCGTGAATAACATTGGGACTCCTCAAATCCTTTCGATTATTTTCCAAATATTTTAGCGGAAAAAACATAAAAATAGCAATTGGCGAATATCATGTCCAGGGCGAGGAGCTCGTGCGAGGCTCAGTTTCAATGGCGTGATACGAAAGGGAAGCAGGCGAAAGGGGTCGCCAGTGGCAAGAGGAAGTGTCTCTTATCTAACGATATTGACAACAAAGAAAATCAATGTAATATGATGGCACCGTGTCAAGATTTGTTTCCCGGGATACAAGAACCCGGGTTTTCTGTCCTCAACGCCATCAAGCGAGGAAAGCGCAATGCCTTTACGAACTGGTTTTGACAACGAGAAGTACCTTGCGGAACAGACCACGGCTATCACGGAAAGGGTCAGTCGCTTCAATAATAAATTGTACCTCGAGTTTGGCGGAAAACTCCTCTTTGACTATCACGCCGCTCGTGTATTACCGGGATTCGATCCAAACGTGAAGATGCGCCTCCTTCAGAAAATTCGAGGCAAATCAGAAGTGGTGCTCTGCATCTATGCTGGAGATATCGAGCGTAAAAAGATTCGGGCCGATTTTGGGATTACCTACGATTCGGATGCATTGAAGTTGATCGATGATCTGGGGGAGTGGGAGATCGGTGTGACCGGAGTGGTCATCACCCGATATGAGAATCAGCCTGCAGCAACCGTATTCAAAAACAAATTGGAACGCCGAAACATCCGGGTTTACACGCATCGGTTTACCAAAGGGTATCCGACGGATGTTGATACCGTTGTTAGCAACGAAGGATACGGTGCCAATGAATATATTCCTACCACCAAACCCATTATTGTGGTCACGGGACCAGGACCCTATAGCGGGAAACTGGCCACGTGCCTTTCCCAGATCTACCATGAGTATCATCATGGCGTGCATGCCGGTTATGCCAAATTTGAGACCTTCCCCATCTGGAATCTCCCTCTGAAACACCCCGTCAATATGGCTTATGAAGCGGCAACAGCCGATATCCGGGATTTCAACATGATTGATTCCTTCCACCTGGAGGCTTACAATGAAAGAACCGTAAACTACAACCGGGATGTTGAGGCCTTTCCGGTTCTCAGGCGGATTATCGAAAAGATCACCGGGGAACGCTCCTTTTACAAATCCCCCACGGATATGGGCGTCAATCGGGCGGGGTTTGGAATTGTGAATGATGATGCCGTTCGACGGGCTGCCATTCGAGAGGTTATCCGTCGTTACTTCCGGTATGCTTGCGAATATGCCATTGGATTTGCCGATAGAGAAACCGTCCAGAGAGTCGAGTTGCTCCTTGAGGATTTGAATGCAAAACCAGAAGACCGGATCGTTGTCAACCCAGCCAGGCAGGCCGGCTTAGAGGCCGAAAGGAAGGGCAAAGGAAACGAAGGCATTTACTGCGGTGCAGCCATTGAATTAGCCGACGGGTCCATCATTACGGGAAAGAACTCGCCGCTCATGCATGCGGCCTCCGCTTTGGTTCTTAACGCGGTCAAACACTTGGCAAAGATTCCTGACGCGATGCACCTTCTGCCCCCCAACATTATGGAATCGATCAGCCATTTTAAGAAGGATGTGCTGAAGGGGAAAATGGTGAGCCTCGATTTAGAGGAGACCTTGATTGCACTCAGTATCAGTGCTACGGTGAACCCCGCCGCTCAAATGGCCGTCGAGAAGCTCAAGGAATTGTCCGGCTGTGAAGTTCATATGACTCACATCCCCACCCCTGGAGACGAAGCCGGGCTGCGAAAGTTGGGAGTGAATTTGACGAGCGACCCAGAGTTTGCTACAAAATGCCTATTCGGAAGATGATGCTTGGCGCAAATGATGTGAGGACGAAACGACCATGGGAATGGAGACATTGCTTGGAATCCCAATCGGAATCGGCTTAAGCGCAGCCTGTGGCTTCAGGGTTTTTGTTCCACTGCTGGTGATGAATCTTGCCTCCCTCACAGGACACCTCCATTTGGGTCCTGGCTTCGAATGGATTGGAAGCACCTATGCCACGATGGCATTCGGGACAGCAACCATCCTTGAAGTCCTTGCCTATACCATCCCATGGCTTGATCACATTCTTGATGTGATCACCTCCCCTGCAGCGGTCATTGCGGGAACGATTGCTACTGCCTCCATGGTGATCGATATGTCTCCATTTCTAAAGTGGACATTAGGAATTATCGCAGGAGGCGGGGTGGCGGCGATCGTTCAGGGAACGACCGTGGCCCTGCGCACAAAATCGTCAGCACTTACGGCAGGAATGGGCAATCCCTTGGTGGCTACAGGTGAACTGGTGGGATCGGTGTTCACAGCCCTCCTGGCAATCATCGTCCCCATTCTCTGCCTGATTCTCATCTCATTGCTTTGCATTTTCGTTACCTGGAAAGTGGGCCGCTTCTTTCTGGGCAGAATCAAAATTATATAGAGGCGAAATATTGAAAGGTTCTCTATGGAAGGGTTCCTATTTTGGGAATGGCAAAACCTAACGATTCCGATAAGTCCGTTACGCTAACATCGTCCAATGGGGACCATTCGTTTCAAGCAAAACCTTTTTTATCCTCCTCTTCTCTCTTGAAACTCCTTGTTTGTCTCTTCCTCATCTTGGTCACCCTTGCAGCCTTTTGGCAGGCGCGACATAACGAATTCATTAGCCTCGATGACAATCTCTATGTTACGGAAAACCCCCAAGTCCAAGCAGGGTTGACTGTGAAGGGGCTTGTCTGGGCATTGACGACGACTCAGGGGGGGAACTGGCATCCAATCACCTGGCTTTCTCATATGCTCGACTGTAACCTCTATGGATTGAACCCGGGTGGACATCACATGACCAATGTGTTCTTCCACGTCGCGAATACGCTCTTGCTCTTTCTCCTGTTTCAAAAGATGACAGGAGCCTTATGGCGGAGCGCGTTCGTGGCTGCCCTGTTTGCCCTGCACCCCCTCCATGTGGAATCGGTGGCCTGGGTGGCAGAACGTAAAGATGTCCTGAGCACCTTTTTCTGGTTTCTCACCATGGGGATGTTTGTCCGCTACGTCGAGCAGCCAAGGCTCGATCGATACTTGTTTGCTCTCCTCTGTTTTGTCCTGGGTTTAATGTCCAAGCCCATGCTGATAACCCTCCCTTTCGTCCTGCTTTTGCTCGACTACTGGCCTCTGGGCCGTCTCTCCTTTGGGCCATTGGGCGCTCGTCCCCTCCTCCGTGAACCAAGTACGGGACATCATCAAGGGTCGTCTCCTCTTCGCTTGATTTTGGAGAAAGCCCCCTTCTTTGCTCTCTCTGCGGCTTCGAGTGTTGTGACTGTTTTCGCCCAAAGGAGGGCAGGCGCTGTGGGTTCTCTTGAAGCCTTCCCAATGGAGACCCGCCTGGCGAATTCAATTGTATCCTATGCTCGTTATATCGGGAAGATGGTCTGGCCCCACGATCTGGCAGTCCTCTATCCCTATCCAGAAATGATACCCCTGTGGCAGGTAGTCATGGCCGGCCTTTTGCTTATAGCTGGTTCGATAATCTTGATTCGTTGGGCCTATTCACGGCCTTACCTTGTCATAGGGTGGTTCTGGTATCTTGGAACTCTTGTCCCCGTGATTGGCCTGGTTCAGGTAGGAATACAGGGAATGGCTGACCGGTACACTTACGTGCCCTTCATCGGCCTCTTTATCATGATCGCCATGGGTCTTCCTGGTATTTTAAAGCAGTGGCGCCATCGCCAAATTGCTCTGGCCGTATCTGCGGGGCTGGTCCTTTCCGTCCTTTGTCTGTTAACCCGGCAACAGGTTAGCCTGTGGCAAAACAGCGTCACGCTTTTCAATCATACCTTGAAGGTCACCGGTGACAATCCAATTATCCACAACAACTTGGGCGTCACCCTGATGAAACAAGGAAAAGAAAAAGAGGCCTGGGCCCACTATACCCGGGCCTTGGAAATCAAATCAAAATATGCCGATGCGCAATATAATTTAGGGTTCCTTCTCGCGCGCCAAGGAAAAGACCAAGAAGCCATGGCTCAATTTGCTAAGACCTTGCGAATCAAACCGAGTCATGCCGAGGCGCATCATGATCTGGGAGTCCTCTTGACCAGGCAGGGAAAGATTGAGGAAGCGATCCAGCATTATATAGAAGCCGTACGCGCTAAAGCAGACTATGGAGAGGCATACCGCGACCTGGGGATCGTCCTGGTTAGCCAGGGAAGAGAAAAGGAAGCCGTTCCCTATTTTAGAGAAGCGTTGGAAATCAACCCGAAGGATTACATTGCTCACAATAACCTGGGCGCAGCCTTATCCCGCGAGGGAAGGATCGGGGAAGCCATGGCCCATTATACCCAGGCGCTACAAATCAATCCAATCAGCGCAGATGCACACTATAATCTCGGATCTCTCCTTGCCCTTCAAGGGAAGGACGGGGAAGCCATGGTCCATCTTAACGAAGCGTTACGGATCAATCCTCGCGATGCCCAAGGACACTATCAAATGGCAGCGATTCTTGATCGCCAAGGAAAGACCCGAGAGGCAATCGTCCATCTCAGCGAGGCTGTCGAGATCCTCCCAAATTATGGAGAGGGCCATCTTGCTCTCGGCATGCTCTATTTGCGCATGGGGAAAAAGGATTTAGCGCTGGAAAAATATAAGATCCTCAAAGCCATCAATATGAATCTCGCGGACAGGTTATATCAGAATATTTCGAAGGATTCCCGCTGAAGATTCGCTGACAGCCTGCACGGGCGCTGACGAGGACGCCCCACTGAGATACCCCAACAGAAATCGATGTAGGTTTGTCCACCAGAGGGAGGAAGTCAAGGCTTATCCTTTTGGGGACTGAGGGACGGCCCTTGACATTCCAATTCAAAACATGTAAGAAATGAACCTCGCTTGATTCCATAGAAACCTCTTAAAGAGGAAGGAACTCTTAAAGGAAAGAAAAGTCTAACCAAGAGGAGGACAAATGATGCGCACGTATGTTTCGATGGTAGTGGTGATCACCTTTGTTGCAGGACTCATGGTGTCCGGATGTGCCAGTGGCAAAGGACCGGCAGAGGAAGCCATCGAAGCAGCAGAACAGGCCATTCAAGGAACAAAGGCAGAGGCGATGAAGGTCGTTCCTGATCAGATTCAGTCACTCGAAGCAGCCCTGAACAGCGCAAAAGATAAGTTCGCCAAGAAAGATTACAAGGCGGCGCTGACCGAAGCTCAGGCAATTCCTGGCAAAGTCAAGGAATTGTTGGAAGCAGCCAAATCTAAGAAAGAGGAACTCACCAAGGCATGGACCAACCTCAGCCAGGCTCTTCCAAAGATAATGGATTCCATCAAGAAAAAGATCGACACCCTTTCGAAGACGAAGAAGCTTCCTGCGAACATCCCTGCTCAAAAATTCGCAGAAGCTAAAACCATGTTCAGAGAAGCCATGAAAGAATGGGGCGTGTCTCAGGAGAGCTTCAAGACAGGAAACCTCTCGGAAGCTGTCACCAAGGCTAATACCGTCAAAGAAAAAGCAGTTCAGATCCTCAAAGCCCTCAAAATGAAAATACCTTCACCAGTAGGAGCGAACCCATAGGAATTCTCGATAGGGTGATGCGGGCCTGACAGTCTCTGGGCCCGCATCTTATATTAAGAGGCCATCTGAAAACCCCGCCCTGTCGACGGGGTTCTTTACATTCTGCCCTTCGTCTTTCTTCTTGACCCATCATGGATTCTTTTGGCTTGACAGCGCTTTGACGTCTCACTATACTTCCATCGGTCTAAAGGATTCCCCCATCACTGGGAAAAAATAACACCTAACGACAGGAGACTTTCAAATGCCAAGACGGGATGACATCAAGAAAGTGATGATCATCGGTTCAGGCCCCATCGTCATCGGTCAAGCTTGTGAATTCGATTATTCCGGAACTCAGGCGTGTAAAGCGCTTCGCGAACTGGGATACAAGATCGTCCTTGTCAATTCAAATCCGGCAACGATTATGACTGACCCAGGAATGGCGGATGTCACTTATATTGAACCGCTAAACCTTCAAAGGATGAAGGACATCATTGAAAAGGAAAGGCCGGATGCCTTACTGCCCAATCTCGGCGGCCAGACCGGTCTCAATCTCACTGCGGAGCTGGCGCGCGAAGGCGTTCTGTTCCTGTATGGGGTGAAGATCATCGGGGTCGGCATCGATGCCATTGAACGGGGAGAGGATCGGATCGCTTTTAAGGAAACGATGAAGCGACTCGGTATTGAAATGCCAAAAAGCAAACCGGCATTTAGTGCGGAGGAAGCTGAAGAGATCGCCACTGAGCTCGGTTACCCAGTGGTCATCCGTCCCGCTTACACCCTTGGAGGAACAGGAGGTGGTCTGGTTTATAACGTCGAAGAATTGCGTACGGTGGCCAGTCGCGGCATCTCAGCAAGCCTCGTCGGTCAGATCCTGGTAGAAGAATCGGTTCTCGGATGGGAGGAATTGGAGCTTGAAGTGGTCCGTGACTCCAAGAATCAGATGATCACAGTCTGTTTTATTGAAAATGTAGATGCCATGGGTGTTCATACCGGAGACTCCTATTGCACGGCTCCCATGTTGACCATTTCTCCTGAATTACAAAAGCATCTTCAAAAATATTCCTATGATATCGTCAATGCAATTCAGGTTATCGGAGGTACGAACATTCAGTTTGCCCATGATCCCGCCACGGGACGTGTGGTCGTGATTGAGATCAACCCCAGGACGTCACGGTCTTCTGCCTTGGCTTCAAAGGCCACCGGTTTCCCCATCGCCTTAGTATCCTCAAAGTTGGCAGCTGGCATGACCTTGGATGAGATCCCTTACTGGAGGGAGGGAACCCTGGAAAAATATACGCCCTCGGGAGACTATGTGGTGGTGAAGTTTGCCCGATGGGCCTTTGAGAAATTTAAGAATGCTGAGGACAAACTTGGGACCCAGATGCGTGCTGTGGGAGAGGTAATGAGCATCGGCAAGACCTACAAGGAGGCCCTACAGAAATCGATCCGATCCCTTGAAATCGGCCGTTACGGGCTTGGTTTCGCAAAGGATTTTCATACAAAATCTCTCGGTGAGCTCATGGACCTTTTGAAAGAAGCTTCGAGCGAACGCCAATTCATCATGTATGAAGCCCTCCGCAAAGGTGCAACTGTGGAAGACCTTTATCAACGAACTTACATCAAACCCTGGTTCATAGAACAGATGAAGGGGTTGGTGGAATTGGAGGAGGAGATATTTAAATTTAAAGGTCAGACCCTGCCAGATGATTTGTTGGTAACAGCTAAAAAAGATGGTTTCTCCGATCGCTATCTTTCCCAGACCCTAGGCATTTCTGAAAGGGAAATCAGAGAAAGGCGTATTGCTTTAGGTGTGATCCAAGGCTGGGAACCTGTGCCAGTAAGCGGTGTTAAGAACGCTGCTTATTATTTCTCTACTTACAATGCCCCCGATCAGGTGAAGGTCACCAGGAGGCCAAAGATCATGGTCCTCGGAGGAGGCCCAAACCGGATTGGCCAAGGTATTGAATTTGACTATTGCTGTGTTCATGCCGCTTTTGCACTGCGTGATGAGGGATATGAATCCATTATGGTGAACTGCAACCCTGAGACCGTTTCAACCGATTACGACACCTCCGATAAGCTTTATTTCGAACCTCTGACCGTGGAAGATGTCCTAAGTATCTATGAGAAAGAAAAACCCGAAGGTGTCATCGTGCAGTTCGGGGGTCAGACCCCCCTCAATATTGCGGATGAGCTGGCGCAGGCCGGGGTCAAGATTGTCGGGACATCACCAGAGACCATTGATCTGGCAGAGGATCGGGATCGCTTCCGTCAGATGATGGCTAAATTAGGCATTCCAATGCCCGAGTCAGGGATGGCCAGCAATCTTGAGGATGCCCTTCGGGTGGCTGGGAGGATTGGCTATCCCCTCATGGTCAGGCCTTCCTATGTTCTGGGTGGACGTGGCATGGAGGTCGTTCACGATGCGGAAATGCTCGAACACTATGTTGGGGCTGCAGTAGGCGTCACACCGGAACGACCGATCCTCATTGATAAGTTCTTGGAAAATGCCATCGAGACCGAGGCTGATGCGATTTCCGATGGGACCGATGCTTATGTGCCCGCGGTGATGGAACACATTGAACTGGCGGGGATCCATTCCGGGGATTCGGCCTGTGTGATCCCGCCCATCAGTATTCCTGCTAAGCATCTTGAAACCATCAACGAGTATACAAGAAAGATCGCCGTAGAGCTCAATGTGGTCGGGTTGATGAATATCCAGTATGCCATCGCCAATGATCAAGTTTATGTCTTAGAAGCCAACCCCCGTGCCTCCCGCACGGTACCTCTGGTTTCAAAGGTTTGTAACATTCCCATGGTCCGCCTGGCCACCCAGGTTATGCTGGGTAAGAAATTGAGTTCCCTTCATCTCACGTCCAAATTCATCAGACACTTTGGCGTCAAGGAGTCGGTCTTTCCCTTCAATATGTTCCCGGAAGTGGACCCCCTTCTGGGGCCTGAGATGCGCTCCACCGGAGAAGTGTTAGGGCTGGCCGACTCATTCGGTCTAGCCTTTTTTAAGGCCGAGGAGGCTGCACAACAACTCCTCCCATCTGAGGGAACGGTCTTGATCACCGTTTCGAAGAGCGACAGACCGGCGGTTCTTGAAGTCGCCGAGGAATTTAGGAGATTGGGTTTTAAGATAAGGGCAACCAACGGTACTCAGAAATTCTTGGAGGAACACGGTATCGAGTCTGAGCCCATCCTCAAAATGCACGAGGGGCGTCCCAATATTGTGGATGGCATTAAGAACAAAGAAATCCAGTTAGTCATCAATACACCTAGCGGCAAATTAAGTAAGTATGACGATTCCTACATTCGTAAGACAGCCATTAAATTCAAGATACCGTATATTACCACCCTGGCCGCAGCCATTGCCGCCGCCAAAGGCATTGAAGCCTACCGGCAGGGTAAAGGAAGTGTTCGCTCCCTCCAAAGTTACCATGGAGATATCCATTAGGATAAGAGGTATTGGTTATTCCCCGAATGTTGACCCTAAACCACCCTCCTGGATGGAGCCCCACGGGCAAGGCCGTGGTACCACTCCAAACGGACCTTGGGGCGAACATCCCGCACCAGAGGACCAATTCACTTACGAGTAAACCCGTGGTCCTCTTGGTGCTGGGATAGAAACCCGTCCAGCCTTTCCATAGCCCGTTCGAGAATCCCCTGCTCCGCAGCGTAACAGATACGAACGGATCCCTCGCCTCCGGCTCCGAAAGCCACCCCGGGGGCAAACCCGACGTGGGTCTCTTCGAGCAGTTTTCGGCAGAATGCAAAGGAATCCGTCAATCCCTCAATCTTTGGAAACAGGTAGAAGGTTCCATCCGGAGAAGGAACTGTGACTCCTGGCATCCGACGAAGAGCAGCAAGGCAAAAATCGCGATTCTCCTTAAGGCGAGCAATCATTCTTCTCAGCTCCTCTTCACCCTGTGCGAGAGCGGTTTGAGCTGCACGTTGGATGAAGCTGGCTGGATGGGAGATGATGAATTCATTCAGCTGAGTGGCTTTTTGTCCTATATCTCGACGGGCGACGAGCCAGCCGATCCGCCAACCTGTCATGCAGTAGGTTTTCGAGAAGGATTGAGCAACAATGACGGCATCGTCACGGCTCGCCTTCCGGAGAATCGAGGGCGCAGGGACTCCAATTGCCGTGCCTCGATAGTAGAGGCGCTCATAGACCTCATCGGCGAGCAGCCACAAGTTGTAACGACGAGCAAACTCTAAGAGTTCCTCCTGCTCATCCTCCGTGGCGACCCAGCCCAGTGGGTTCGAGGGTGAGGTGTAGACGAGAAGGCGAGTCCGCGGTGTTACCGCCGCTTCGAGCGAATTAAAATCAACAGCGTAGTGATCGCCGCGAAGCAAGAGTGGAATTTCCATGGGGATCGCATTGTCCATCCAGATATTCGCAGCGGAGTTTGGCCAGGCGGGTGTAAGCACAAGTGCCTCGTCCCCGGGATTGAGGACGCAGCGAATCGTTACATTTAAGGCCTGCACTCCAGAGGCCGTGATGACAATCTCGGATCGTGGATCGAGATCCACGTCCTGCACTCTTCGGTAGTAATCGGCCAGATCCTGCCGCAAGCCCGGCAAGCCCGCATTTTCCGTATAAAACGTGTAGCCCTCTTCCAAGGCTTTTACAGCCGCTCGTTTGATGTATTCCGGTGTCGGGATATTCGATTCACCGAAATACAATTTGAGCACATCGTCCATTTTCATGGCGATATCTGCCAGTTCACGAATGCGAGATTGAGGAACCCGCAGGGCTGAGGAAGCAACCGTAGGCATGATGGAGTTAACACCTCACCAAAAGAGAATCTTGAACTCGAGTACGAGGCTCCATGGACTCATCATATTAATTTTGAACTATTAACGGAAGAGCAGTCGGGTGTCAAGAAAGAAATCAGAGAGCTCTGAAAAACTACCCTACGCTCTCTTGGTCAAGCCCCGGCCCTACTTTCCTTTGTGAGCAGGATAAGTTTATGGCCACACTCGGTGCAGTATTTTGAATGGATGCTATTTTCTGCTTGGCAACGCCTGCAAATACCAATTTTATTTAACCAGATGGTGTTAATTAAGTGGAAGACCATAGAGGTAATTAATGCAGAAAAGGTCCACACCGCGACAAATATCCAGGTCAGCTCAGAAATGATCAATTTCTTAATCAAAAAAGATGCAAAGTAAGAAAAGATGGTTCCTGAAAAGAATAACGCTAAGAATATCTTGGTAAATCGTCTCCCCTTGAACCACAGGTAAGGGATCGTAAGACTTGCTAGGGATATGAGAAAGGAGGTGATACACCAGGTTTGAAATTGATCTCTAAAACTGATGATTAGAATCCTCCACAGTTTTAACATTTCTTCGAAGTTAACTCTCGGCTCCCCAAACGATGCAGAGCTACTCTCAAGGTAACGGAATACAGGTACCGACAGATCCAGAACGAAGAACCACAGGTAAACCGTCCCTACAACTAAAGCGATTCCAAGCGTGATCTGCAAGATATCCTCAAAGTATTTACTCAATAGATAGATCTCGATGCTCCTGTTGTAAACGTCAAATTTTTTCGTCTCCTTTATGAAAAGTAACGACGAGATGACAGAAGCCGAGACCCCAAGACCCACAAAAACCAATCCCATATAGAGAAACGTCAAAGGGAGTCCGCCCTCGAGAAATAAGTTGGCCGAGTGGCCAGGACGAAATATGTATGGCCACAGAATTTTAAAGATGAGTGCAACGCATAAGATAAGTGCAATATAAGAGACCGGTTTTACAACTTTATTCCCCTTTTCTTCAACGGAATGGCCCACCTGTTCATAGAAATCACTCACAAAAGGATTTTTCTTGTAGACAAGATTTGCAAAAATTCTATGGATCCATTTTTTCCGAATGAGGCGCCATGCGAAGAACCCTAGGATGATGATCAAAATAATAGGCAGGATGATCTCGGCCATCAAGAGAAGGTTCAGCATAAAAGATATCACGAATTTGTTTTCCATGTGAACTGATCCCGGTGGATTGAGTGTATCCTTATCATTAAGCCGGCACAGGGGAAAAATAGCATTTTTTGTGCCAGAAATAGTCTACCTATTTTTAATTGATTTTTAAAGGGTTTTTTCTTGGAAAGGGAATCAGAGATGGTCAGATTTTGAACAGCAGATGGCTCCCGTTGACATTTTTGGCATACCAAGACGAAATGAAGCTTAGCCAATACTTTGAACTTCTATCGTTTCTGAGCAGCGTACTTAGCATAGAGCTATTCAAAAATCCTTGTGAGAAATTCTTGGTCAACATTAGCGTCAAAATTGTTCAGGTGGAACTCTCTGTGGAGTCCTTCCTCAAGTTGTGCTGTCTGTAATACTCATGAGTAAGCTGAAATGTTCCTCTTTTTTCAAATAGTCGACTACGAACTAAGCCCCACTTCCAGAGTCGATAAAGAATGCTCGTTTTCAGGACGCCCAGACCATAGACAACGGAACGGCGGAAGCTGATGGAGCTAGCTTCAGGGAAGTATTTAGTTGGACAACTAATCTCACCCACACGGAATCCAAAAGCGATCGCTTGTGTGATGATTTGATTATCGAACACGAAATCATCAGAGTTGGCCAGAAGCGGAAGTTCTTCTAGAACCTCTCGAGTAAATGCTCTGTAACCCGTGTGGTACTCTGATAGTTTCGCCCCTAGCAGAAGGTTCTGGATGAAAGTCAGCAAACGATTGGATAGATACTTATAAACTGGCATTCCACTTCTAAGCGGCGAGTTACCAAGAATACGCGAACCAAGTGCCACATCGTATATTCCAGAGCCTAATAAGGCGGCCATAGCAGTAACCAACCTCGGCTCATATTGGTAGTCAGGGTGAAGCATGACGACGATATCGGCTCCAAGTCTTAATGCCTCTCGGTAGCAAGTCTTCTGATTTGCGCCATATCCAAGGTTTTGCTCGTGGATGAATATATTTAGTCCAAGGCGCTCGGCGACAGCAACAGTCTGGTCGTCGCTTGCATCATCTACTAAAATAACAACATCTACGATATCGCGGGGGATTCCTCTGTATGTACGTTCCAGCGTGCGCTCCGCTTTATAAGCAGGCATCACAACCACAACCTTCATCCCATGAATCATAAGCTCTCTTTTGTCCTAAGCGACGAACGGGATATAAGAGTGAAAAAGATCGAGTAGAATTTATTAAACTGCAAATAACGGTAGGAAGAATAAATTAAGAACAATCATAAGGAACTGCAGCTGCTACATTTATTACCTGGCTCCTTTTGATGTCCTTCTCTCCTAAAAACCAGCTTATCATAAAGTATAAAATCTATGCTAGCAGCTACCGCTATACCAACTGCCACATTTAAGAGATAGAAGACTCCATATTTTTCTAAAACTGCAAAGAGAATAACTCTAATAACGATACCTGCCAAGAGTGCCAGATTAAAAGATATAAACTGAGGGACAAGATTTGGGCCATGTTTTCTGGGCGCATCCCTCCAGGTCCAAAGTCTGCTGACACAAAAATTATAGATTGCGCTAATCTCAATCGCCAATAGATTAGCAAGGTTTTTCAAAAAGTAGCTCTTAAATCCCAATATTTCTATGAAAAAACTTATGATTAAGAAGTTTACAATGGCAGCACTAAATCCAACAATCAGGAATCTCCTTATCCTTTCATTATATCGTATGTGTTTCACATTCCTGATCCAATGTTTGATAAGAATTTGACAAGAACTCGCTTTACAGTAAGCTGAATGTTACGAAAAACGAGATTGCGTGTCAATCGAAAAAGACAACAAGACAGGGGTGCTTTCTTAAACACGCGGCGGAGAGGCCACAAGAAGCTTTCGCGATGGGATAAGGCCGATCAATGAATGAGGTGAAAATGAGATTTAACCTCTCTATTCAATCAAAAGAAAAGCGTATCGGTTCATCTCCTGGGAATAGTCGTAAAGAACCCCAATCGGGTAACCGATCTTTCGAACCGTTTCAAAAACATCAACAGCCATGGATTCGGGGGTTGGCCGCGCCAGTTTCGGATTTTGACATTTTTCTCTAACTCCGGAACATGATTCACAGAGATTACAAGAATCCATGAATAGAAGGAAGGCCTTGTAATATCCTGAAAGAAAGACCTCTCGTTCCAGCTCCAAGAGCTTCCGATTAACCTGTCTCGTCCAAGCAAACCGGTCTTCAGGCTTGTCGACACGCTTGGTGAAATGAAAGACCACCCCGGTCTTGTATCCACGGAAAAAGTCCCTACAGTCTGCCACCGATGGGGTATTCGGTGGGCAGGTCCCGCATTTGCCATAGTTTTTGCAGCCGAAGGTGCATTTCATTCGTGCCCATTGAGCCACTACGATCCCTTTCGGGTTAATCCATTTATAATCCTCATAACCGTGCTTTCCGAACGTCTCTTCCAATTTCTTGTAGCTTTTTTCTTTTTTCATGACAGCCTTTTTCATGGGGAACCTCCGGGTCTATGCTCTTTACAAAGACTTCTACTACAGGACCTAAAGAAATTCAATCCCTATTCATGCCAAGAGCTCAGGCCACAGAGGTTCTGAAATTAACCCTGAATTCATTTCAACGCAACCTCCAGCATGACCGAGTCGTAATCACCTCCCTATTGACCCATTCGGCGGCGCCACGCCCCGCCTTTTAAGGCCTGGGTAAAGAAGCGCCGCTCGGGGTCAACCCCTGCCTACCGGCAGGCAGGCTGAGCGTTCGACTGAGCTCACGCCGAAGTCAAGCCCATGCCGCTTGCCCTGAACAGAGTCGAAGGATCAGGCGAGGAAGTCGAAGGGTTGACTCGGTCATGCCCTGGTGAGGGGACTCCAAGACGCGTGGTTGCAAAGAATTCAAGGATCGGTCATAATGTCCAACTATGAAGAGGATTAAAAAATCTCCAAGGAGCGAACCCATGGACGTGCCTATCCTGGAAATATTTTCGGATTATATCTGACCCTGGTGTTATTTCGGTACCGTGCGTATTGACCGTTTGAAAAAAGAGTATGAGATTGAGACGAAGTGGGCCTTTTTCCCACTTCGTCCCGACGCTCCAGAAGATGGAATTACCCTCGAAGAGATCTATGCAGGCCGTGGCATTGACATCCATCAAGTGCGACAACGCCTGAATCAGGTGGCCCGGGAGTTGGGTCTGCCCTTCAGCGAGAGGAAAATGACATACAACAGTCGCCGTGCCCAGGAATTGGCCAAATGGGCAGAATCAAAAGGGGTGGGGGAAGAATTCCATAGGGCTGTCTTTCGAGCCTATTATGTCGAGACGAAGAACATCGGTAAGGTTGACGAACTCCTCCGCCTTGCCGGATCCGTAGGGCTTCCCCAGGAGGAGGCAAAGGGGGTCCTTGAACGAAGATCCTACAGGGAGGCAGTTGATGCGGATTGGTCACGATGCTATGATCTCGGAATCACGGCCGTCCCGACCTTTGTGATCGATCGAGAATGGATCGTGGGCCTCCAACCCTATGAGGTCTTCGAACAACTCCTCAAGACAAAAAAAATTAGGAAACGAACCTGACGTTCTTTCTACCTCACGCTCCCCAGTCCGAAATTTCCTGGAACTGAAGTGGCCCCTGAAAGAAAAGCAAGATATTAATCTAACAGGCTGCTGGAAAAGTCTTCTTTTCCAGGTTGCTCAAAAAGGGCCAGATGCAAGTTGAGCTCTGCGAAATCCCGTTTGCCGGGGGCCCCCGAAATCTCTTGTAGGGAACGCATATATGCGTTCCCTACCGCTCTACGTCGCAACGACTTGCCCCGTTAGATAGAATTCTGGTTCCTCTTGAGCCATTTGAAAGCGGATGTCTTTATTAATCTCTCTCCAAAATCTATCTACTCATCTAACAGGGCGAGGATGAGGGGTGGCGTCGCGACGAGTAAGGAGCGACTATTTGCCACGCCGCCGAGAGAGTGAGGCGGCCGGATAACGCAGCAGATGGCCATTTTTCAGCAACCTGTTAATGGATAAATCCTTCCTTCCTCAGGAACGATTACTTCAACTCCGGCCAAGGCCTCCATCTCGTGCCCTAACTTATGAATTTCCTCATCCAAACGTTTCGGATGGTGATGAATGGGCATCAGGTTCCCCACTTTCGCATGCTTTGCAATTTGCGCGACACCACTCACATAGGAATGCTTTTCACGTTCCACCTCATCCTGTTCTGCTTCCTCATCCGTCAACCAGACCTCATGCAGAAGAAGCTTAACGCCTTGCACAAATGTCTGGGTGGTCTGCTCTACAGGGGTGTCAGTGATATATGCGATCCCGTCTCCAATCCGAACCCCCACTGAACCTCCAGGATGGTTCTGGCCATGGAGTTGAACTGACATGTTTCCAATTTTTAAAAATCCGCTTTTTATTGGGACAACCTCAACAGGGGTCGGGAAATCCTGAAACCTTCGTGGAAATAACGGGGGCTGGAGGAGTCGGCCAAATGCCTGATCGGGCTCAGCTTCTACAAAAGGCCGGCCGGGGGCGTATATGCGGACAACCCCTCGCATCCATGTGCCAGGGAGATACGAAAGTCCAACCACGTGGTCGAGATGATAATGTGAAAGAATGATATTTAAGCAATCATAGGGTTGCAGTAAGTTTATTATCGTTGGTTCCAGAAGACGACCCACCCCTGTACCCGCATCAAGAAGAAGTGCTTCATTTCCAGTGAGCAAAAGAAAGCTCATGGTTTGTCGGCCAAACGATGGGATGAAACCGTTGATCCCCAAAGGCACGAGACGCGTTGACATGCTATGAATCCTCCTCCCTCTTTACTTCACGCATGCAATATATTTCTCTATTGCTGCACAGGATATCTCCCGGGCAACGTTACGTCAATCATAAACTTTTTGTATGCCATTGGAGGATGTCCTGCTTCGTATTATGAGAGCGTGCGTTACCAGTTGATTCATTTGAAAAGGCTTGACAGGCTCTAACAAGTGCAGTAGAAGTAGGGTGATGATTGATCCATAAACCATATTCTATTTTTTAGAAAGGAGGGTGCTATGAGTCGCAAAAAATCTTTCTTGGTCCCTTTCATGGTTCTTGCGCTAATCGGTCTCCTTGTAATGGCTGGACAAGGAGATTCTGAAGCTGCTCCTATTCGGCTGGTCTACATGACTGCGGGTGACGTCAACATGTTAGCGCTAGGACAGAACGTCCTTGGACCTGCCTTCTCGAAAAAGTATCCAGGCGTCTCCTTAATGACCGTGCACACTGGACCTGGCGACGCAGGCTCGAGACTGATCTTCGAGAAGCTCTCGGCAGAGGCCGATTCCAAGAAGGCAACCTGGGACATTGACGTAGCCATGGTCCACCAGATCTTCTTAAAATGGGCCGAAGGAAAAGACCTCCTCCTGCCCTACGCCAAAGAGCTCAGCACTTGGAAATACGTTACCTCCCCCTTTGCCAAGAATTCCCTCGGGGTTCCGGCAGAAGGGTATGTGATGCCCATGTTCCACAGTCAGACTGCCCTTGCCTACAACCCTGATTACGTGAAAGACCCACCTAAAACTTATGCCGAACTCGTGGAATGGGTGAAGAAGAATCCGCACAAGTTTGGTTACAACGGGATCAAGGGGGGTATGTCGGGTGTGGCGTTCACCGTTGGTTGGGTCTACTGGAAGACAGGCAAGTACAACCAGTATGCGATGACAGGACCGTTTGACAAGGCAGAGATCGCCACATGGGAGCAGGCCTACAAAGATTTAGGAGAGTTCAATAAGTTCGTGACCATTACAGCGGGGAACGTGGGAACCCTTGATGCCTTGAACCGGGGTGAGATTTGGATGGGTCCCGTCTGGGTTGACATGTTCTTCACCTTCATGAACGAGGGGAAACTCGATCCCAAGACGAGGATGATACTTCCGGAGCCTGGCATGCCTGGTCAACCCATGTACTTTGTGATCTTCAAGAAGGCGGCGCATGCAAAGGAGGCAAAGAAGTTCGTCGAGTTCGTCACCAGCCCGGAAATTCAGGCCAAGGAAATCGTCACGCGTTTCAACTGGTACCCTGGAATAGATGGTTCCCATCTGAAGGGAGCGATTCCCGCTGAGACCTTCAACAAGATCTATAAGGACGTGACACCCGCTGACCTCTCCAAGAAAGGGCAGTCCCTACCCCTGGCCCAATACTTTGCTGCCATGCTGGAGTCCTACGAGAAGTGGATCAAGTAACCATGCAGGCTAAGTCAACTGTAAGGAGGGGGCTTTCGCTCCCTCCTTACCTTCTGCTCATCTTCCCCGCAGTAACCTTTATGGTCCTGATGTATGGTTACCCCTTCCTTTCTTCCATCCTCCGGAGTTTCATTAACCCTCAAGGGGAATTCTCTTTCGAGAACTATGGCAAGACCATTGACCTCTACCTCAAAGATATCGGCTTCACCTTGGCAGTGACGGTTCTGAGCACCGCAGTTTCTGCAGTGCTGGCCATTTTGCTTGCCGTCTATCTTCGCCTTCGTCAGAATTCGATTTCTCGAGCCCTTGCCGCTCTGTACAAAATACCCATCTTCATCCCCTTTGTGGTTGTAGCGCAGATGATGAACAGCTTCCTTGCTCCTCACGGAATCCTCAACTTAGCCCTGGCCAAGCTGAACGTCATCGACCTTGAGCACCCACTCCAACTTTTCAATTTTTACGGATTGACCTTTGGATTCGTTTGGAAAATGATTCCTTTTTCCACTCTCATCATCCACGGCGGGTTCCAGATGATCGACAACAGTTACATTGAAGCCGCCCGTAGCTGCGGTGCAGGATTGGGGAGGGTCATCACCCGTGTGCTCATCCCGATGAACCGGTCCAGCATTCTCGTGGCCTTGGTACTCGTCTACTCTCAGATTGTCGGGACCTTCACCCTGCCCTACATGTTGATTGGAGGAAAGATTCCAACAACGATCACGGTCGACATCGCTCACCGGATTAACTACTTCCGCGATTTCGGTGTTGCGAATGCGCTCGGTGTCTTTTCTTATCTTTTGGTGCTGATCACAGCCGTTTATTATCTCAGGTCATCCGTTAGAAAGATGACCGGCTATCAGGCGAGCGAGGGATGAACGTGCCCGCAAAGCGTATCCTGGTTGTCACCGCTGAGATTGTCCTGCTCGTGTTGGTGCTTCTGCTCATCATCGGACCGATGATGAGCCTCTTCATCTGGTCCGTTGCCCATCGCTGGTATTGGCCCAATACCCTCCCTCAGGAGGTCGGTTTTGAGTACTGGAAGCAGGCGCTCGGCATGCGTACGAGCCTCGCCATCGGAGCCATCAGCATTATCCCTGCCTTCCTGCTGAGCCTGACCATCGCCGTCGTGGTGGTCATCATCTCCATGCTCATCGCCATACCGGCTGGATATGCTTTGGCAAAGTACCGCATTCCTTTTGGTGCAGTCATCATGTTTCTCTTCTTAATGCCCAACGCCTTCCCACAGCAGCCGATCTTCGTCAACCTGCTTCGAGTCTTCACCCGCTGGGGCCTGTCCGGAACCGTTCAGGGAGTTGTTCTGGTGCATATCCTGGTGGGCATGGTCTTCGGTGTCTGGATTACGAGCGCCACCTTTCGTTCCATCCCCAATTATCTGGAGGAGGCAGCCCGGAGCGTGGGAGCCACCAGGCTCTACACCTTCTTCCACATCACCTTGCCTCTGGCTGCGCCGGGGCTTCTTGCCAGTTCCGTCTTTGTTTTCATTACCTCCCTGGATGAATTCACGGGAACGTTTTTCATCGGCCTCCCCTTCGTAAGTACGCTACCCATGACCCTGTACTCGTCCAGTGGGTACAACATGCAGTTCGCATCAGTGATCGCCATCATCCTGCTTATTCCCAGCATTTTATTCATGACCCTGATCCAAAGGGTGTTGCGGGCTGAATATGTTGGGGGGATGGGCTGAGGTGTTTTATTCCAGGTTTCCATGGAGAGTGATCCAATGCCCGCTTTACGCTTAGAACGCATTGTTAAGAGATACGGGAAAGTGAAAGCTGTTGACGACTTGAGCTTGAAGGTCCAGGAGGGGGAGCTGTTAACCCTGCTCGGACCTTCGGGATGCGGGAAGACGACAGTCCTTCGGTGTGTATCAGGCTTTGTCAGACCCGACGACGGCCAGATCTATCTGGGAGACCGCAAGATTACGGAAATCCCAACGGAAAAACGAAGGATCGGACTCGTCTTTCAAAATTATGCTCTCTGGCCCCATATGACGGTATTTGACAACTTGGCTTTCGGTTTGCAGATCAAGAGGCTAACGAAGGACGTCATCAAGCAGAAAGTGGAGGGGTCTTTGGCCCTCGTCCAGTTGGGCGGTCTCGAAGATCGATTCCCTAGACAACTGAGTGGCGGACAACAGCAGAGGGTGGCCTTGGCGCGGGCCCTGGTCCTCGAGCCAGATATCCTGCTTCTCGATGAACCCCTTAGCAACCTGGATGCCCTGCTCAGAGAACAGATGCGTTTCGAGATTGCCCAGATTCACAAACACGCCGGAATCACAACCATCTATGTAACTCACGACCAGACTGAGGCGATGGTGATCTCGGACCGAATTGCAGTCATGGAAAAAGGCCGAATCATGCAGCTTGGGAGTCCCCTGGAGATCTATTCCAAACCTGCAAATAAATTCGTTGCCGGCTTCATGGGCACCACCAACTTTCTCCACGGTAAGGTGGTCAAGATCGATAAAGAATATGCTGTGGTCACCACGGAGGATGGCCTCGCAATTACTGGCCGCGGCCACGACATCGAGAAGGGTGCCGAGGTAGACGTGGCGATACGCCCTGAGAGCATCAAGTTTTTATCCCCGGCAGAGGCTACGGATTATGCCAACGAACCTAATGTTTTCGAGGTAGAGGTGGCCAGGGCATCCTATGTTGGCGAGTTGATCGATTACCAGTTAAGGATTAAGAACCATCTGATACGCGCCAAAGGCGAGGTACGAGTAGCGCGTGGAGTGGGCGTGCGGTTTCTTATCAAATTGGATGCAGATCAACTTGCGGTTCTTCGCCGCTAATCACTTATGCCCTGACTTTTGACCAAATGGAGCCCCACGGGCAAGCCCGTGGCCCCACTCCAAACGCCCCTTGGGGGCGAACATCCCGCACCAGAGGACCAATTCACCCACGGGTGAACCCGTGGTCCTCTTGGTGCTGGGATAGAATCGATCCAAGAAAGATGAGTGGACCTGTTCCGGCAGTGATGAAAGGTTGGAAGAAAGATATATTTACTCAGTCACAACAAAAAAGGCCCATCATCTCTGATGGGCCTTTGATCCCCGCTTTCGCGGAGATAAATTTAATTCTCGGCAACGTCCTACTCTCCCACACAGTTACCCATGCAGTACCATCGGCGCTGAAGGGCTTAACTTCCGTGTTCGGAATGGGAACGGGTGTTTCCC
>Ga0315282_10003092_pt1 | contig 30043 bp, 35 predicted proteins | sample YL17G07_20_MG_FD_203693 | JGI IMG/M metagenome (GOLD analysis project Ga0315282, IMG submission 203693) | Sediment microbial communities from Yellowstone Lake, YNP, Wyoming, USA - YL17G07_20 | ecosystem: Environmental > Aquatic > Freshwater > Lake > Sediment | place: USA: Wyoming | collected... | reverse complement strand
GTTACTCGACTTGTTGCCTCTTGCAGTGTGAAAATTTTCAAGCCCGCATTTTAAGGAGCGGGATATCCAACTGCCGACATATCTTTCTAGCTAGGAGAATTTCTATGTCCTGGTGACGTGGGACGGTGGCAAGATGCCCGTTCTCTGGATTTAGGAAAACTGAATGTTTGGCGCCCTCTCGTTGGAGGATACATCCTTCTTTTCTGAGGTGATTGAGGAGGTCACGGCGTTTCACAAGGTTATACCTGAACCTGAATCTTTCTCTTCAGGATTTTTCCAGCTATACCTTTGCTCCTTAGTTCATGCTGGCTTTCCAGTATAAGTTGGACCGCCTCTTTTAGATTTTCTTGGACTTCTTTGATTGTCCTTCCTTGACTAAAAGCTCCCGGAACTGCCTCTACCCATCCAATGTACCACCTGTCACGCTTCTCAATGGTAGCTTCAAATGTCCGTTCCATCCACGACCTCCTTGTTTGTAAGATTATATAGCGGCCAGAGATGTAAAGTCTACCTTCCCCTTGTTTATTAAAAGGCAAAGCCTCCAAATATCTTAAGGTCGTAAAACGGGATGACCGCGGTGGCTTGGATACCTCGCCTTCTTTAAGTTATAATTCAGTTTAAGTAAGACATGAAATTTACCGATAAGCTGCTGGCGGCTAGCCGTCGAAATAAGAGCCTGCTTTGTGTTGGGCTTGACCCAGACCCTGGGCTGATACCCAAAGTAAATCTTCTGGAGTTTAATAAGGCTATCGTTGATGCTACCGCCGACCTGGTATGTGCTTATAAGCCCAATCTGGCTTTCTATGAAGCTTTAGGTAGTCAAGGGCTTGAAGTTCTGGAGAAGACAATTGAGCATATACCTGCCAATATTCCCATAATCGGCGATGGTAAGCGAGGTGATATCGGCAACACAGCTAACGCCTACGCTAAAGCCCTTTTTGTAACATTTGGCTTTGATGCAGCTACGGTAAACCCTTACCTCGGTTTTGATTCAGTTGAACCGTTCATCGAATATAAGGATAAGGGGGTTTTTATCCTGTGCCGGACGTCTAACCCCGGGGCGATGGATTTTCAGAACCTGGTTAATGCTCAAGGTATACCGCTATATGAGGCAGTAGCTCGGAAAGCCAAAGAGTGGAATATCCATGGCAATATCGGCTTGGTGGTCGGGGCTACTTATCCTGATGAGTTGAAAGCTATTCGAAAGCTGTGTCCAGAGATGCCGCTTCTTATCCCGGGCATTGGGGCGCAGGGTGGTGACCTGGCTTCGGCGGTCAAATATGGGATTGACGTCCAAGGAGAAAAAGCGATTATCGCTGTCTCACGGCAAATCCTTTATGCTTCTCAAGGAAAAGACTTTGCTCAAGCTGCCCGGCATAGTGCACAAGAGCTACGTGATAATATCAATAAATTAGTTAGCCAGATTATCCGCTAATAGGTATGGAAATAGAGCTCGGTGATGTGGTTCGCTTACGGAAAAAGCACCCTTGTGGTGGTGATGAATGGCAGGTGGTGAGGCTGGGCGCTGATGTTCGGCTAAAGTGCCTTAAGTGCCAGGGACAGGTTCTTCTGGAGCGGGGAATCTTCGAGCGCCGAATGAAGGCCTTGGTCTCAAGAAGCCAGCCGCCAACTAAAGCTAGAACTGACAGCGCTATCTAAAGATTGCTTTTGTTTTTTGCATATTGTTGTGATAAAATTAGTTTACAAGGTAAAAATTTTATCTTTGGAGAACTAATTTGCCGAGTGGGATATTGGTTCTATCGGCTAATTAGGTAATTTTGAATTTCAGGAGGAGAAGAGCATGCCAGAAGTTTCAGATATAGACCGAGACTACAACTTGTGGGTTTTGCTGCATCAGGTGAGCGACATAATATTCAACGCCAGGGAAGAGGAACTGCGGCAATATAACCTTCCAGCCACACAGGCTGAGGTTCTGTTTGTTATTAAGGCTATCGGTGATAAGGTGACCCCGGCCCAGATATCACGGATGATATTCCGACGTCCTCACTCGGTTTCTGGCATTTTAGACAGGATGGCAAAGGCCGGGCTCGTGAAGAGAACCAAGGACTTGCACAGGAAGAACTTGGTAAGGGTCACCATGACCGCGAAAGGGCAGCAAGCTTATAAACAGGCTTTGAAAAGGAAGTCCGTTCAGAAGATAATGTCTTCCCTTTCTGAAGCCGAGCGCCAGAAGCTGAAGTCCCTCTTGGAAACATTGCGGAGTAAAGGGCTCAAAGAACTTGGGATTGATCCCAAGAAGCTACCCTCCCCAAAGTTTGTGTGAAAGCCGAAGCTCTTAGGTTCAGTTTAACGTTTTAGTGCGAGGTTCTAGTCTCGCACTAATTTTTTACATTGAGGTTCTCCTTGTCAGCTTTCGACCTCTAGTCTATAATCGTTGTTGAACGTGACTCGTAATATTTTGCATATTGACCTGGATGCTTTCTTTGTTTCCGTAGAGCAGGTGCTTGCTCCAGAGCTACGTGGCAAGCCAGTAGTAGTTGGCGGGCGGCCTGACCGCCGTGGCGTGGTGGCCTCAGCTTCATACGAAGCCCGTGCCTTTGGCGTTCGGGCTGGTATGCCTCTGACCCAGGCTTATCGTCTCTGCCCTAAGGCCATTTTTCTTCAGGGTAGCTTTCCTGCCTATCGCGATGCATCGGAAAAATTTATGGCGATTCTGGCTGATTTTTCGCCTTGCTTGGAGCCAGCAGGACTGGACGAGGCTTATCTTGATGTTACTGGCTGTGAAGCTTATGGTACCCCACGTCAGCTAGCATTGCGCATAAAGGAGCGTGTCAAGAAGGAGCTTAAGCTGATTGCTTCGGTGGGTGTGGCCAGTTGTAAAGTGGTGGCTAAGATTGCTTCTGACTTGGGTAAGCCAGATGGCCTGGTTGAAGTGGCTGCAGGACAAGAAAAGGACTTCTTAGCACCATTGCCTGTAGCCAGCTTACCTGGCGTTGGTAAAAAAACAGAACATGCATTGAAGGCGATGGGCATAAGTACTATCGGCCAATTGGCAACCTTGCCACCTGAAGCAATCAATAATCGTTTTGGTGCTGCTGGAGTGATGATTCATCATTATGCCAATGGCATAGATAACCGGGAGGTAGAACCACCTGGCGAGGCTAAATCTATTAGCCGAGAGACCACTTTTGCTGAAGATACCTTGGACCGAGCCTTTCTTCAAGCTATCTTGCGTTATCTCTGTGAGCGAGTCGGCGCTGAGCTGCGCCAAGAGAGCAAGCATACCAGAACTATAACCTTAAAGTTGAGATATGCCGATTTTGAAACCATTACCCGTCGTATTAGTTCGAAAGAAGTTACAGACGCGGATGAAGTCATCTTTGCTGGAGCAGTTAAGTTGCTCGATCAAGCTCTGGCTAGAAAGCAGAAACTGGTGCGACTTATTGGTGTTGGAGTATCAAACTTGGTCAGTTATGGCAAGCAACTTTATTTGCTTGATTCTAGGCCGCAACGATTGTGGCATCTAGATAAGGCTATCGACCGTATCCGCAAAAAATATGGCTTTACCGCCATTCAAACTGGACGCACCTTATTACTTAAGGACATTTTTGCTAGCCGTGAGGGTGATTACATACTTGAAACACCATCGCTTTCCCGTTAAGCTTATTTTTATCAATCCTACTTGTCATTGCGAGCGAAGCGAAGCAATCCCAGCGTCTCGCTCCTAGATTGCTTCAGCGCTGCGCGCTTCGCAATGACAGGGAAGTGAGTAGTGTTAAGCTTGTTTTTATCAGGGTGCAAGGTTATAATTAAACCTAACTTTTTCATATTGAAATTTGGAGAAAAAGGAGTGTAGATATGCCTCCGTATGCTTATTTTCACAAGCAATTTGTGCCCCTTGCCGAAGCTAAGATTGGTATTCTAACCCATGCGCTGCATTATGGTACCGCTTGTTTTGAGGGCATTCGCGGCAACTGGAATGATGAGCAGGAGCAATTGTTTTTGTTCCGTGTTAAAGACCATTATGAGCGGATGCTTAAAGGCTGTCGTATTTTGAAGATAAACATCCCTTATTCGGCTGACGAGATGTGTCAATTAACCGTGAAGCTGGTGGAAAAGAGCGGCTACCGCGAAGACGTCTATATCCGCCCCTTGGCTTACAAGAGTTCTGAAGCTATCGGAGTTCGCCTGCACAATTTAGACGATGATTTTTTTATCATAGTCACCACTTTGCCCGCTTATCTTGATGCTGAGAAGGGGGTTCGCTGTTGTACCTCTTCGTGGCGGCGTGTTGATGATACTATGATTCCAGCGAGAGGCAAAATCACCGGCATCTATGTGAACAGCGCTCTGGCTAAGACCGAAGCTAACGAGCGAGGCTTCGATGAAGCAATTTTGCTGAACCATGATGGTCACGTTTCCGAAGGCAGCGGTGAGAATATCTTCTTTGTCCTAGAAGGTAAACTGGTAACACCGCCAAGCTCCGATAATATCCTATTGGGTGTTACTCGAGATACTGTTATACAATTGGCCCGGAATGAGATTGGTATAGAAACTGTCGAGACGTCAGTGGATCGCACCGAGCTTTACCTCGCCGATGAGGTGTTTTTTACAGGCACTGCTGCTCACGTCAGTCCAGTCATCGAAATTGACCACCGCCCGGTAGGAAATGGGAAAATAGGAAAGGTGTCCAAAGAATTACAACGCCTCTATTTTGAAGTAATAAAAGGCAAAAATCCTAAATATCTCCATTGGTGCACCCCGGCATATTCTAAACTGGTAAAGACCAGACAGAGTTAACCTTGAAGTTAGCCAAACCGTACCGCCAATCTGACTGCAATCGCCGGTTATCTTCTGGTTTTATCCTCAGATTTATATCTTTGTACAGGTTGGGAGAGCTAGCGGAGCTCTATTCGCAGTGCTTTTAGCAGGTAGAGGAGACGGCAGCTTTCTTCCAAAGTTGTAGTGTAGTGGTAGGCCTCTTCAAGCAGTTGACCGGCAGCAAAACTTCCATGACCACGTACTAGGACGATTTTGCGTGTTGTGAGTGCCTCGGCTATTTCTTCCGCGAACTCTCCGGGCTTTACAGTCGTTCCCCAACCTAGAACCGGCACTCTTGACAGTAATAGACTTCCTTCGACATCGCAAGGAATGATTTCTTGCTCGGAAAAAGACAGGGCAACCGCATGAGCAGGGTGGGCATGGACTATAGCCGAGGCCGACGCGCGTTTATAAACGGCACGATGGACTGCCAGTTCTATTGAGGCTAGGGGTGTAAACCGGTCATTTTTATTGATTTTGGTTTCTACGAGGTCATGTTCTTCAAGGCAACCCAGCATACTGCTCCGATGAGTGATGCATAGGCGTTCTCCCAGTCTAATGCTGAGATTACCACTGTGAGAGGACACCAGACCTCGGGCACAGAGGTCGCGACCAACAGCCTGAAACTGAGAAATCAACATCTATCTTACTTTTACACTAATTTTGTGCTGAAAGTCAAACTGAAGATTTCCATCAGGCTAGCTGACGAATCACGGTGATAACCTTGCCTTGAATTTCCACATTATCAGGAGTGGTATAAATCGGTTGCATTTGGTTATTTGCCGGTTCGAGGCGAATACGGTTAGCCTCTCGGAACAATCTTTTTAGGGTGACTTCCTTTTCAGCTTTGAGCCAAGCGGCAACCATATCGCCATTTTCAGCGTTGCTCACGTATTCCATCAAGACGATATCGCCGTCCTTTATCAGAGCATCAATCATGGAGGTCCCTTTTACCCTAAGAGCATAGACTCTCTGTTTACCCCGCGTCAAATCCTCAGTAACCTCTAATTCTTCAGAGGCAACTGTGTCCCAGGTCTCTGAGTGAGGAACAGGAATTGGCTCACCGGCGGCTATTTCGCCTATTATCGGTACGGTGACATTATGGCGATAGCTTTGTCGATTGGTCAAAATTTCGATGCCACGTGATATATCTGCGTGACGGCGAATGTACCCGGCTGCCTCCAGCCTCGCCAAGTTGTAGGCGACTACCGAGGTGGAGCTTATCTCACAGCCCCTGACAATGTCCCTGACTGAGGGCGGGTAGCCCCTGGAGTCAAGGAACTTTCGAGTAAAGTTGAGGATACGTTTCTGTTTTGGTGACAGCGCTTTACTAGTCATGACAAATGTTGGCGCAACTAATCAAACTACTTTTCAGGCTGTGTCAGCGCCGGTTGCCTTCTGTTCGGCAATGCTGGAAAGCTTGGCTTGATTAAACTTCTTCATCAAGCGTGACTTGCGCCTGGCGGCCGTATTAGGATGGATGACCCCCTTTTTGGTAGCTCTGTCGAGGGCACTTGTGGCAGCTACCACAGCTTGTTGGGCTGACTCAAGCTTGTTGCTTGAAATAAGCTTCTCCGCCCTAGTCAAATGGGTCTTGGTAGCACTTTTAACCGACTTATTTCGTAGTCGCTTTCTTTCTGCTACTCGTGCTGCTTTTTCTGCTGATTTACTTCTGGGCAATCCTGCCTCCTTTCTCAAGAACTAAGACTGGCTTTGGCTTGGCTGACTCTCGTGGCGCTTATAACACCACGTATACCTTGGATTCTGGACAATACTTGAGTTAACTGAGCCATATTTGCGATTTCAAGAGTAGCAAGTACGGCAGTAATTTCATTATGATATGTTGTGCTTATACTAGCTATATTTACTTTGGCCTCGGCGATAATAGTAGTGAGATCCCGAAGCAAGCCTACTCTATCCCAGGCATCAATCTGTACATCGACAGGGTAAACATCCTGTATCTCTCCCCAGCTCACCTCGATGAGTCGTTTCTTGTCTTCGACATTGATAACATTTATGCAGTCTTTGCGATGCACGGTAATCCCCTGGCTCCGAGTAATATAACCCATAATGTGGTCGCCAGGCAAGGGATTGCAGCAACGGGCTAATTGAGTAAGTAAGTCACCCACGCCTAGAACCTTAATTCCTGCCGTGGTCGTCTTTTCGGTGCGTACGGTTTTGGTTACAGCAGGGGTTTCTTCTGATTCTACGGCCAGCTTTAGAGCCAACTGATGTGGAGTAATGCCGCCATAGCCAATAGCTGCCAGAAAATCATCGGAGCTTTCATAATTGAACAGACCTGCTGTTTCTTCGATGTTGGTTATGGCTATATCTAGCCGCTTGAGTTCTCTTTCCAGAATCTGTCTGCCGCGTTCTATATTCTGTGTTCGTTCCTGTTTCTTAAACCATTGTCGAATTTTTTCTCGGGCATGGGAAGTCTTGACAAATCCTAAGTCAGGGTTGAGCCAGTCAAGACTGGGGCCTTTGCCGGCCTTAGCAGTCATAATTTCTGTGATTTCGCTATTCTTAAGTTCGTAGTTTAAGGGCACGAGCCTACCGTTCACCTTGGCGCCTATACAGCGATGTCCTAACTCGCTATGGATACGATAGGCGAAATCGAGGGGTGTGGCACCCTTAGGCAGAGGTTTTATTTCACCTTTGGGTGTATAAACAAAGACCTGGTCAATAAAGACTTCTGTTTTTAGAGACTCGAGGAATTCCTCGCTGCCAAGCTCGCTTTGCCATTCAATCAGCTGGCGTAGCCAGGCCATCTTGTCTTCAAAACGTGTATCGTGGCTGGCACCTTCCTTATAGCACCAGTGGGCGGCTACTCCAAAATCGGCGGTTCGGTGCATATCATAGGTTCGAATTTGTATTTCCAGTGGAGTTGTGCCCTGACATAGCACAGTGGTATGCAATGACTGATATCCGTTGTCTTTAGGATTAGCGATAAAATCGTTAAACTCTTCGGGAAGAGGATGCCACAGGTTGTGGATAACACCTAGTGCTTTATAGCAATCTGGGATTGTATCTACCAGCACCCGGACAGCGAACAGGTCATGAATGTCGTTGAAATCTCTGCCTTGAGCTGCATATCGGTTCAGTTTATTGTAAATGCTGTAGATGTGCTTCGGCCTGCCTATGATTTCCGCCTTTATCTCAGCTTTATCCAGTTCTTGCCTTAGTATTTGGGTAATCTCATTTATAAAAGCTTCTCGTTGTGTCCGGCGGGTGGCTATCAAGCGAGCCACTTTATGGTATTGGCGCGGCTCCAGGTGACGGAAGGATAAGTCCTCCAGTTGCCACTTTATTTGCCAGATACCCAGGCGGTGGGCAAGGGGCGCATATATCTCCAGTGTCTCTTGGGCAATGCTGCGCCGTTTCTCCGGTGATAGAACTCCTAAGGTGTGCATATTGTGTAGTCTATCGGCTAGTTTTATAAATACCACCCTCAAGTCCTCGGCCATAGCGATCAGCATCTTTCGCAGGTTTTGAGCTTGAGATTCTCGTTTGCTGGCTTCGCCCCGACGCAAGGATAATTTACCTAGTTTGGTGGTGCCGTCAACGAGCTTGCTTACTTCCGGGCCAAATTTAGCCTCGATTTCGGCCAAGGGCACTCCACAATCTTCGGGCACGTCGTGGAGTAAGGCTGCGGCTAAAGTGGCGGCATCAAGCTGAAGGTCAGCCAGCATCATGGCGGTCTGTAACGGGTGGTCTAGATATGGGTCGCCGGACTTCCGTACCTGCCCTTTATGAGCGTTTAAGGCGAAGTCATACGCTGTCTCAATTAAAGCCACTTTTTCCGGAGACAGGTATTCTTTAGCTTTCTTTATAAGGGCACCAGCGTCCATCTCAATCCCGCTACGCTAGTATGATAATGCAAACAAAGCAGCAGATGCAAATTCGGTTCTGGGGAGTTACGTCTCAAGTACGTCCAAGTTTAGGCTATTCAACAGCAGCGGAAAGCAGTCACGGGGCAAGTTGGAATTTGTTGATTAGGTGAAGTACGAGGGCTTGACAATCTTTGTTGCCTATTCTATACTATGTTGACCATAATAGTCAACATAATGAGGTAAGGTTATGAAGCTATCTGCCAGAGGACGGTATGGAACCAGAGCGCTCTTAGATTTGGCCCTTCACGGGGGGAAAGAGCCTGTTCCATTAAAAGATATTGCCCAGCGGCAACAGATTTCGCTTCTCTATTTGGAGCATTTGATTACCCCTCTCGTAGCAGCGGGGGTGATGAGAAGCACACGGGGTGCTCGCGGTGGCGTCTGGCTGGCCAGGTCACCTCAGGAGATAAGGCTTAGCGAACTGATTGGTCTCCTTGAAGGCTCGCTTGCTCCGGTCGACTGTGTTAATGACCCTAAGGCCTGCCCTCGTTCTGAGCTTTGTGTTACCCGCGATATATGGGTTGAGCTGAAAGAGGCAATGGATGGGGTTTTAGAGTCTAAAACCTTGCATGACCTGGTAGAGATGCAAAAGAAGAAAGGTAGAACAAATATGGTGGTGTATGACATTTAAACTACCCAGGAACACAGTGTCCATATCTTGAGCTTTTCCAGAACCTGAATAGTCAGGGACTGACTTTGATTATAGTCACTCATAATCTGGAAGTGGCGAAAATAGCTCATAAGGTAATCCAATTGAGAGATGGTGAAATAGTTCGAAAAGCTTCGAGCCATGGTTTATCAAAAAAAGCCAGGAGTTGAATCAATGGCAAAAATAGCTAAAGACATTACAGAACTTATCGGCAACACCCCGCTGGTCAGGCTAAACACGATAACAGCGGGTGCCAAGGCAGAAGTTGTAGCCAAGCTGGAGTTCTTCAACCCTTGTAGTAGTATCAAAGACCGCATCGCTGTGTCAATGATTAGAGCCGCTGAAGATGAGGGGTTGATAAACAAAGATACAGTGATTGTCGAGCCTACCAGCGGCAATACTGGTATTGCTCTAGCCTTTGTCTGTGCATCACGTGGTTACCGCTTAATACTCACCATGCCAGAAACGATGTCAGTGGAACGCAGGCATATTCTTTCTATATTCGGTGCTGAACTGGTGCTGACCCCTGGTAGTGAAGGTATGTCTGGAGCGGTAAGAAAGGCTGAGCAGCTGGTAGCTGAAAACAAAAATTACTTCATGCCGCAGCAATTCAAGAATCCGGCTAACCCTAAAATCCACCGCAAAACCACGGCTGAGGAGATCTGGAGAGATACGGATGGCAAGGTAGATATTCTGGTTGCCGGTGTTGGCACCGGCGGCACAATTACCGGCGTGGCCGAGGTGATAAAGAAAAGAAAAGCCGATTTTAAAGCTATTGCTGTTGAGCCGGCCGATTCACCGGTTCTTTCCGATGGCAAACCCGGCCCGCATAAAATCCAGGGCATCGGCGCTGGGTTTATTCCAGATGTCCTGAGGTTTGATTTAGTTGACGAAATTATTAAGGTAACCGATGCTGATGCCGGTGTGACAGCCAGAAGGTTAGCCAAAGAAGAGGGGATACTGGCGGGCATATCTTCTGGCGCAGCAGCCTGGGCAGCTCTGGAGGTTGCTAAGAGGCCGGAAAATGAGGGAAAGCTGATTGTGGTGATATTACCCGACACCGGCGAGCGTTATATATCCACCTGGCTTTTCCAGGAGCTTTGATTTTCCTGTGCCAGGCATTTAAAATTGTACAAGGACGGATTATCTCGTCGCCGCGGGTTAATAAAGGAGCCCGTTATTTACCACCTGTCGCATAAATTTGAGGTGGTGACCAATATCTGTCGCGCTGATGTAACGGAAAATAGGGGTTGGGTGGTGCTGGAATTGGAAGGCGAAGACAAAGAGATTGAAGCCGGCATTGCCTGGGTTAGAGATAAGGGCGTTAGAGTTGACCCGATAGTTGGTGATATTGTTGAGGGCTGAGGGATGAAGAGAATATATCTGGATTACGCTGCTACTACGCCGGCACATCCTGAAGTGTTGAAGGCGATGTTGCCCTATTTCACAGACGCCTTCGGCAACCCTTCCAGCATACACTCGTTTGGCCAGGAAGCCAAGGAAGCCATTGAAAAAGCGCGGAATCAGGTTTCAGCTCTTATCGGCGCTAAAAGTGAGGAGATTGTTTTTACCGGCAGCGGGACAGAAGCGGATAACTTTGCCTTAAAGGGTGTGGCATTGGCAAACCAAGGCAAGGGTAATCACATTATTACCAGCTTAATCGAACATCATGCCGTGCTGGAGACCTGTAAGTTTCTGGAAAAACAGGGATTCTCGGTCACCTATCTTCCTGTAGATGGTTATGGCATGGTTGACCCAAGCGGTGTCAAAAAGGCAATCACAGCTAAGACCATCCTCATTTCAGTTATGCATGCCAACAATGATGTCGGCACCATAGAACCTATAGCCGAGATAGGAAATATCGCCAGGGAGGCGGAGATTTACTTGCACACCGATGCCGTACAGGCAGTAGGGCATATCCCGGTAGATGTAAATAAGTTGAATGTTGACCTTCTGTCAATCTCGGCACACAAGCTCTACGGTCCCAAGGGCATCGGTGCGCTGTACATCAGAAAAGGTACTAAGGTAAGCTCCTTTATGCATGGTGGTGGCCAGGAGAGAGGAAAGCGGGCAAGCACTGAGAACGTGCCCGCTATTGTGGGCTTTGGCAAGGCAGCGGAAATCGCACAGCGAGAAATGCTCGAAGAAGCCCAAAAGCTGACTGTATTTCGTGACCAGCTAATTGAAGGTATACTCAAGAGCATCGAGCATACCCAATTAAATGGCCATCCCGTGATGCGACTGCCCAACAATGTAAATGTCAGCGTTGATTATGTGGAAGGCGAGTCAATGCTGTTAAATTTGGATCTGGCCGGAATCTGTGCTTCCACAGGTTCAGCTTGTAGCTCATCAGACCTTGAACCATCCCATGTTCTGGTGGCGATGGGGCTGCCGCCTTTACAGGCGCATGGCTCCCTGAGGTTCACTTCAGGGAAGTGGACTGCTGAGAAAGAGATAAATCAGGTTCTAAACGTACTCCCCGGAATTGTTTCCAAGCTCAGGGCTATGTCCCCGCTTATCAAAAGCTCCAAATAGCCGCTGAATCAGTTGCTCAAATCATTCCATTCATTCGACCAACTAATGTAGCCACGACCCTTTAGGGTCGTGGTCACGAGGCTAAAGCCTCGTGGCTACATTAAAACTGCACGATTCATTCGACCAATCGAATAAAGAAGACTATAATATAACTGTCTGTCATTGCGAGCGAAGCGTGGCAATCTCACCCTCGCTCCACTCCACCGAGATTGCTTCGGGGCTTAGCCCCTCGCAATGACAAAATAAGTAGTCTTAAACAGTAGGTAACGACATGGCCAGAATTATTGCCGTCTGCAAAAGCGATAAAAGGGGAATAAAGAAGGAAGACGTAAAAGAGGGGCTTCTGAAGGAGGACTTCGGCCTTGTCGGCGATGCTCACGCCGATTGCTGCACGCACCGGCAGGTCAGTTTGCTTGCCGTGGAAAGCATTGATAAGATGCGAGCTCTGGGCCTGAAGCTCAGCCCCGGGGATTTCGCCGAGAATCTGACCACTGAGGGGATAGACCTGATATCGCTTCCTGTCGGCTCGAGGATGTCAGTCGGTGAACAGGTTATTCTGGAGGTCACTCAAATCGGTAAGGAGTGCCATGCCGGGTGCGCTATCTTCCAGCAGGTGGGCAAGTGCGTAATGCCTGAGGAGGGAGTGTTTACCAAAGTGATTCGAGGTGGAACCGTCAGGGCAGGAGACAAGATAGAGGTGGGGTAAGATGGTGAGCGAGGTGGAGAGGGTTCCCATATTACGGCTCACCGAGGCAGGTAAGAGCAGCGCCGATGACATCGTCGTCAGGGAATTTCCTCTCACCATCGTATTGAACAATCAAGAGCTGGTCACTTTACTCTGTTCTCCCCAAAACCTCGATTATCTGGCTGTCGGTTTCCTTTCCTCCGAGGGTTTGCTCAATGGCAGGGACGAAATCAAGAATATAGCGGTTGACGACCGGAGAGGTGTGGTACGTGTGGAAACCGAAGAGGGTAATAAACAGGCTGGCGAGCTTTTGTTCAAGCGGCTCATTACTTCGGGCTGCGGCCGAGGCGCTTCTTTTTACAGCGCCGCTGACATCGGCGGACAGGTGAAAGTAGAATCTCAGGTTAGGATATCAGCTCTTGAGGTCTTCGAACTGGTAAGGGAGTTTCAGCACCAGTCGCAGATTTTCAGGACAACCGGTGGTGTTCATAGTGCTGCATTATGCGATGCGAAGAGCATCCTGGTTTTCAGTGAGGACATAGGCAGGCATAATGCCATTGATAAAATATTTGGCGAATGTATCTTGAAAGATATACCGACTGATGACCGCATAATAGTCACCAGCGGCAGGGTTTCCTCGGAGATATTGCTTAAAGCGGCTAAAAGAAATATTCCTCTGCTTATCTCCAAATCTGCCCCCACTGACCTGGGGGTGAGGTTAGCCAATGATTTAGGCGTCACCCTTATCGGCTTTGTCAGAGGAAAGAGGATGAACGTTTACTCTAACGACTGGAGGATAGCGAGCCATGGATAGAGAGTCGGAGCTGACCGAAAAAATCTTAAGGTTAAAAGAAAAAAGAAATGCCGTTATCCTTGTCCATAACTATCAATTGGGCGAGGTTCAGGATATAGCTGACTTCGTTGGTGATTCCCTGGACCTCAGCCAGAATGCCGCTAAGACCGATGCCAGCGTCATAGTCTTCTGCGGGGTTCATTTCATGGCGGAGACAGCCTCCATCCTCTGTCCTGACAAGACGGTTCTGCTTCCAGACACGAATGCTGGCTGTCCTATGGCCAATATGATAACTGCCCCACAGCTACGTGCCAAGAAGAAGGAGCATCCAAAGGCTACGGTGGTCTGCTACATCAACTCCTCTGCTGCAGTTAAGGCTGAGTCAAATGTTTGCTGTACTTCCGCTAATGCGATTGGTGTCATAGAAAGCCTGGCTGCGGATGAAATACTGTTTGTCCCTGACCAGTACCTGGGACACTATATTGCCACAAAAACCGGTAAAAAGATGATTCTCTGGCCTGGCTTTTGTCCCACCCATGTCCGGATACTACCTGAACATATCACCAAACTCAAACACGAATATCCCCAATCTAAAGTAGTAGTTCACCCGGAATGCACGCCGGGGGTGATAGCTCTGGCTGATGAGGTGTTGAGCACCAGCGGCATGATAAGGTTTGCCAAAAGGGAAGATGTTCAGCAAATGATTGTGGGAACGGAGATAGGCATAATCTACAGGCTCAGAAAAGAAAATCCGGGCAAGCGGTTCATCCCTGTTTCAGAGCAGGCTGTGTGCCCCAATATGAAGTTGATCACACTGGAGAAAGTCCTGTGGTCTCTTGAGGAGATGGCGCCGGTGGTTAAGGTTCCGGAGAGGATACGTCTTAAGGCAAAGAAGGCTGTGGACAGGATGCTGGCAGTGGGCAGGAGTGCCTAAAAAGATAAAAAATTTCCTCTCCCTTGACGGGAGAGGAATAAGGTGAGGGTGAAGCTGTATTAACCCCCTCACTCTAACTCTCTCCCTCCAGGGGAGAGAGGGTTTTACATATCTCCTCTCCCTTGAAAGGAGGAAGGGTGGGCAGGCATCCAGCGAGGATTTACTCCCGCTGGGAATGGGGAACGGGAGAGGATTAAGGTGAGGGTGAAAGGCAAATCTATATGAAGCAGGCCGGTGCAATAGTCATCTTAGTTACCACCGGCACCGAGGCAGAAGCTCACAAAATAGCTGAGCTGCTGCTTGGTCAGAAAAAAGCTGCCTGCGTAAACATCGTGCCCGGGGTAGATTCGTCGTTCTGGTGGCAGGGCAAGCTTGATTCAGCTCAGGAAAGCCTTCTCATCATTAAAACCAGAGATCGAAGCTTCCTGAAATCATCGAAATGGTTAAAGGTGTCCACAGCTATCAAGTCCCCGAAATAATCGCCCTGCCCATCATCGGCGGCAACGAAGATTACCTCAAGTGGATAGATGACGAGGTTAAAGAGAGCTGAACACTTCGTCAAATTGTTGCCTTGAAAATAAACTTTTGGCCAGTTAAAAGCCAGCATACTTTATGGGAACTCAAAATGTCGTTATAATGAAGCAGAATTAAATAACGATGTTTAATTTGTTATCGGTCGACTACTCCCGTATCTTTCGATAAGAAAATAGAGTGATGCGACGGTGTCTGAAAAAAGATATTATTCTATTCGTACTGGTAAGCATCCGCTAGGTTCTAAGTTAAACCTAGACACCCTGCTAAAGATGTTCCTTTCGATATTTTGTGATTTCGAGCGGAGAGGCTATTTTCAAGAAGCTTTCGGGCACACTTGCGTAGATGCTGGGTGGGTACCGGGTATAATTGGTGAGGATATTAGCGCTTACTTTCTCATTAAGCTGAGAAAAGATAATCTATGGAAAATAAATGATAACTATCTGGGATACACCGAGGAAGACTTGTTTGATGTAATTGAGTTATTGTTTGATTGTGTTTCCAAACCCATTGACGGATGGTACCATTCATATGGTGATTGTGGTATGCATTACAAAACGTTCGAAAAGAAACCTGGTCAAGATGAATTCCGCAATAAATTGAACGAGGTATTGAAGGATTATAAGGACGGTTATGAACTATCCAAAACGGGAGAGATATGGGCCCCGGTTGTTTCTGGTATGGAAGTATTGTTTGAAAGTGAGCTGCCGGAATACGATGAAGAAAATATTAACAGGCGGGTGGCCTCAGCTAGAGATATATTCAGACGACATAGTTCATCTTTAGAAGATAAACGGAATGCAATTAAAATGCTCGCTGATGTTTTGGAATTTCTAAGGCCTAAATTGAAGACGATATTGAGCGCAAATGACGAAAAGGATTTGTTTGAAATAGCCAACAGTTTCGGGATCAGACATCATAATTTGAAACAAAAAACTGGCTACGACCAATCTGTATGGTTTGATTGGATGTTTTATTATTATTTAGCTACGATCGACACCGCAGTACGACTGATTGCGAAGCAAGAGAAGCCCTAATATCGGACATATATCTAAAATGATCCCCAAATAAATTAAGTCACAGAAAGCCGGTTTGTTTGACTGACAGATCTCAGTACCTGAGCAACCTGTGGAAACAGAGTTTTAAGAAAACGACCATGTTGCAGACATAGCGTAGAAACTACTTCAAGCTCTGGCATTGGTAACTTTGCTCACTTTTTTCGATAGCGCATCCTTTTGCATAGCCAATTGGCATCTATTTCGGGACCATTTTTGGTACGATTGGCCTGCAAGAAGTATAATTCCTAATGCAGGGAGTTAGTTTTTGCTTTTTGAGGAGCAGTAGCAATGTCTTATGTATACTCTTTTCGGGACGCTTGCGAAGACAAAGCCGTTCTAGGCAACAAGGGAGCTAACTTGGTGACCATGACTAGGCTTGGACTTCCAGTCCCTCCTGGCTTCATCCTTTCACTTGACGCGTATGCTGAATACAAAAGGAGGGGTAGCTTACATGAGGTAGAGATTGGGCAAGCTGTAGCCACTTTAGAGAAGCGGGTGGGTAGGACTCTTGGCAAAGATTTGCAGGTTTCCGTCCGTTCCTCAGCCCTGGTATCCATGCCAGGCATGATGGATACCATTCTGAATATGAAAGACCTTGCCGAAGTGAAAGCGGCAGTGAAACGGGTCTTTGACTCGTGGGATAATATGCGTGCTGTGGAATACCGACGTCTCAACAAGATTCCATCTGACCTAGGCACATCAGCTATAGTTCAGGTTATGGTCTTTGGCAACAAGGACGCAACTTCTGGGACGGGTGTAGTATTTACTCGTGACCCTAGCACAGGACAGAAAGTGCTCTTCGGTGAATATCTTAGCCAAGCTCAGGGAGAGGATTTAGTTTCGGGAACGAGAACACCCCGTCCAATCGCCGATCTTGAAGGTCTGATGCCAAATGTCCATGCTGAACTGCGCGAAATAGCAAAGTTACTAGAAAGCCACCATCGTGACATGCAAGACATTGAGTTCACCATTGAGTCGGGCAAGCTTTATATTTTGCAGACTAGGTCTGCTAAGAGAAGCGGCCAGGCAGCCATTAAGGTAGCCGTTGACATGGTTCACGAGGGACTTATCACAACAGAAGAGGCTATAAGTCGCTTAAGTGCCGCTGATTTACAAGCACTGCTGCACAAACACATAAGATCGCCTGAGTCGTGTCAGCCACTAACCAAAGGACTAGCTGCAGCGCCGGGTGCCGCATTTGGACAAGTTGTGTTCGATCCGGGCGAAGCAATGACAATGGCAAAAAAGGGCTTGCGTGTCATACTGGTTCGTCCCGAGACAAGCCCTGATGATATTCAGGGAATCGCAGCCGCAAATGGGGTGTTGACGTCTAAAGGTGGCCTTACTTCACACGCTGCCATAGTTACCAGAGCTATGGGTAAGCCCTGTGTCTGCGGAGCTGAGGAGATTGACATAGACCTCAAGCTGGAACAGTTCAAAGCCGGAGAACAGATAGTAAGAAAAGGTTGCGAAATCACCATAGACGGTACTAGCGGCACTGTCTACGAAGGTTCCCTGCCTCTGGCGGAAGGGCAGTTGATAAAGGAGTTTGAGGAACTCATGAGCTGGGCTGATGGTTTTAAGCGCCTGGGCGTTAGAGCCAACGCTGATACACCGGAAATGGTGGCCCAAGCTAGGAGGCTCGGTGCTGAAGCTATTGGGCTGTGCCGGACCGAGCGCCAATTCAATGAGCCTGAACGCCTTTCGGTTATAAGGGAATTCATTCTGGCAGAGACTGAGACCCAGAGAGCGACAGCATTAGAACGCCTGCGTGAGCTTCAGAAGGAAGATTTCGTAGCCATTTTTAGGGAATTGAAAGGGTTGCCTATTGTAGTCAGGCTTCTCGACCTGCCACTACATGAGTTTCTACCGTCAGAAGCAGAAACCTCAGCCCCCCGTACTAGACAGCGGATAGCTGAACTAAAGGAGATAAACCCGATGCTTGGCCACAGAGGTGTGAGAGTAGCGGTGACCAACCCTGAAATCTACAAAATGCAGGTTGAAGCCATAGAGGCAGCGAAGGCTGAAGCACCAGCTGACGTTTCTATCATGATACCACAGGTCATTACACTCCAGGAACTACTTTTGATAAGAAAGAGCTGTTTCGAAGGTTCTAGCTTGAAGGTCGGCACTATGATGGAAACAGTCCGTGCCTGTATGCGAGCTGGTAGGCTAGCAGAGGTGGCAGACTTCTTTTCATTTGGTACCAATGATCTCACCCAAGCCGTATATTCTTTCAGCAGAGAGGACGCCGAAAAGAAATTTCTATCCACTTATCTGGAAGTTGGTATTCTTGAAGACAATCCCTTTGAAATAATAGACGTTAAGGGAGTAGGCAGACTAATGGAAACTGCAGTATTCTGGGCACGGCGAGCGAGGAAAGACATTGAGATCGGTGTCTGCGGTGAACAAGCAGGAGAGCCGAGATCAATCCAGTTCTTCAACGGAATAAACGTTGACTACGTAAGTTGTAGCCCGTTCAGAGTGCCCGTAGCTAAACTTGCGGCTGCACAGGCAGCTATCCAGCAAAAAGGCAGGGCTGAAACTGAATTTATGGTGTGATTGCCTATAAAGCCCCCGCCTATGCTTTGTTCCTACAGGCAGTTCAGGAACCAGATATTGAGTCTGCCTCAAGGTTATGTGCATTGCCTAAACATTACATCGTTTTGTGCAAGAGATGGTGTTGCTCTGCCACGGGGTCTCTTGAAATTTTCTCTCCAGGCAAATCACTCCTGTGTCTGCTTGCAACAAGACATGACTAAAGTTACATACCAAGGGCTGCCGTTGGTGTAACATTACAAATTGTACCCTGCTCCGGGGTTTATGGTAATGGAAGTTTGTAGTATAGTAGTTTCATTAGGGGGCATATTTCAGGATTGGAGGTGCGATGATTAGAAGGAAGATATCGCGGCTTTACCTGCCATTGTTAGCCTTGATTGCGGTAGCGATTCCTCTTGCATTCATGGCTTGTACATCAGCTACAGTCCCGGATAATCCGCCAACACCTGAAGCTATACCCCAGGTTGACGCCCCGTCTTCGACCGAACCATCGGCCAGCCTCCTGGAGAGAGTACCACGAATTACGATAGACGAATTGCTGCAGAAGATGGCGGACAATAGCAATATACTTATCGTTGATACCCGCTATGCCGACCAGTATGAAGTAGACCATATCAAAGGCGCCATCTCCGTTCCTCTGAGTACGATAATCTCCGGAGACTGGACGCCACCTCTCGATAAGGAGCTTATTCTTTATTGCGGCTGACCGGACGAGGAGACGAGTGCCCGTGCGGCATTCGCGTTGATAGACAAAGGCTTCGGTAACGTGAAGGTGTTGAAGGGCGGATACAATGCCTGGAAGGCAGGCGGGTATGCTATGGAAACCGGCAGCCAGTAAGGTTGCATACACCAAAAAGGAGGTTGTTTGTTATGATTGCGGTAGGCAGTAAAGCGCCTGATTTTATATTGAAAGACCAGGACGGCAAACCGGTACAGCTAGCTGAGCTTAAAGGCAAAAAGGTGTTGCTCTCGTTTCATCCGCTAGCCTGGACCAGGGTTTGTGCCGAGCAGATGAAATCGTTGGAAGCGAACTATGAGCAATTCGAAAAGCTGAACAGCATAGCACTTGGTTTGAGTGTTGATGCCGTACCCTCGAAAAAAGCCTGGGCTAAGGAGCTCGCCATCGAGAATACCAGGCTTCTTTCCGACTTCTGGCCTCACGGCCAGGTGGCAAAGCTCTACGATATATTCAGAGAGAAGAACGGGTTTTCGGAAAGAGCCAACATCATAGTTGATGAGAACTTGAAAGTCATATTTGCCAAGACCTATCCCATCTCCCAGGTGCCGGATATCGAGGAAGTAATAAAATTCCTGGTTGGCAAAAGTTGACCCGGCAGGCGGTGGATTAGATAAAACGCTCGAATCGCTCTTTCTTAGCCTTGCATATTGGACACAATTCAGGCGGGTCGTCTCTGGCGCATAAATAACCGCATACCCTGCACCTCCACACGGGCAAAGGTAGTGCAGACAGCCTGCAGGGACAAGCCATGTAGCCATACCTCTTTTCGTTTGCCAGCAAGCCTTTTACCAGTTCCTTGGTGAATTCAATATCAGGGTTAAGAGAATAGCCACCGCCTTGCCCCTCACTTTTCAGCTTCTTATATCTGCTATCGACTTCGCTCTGACTTATTGACGTCTGACCGGTCATCGCTTTAAAAGCTCCCGTATTTTACCCTCATCGAAGCCGATAACGCATTCGCTGTTTATTACCAGGGTTGGGAATGTGCACATCGAGTTCCACCGCTTTACAGTCTCGATAGCACTCTCTTTTTCCTTACCTTGCAAAAGGTCAACATATTCGTAGCTGTATTCCACACCTAGCTCATCTAACAGTTTTTTCGTTTTCTTACATCATATACAGGTGCTCAAGGCATACAGCATCACTTGACCCGCATTTCTGCCAGGGACATGCTCTACAACTATTCCTGCATCTCCTTTCAGGGATAGCCTGTAACTCTTCTCATTGCATAACTTTTAATTATTTTAGTGTGCGCCTTTGCCAATCTCGCCATAAGCGAGCACGCCTTATGCCCCAATATGAAGTTAATCACTTTATCAAGAGCAAGGCCTCGCTGCTCCCCGAAATCATCGAACTTGTCAAAGGTGCTCACAGCTATGAAGTCCCCGAAATAATCGCTCTCCCCATCATCGGCGGCAACGAAGATTACTTAAAGTGGATTGATGGCGAGGTTAAAGAGAGCTGAACACTTCGTCATGTTCAAAATACTTGTTATTGTGACTTTGTCAATACGCAAAACCCAGGAATGTCAGCGGCATGCAGTTAATGTTATTACGCTGAAAAAGAGCATGTGTTGGCGCGTAGTGTAACGCAAAAGCCGGATTGTTTGCTACATGTTCGAACGTGTGGAATGAAGGCACAACTTTTTGTAGAGGTGATGTCCCTTTAGCCTTTGCCTAAGTCCGGACATTGAGGAAGCTCACGGTTCGCAAGAAATTCGAGCTTTATCTGTTTGCCGCTACAGTAATATGTCGTCTCTGAGTGGGAAGATTAGGCTATCTACGAGGTTTGTTTCGTGATAGAATCACGTTGATTTGCGAAATGTCAATAGTCATTGAGACTAGCACAGTACTAAACATAAAACTGCAGGAGGGTGTTTAGATGGCAAAAGTCGAAACTGAACGCAAAGGCCGCTCACTTGTCGTTACCATCAATCGTCCAGAGGTTCATAACTGTGTGGACGGTGAAATCGCAGGGCTGCTATTCGAGGCCGTCGAATTATTTCGCAAGGATGTGAGCCTTTATGCTCTTATCCTTACCGGCGCGGGCGATCGTTCCTTCTGCTCGGGGGCCGACTTAAAGAATGCTGGAAGCCTCTTAGCGCGTCCCGGTGCCGAGGAGTCTGGCCCAACGGGCATCAGCCGCATAACTGACATAGCAAAGCCGACCATAGCTGCCATTAACGGATACTGCCTGGCCGGTGGTTTGGAGCTAGCCTGCTGGTGTGACTTCCGAATCGCCTCCCGTAACGCCAGCTTCGGCGACCCGGCCCGCCGTTGGGGTATCCCCCTTATAGATGGCGGAACACTGCGCCTGCCACGGATTGTCGGCCTGGGCAACGCGCTCTATCTGATAGAGACAGGAATTGTAATCGATGCTGACCAGGCATTCCGCATTGGGCTTGTACAAGAGGTTGTCCCCCAGGGGCAGGCTTTGCCGCGAGCCTTGGAGCTGGCTGAAGTGATGTCTACCTATCCGCAGACCTGCCTATACAACGACCGTCGAAGTACGTACGAAGGCATTTCGCTGCCATTGCCCGACGGGCTGAGGTTGGAGGCGAAGATTCACCAGAGCAGTCTGGCTGACCCTGAGATGGTTGAAAAGCTTCGCCAGTACGCTACTGGACAACGCCCAGCATTCCCGCGTCCATTAACTTACTCCTGAACCCAAAAACATTCTGCCAAAGTGCCTAGCATGTCCCGGCAAGGCCACCAGCAGGGGGCACTATCGCTGAAAGGCGGAGCGTACTAGTCTCTTGATATGTCACATACCTTGGGGGTGCTCAGCTTGACGATGTCTTCTGTTCTCAATCTGACCAGTTTTGACCTGGCTCCACCGCCGCACCAAACGTAGTCATGACTTAATACTTCCTCATCGAGGAAGACGGGCGTCTTTCTCTTGTGTCCTAATGGGGATATGCCACCAGTGCGATAACCTTATCTCTGACCATGAATGCTCTTAGGTTCATTTGCTCTGCAGCATGAGGCTTGCTCATCGAATGATTTCATCCCGTTTTGTCTTTGGAGGAATTCTCTGGCTCAATCTCCAGGTGAAATCGATGAAAGAACCTGTGTACGACTGGGGCAAAGATAACTGCTACGGCGATAAGAAAAACTATTCCAGAGAAGAGCGCATAAGCTGCTGCAAACAACTTGCCGGCGTTACTATGCAGCTCATTGACAGGTCCCATGCCACCAAGAATCATAGCAGCATTAACGGTAGCATCGACCCAGGATAATCTCTCGAATTCGTGGTATCCAACGATGCCTATTGCCAGCGAAACAAAAACAATTCCCAATGCAAAGCAAATATGGAGAATAAGGCGAACAAAAAATGCAGCTCTCGATATTAACGGTTCCGTGTGGTGTTCAAACATCGGATTGTGAAACCTCCATATCTAACTGGTTTGTCACTTCTGGGCGACCACGAAGTTTCTTAGTGTACCTATGTTTTGGATTTTGACTTCGGCTACATCGCTCGGATTCATCGGACCGATGCCTGATGGGGTGCCTGTGGCGATGACATCACCCGGTAGCAGCGTCATTACACCAGAAATAAAGCTAATCAGTTTGGATATCCCAAAAATGAGGTCGCAAGTGGAAGCGGATTGTCGGAGTTCACCGTTGAGATAGGTTTCGAGTTTTAGGTTGTCTGGATTGGCTTCTGTTTCTATCCACGGGCCTATCGGTGCGAAGGTGTCGTAGCCTTTAGCTCTGGTCCACTGGCCATCCGCGGCTTGGACATTACGGTCGGAGACATCGTTACAGCAGGTATAGCCGAGGACATAGTCTTTTGCCTCTTCTTCTGGAATATCCTTAGCCTTTTTACTGATGACCACGCCCAACTCACCTTCATAGTCGATGCGTTTCCAGCCTCGAGGTAGGATGATTTTATCGTCAGGGCCAATGACGGCGGTGGATGGCTTGAGGAAGATGAGCGGCACGGAGGGCATAGGCAGTTTGGTCTCCTCAACATGGCTGCGATAATTAAGCCCCAAGCAAACTATTTTGGAGGGGAGACAAGGAGCAAGAAGCCTGACCTCCTCCAGTTTGTAAGTACTACCATCCACAGTAGGTGGGCTACCAAGGCGTTTAAGATGGGCGAAAGGGCTGCCTCGAATTCCTCGTATGATGTTCCCGGCTAACAGGCCATATTTGACCTTACCTCGGGCGGAAAAACGAGCTATGCGCATTTTGCACCTCCTCCCTGCACAACTTGAGTTCAACCTTCCATAAGCGTAGGGGACAGGTCAGGGAAAAGCTTATAGTCTGGCAGCATCGAGAATTGCTGGCACTTTGGATTCCAGGCCGATAGCCATGATGTGGGTGCCCTGGCACATATCTTTCATTTCAGTGATGAGGCGAGCAGCTATTTCGATACCCTTCTGTAATTTGTTCTCGGCTTGGTCCATCTCGGCAATAAGTTCATCTGGGACATGTACGCCGGCGACGTTCTTATTCATAAATTTGGCCATAGCTGCTGACCTGAGCACCACTATACCGACTAACACTGGCACGCCGAATTTTTTAGCTTCTTTCATAAAGGCTTCGAACGTTTTGGGCTCGTAGATGGCTTGGGTCTGGAAGAACTGGGCACCAGCCCTTACCTTTCTCTCCATTTTGATCAGCTGCGGCTCGACAGGGTCGGCGCCGGGAGTCACGCAGGCTCCGAGGAAGAACTTGGGAGTGCCCTTTAGCTCTTTGCTGGCTAAATCTTTGCCCTGCTCCAGTTGCCGAGCTGCATATAGCAGAGAGACGGAATCGAGGTCGAAGACGGGTTTAGCATCCGGATGGTCTCCCAAGGTGACATAATCTCCAGTGAGACACAGAACATTCTCAATACCCATAACATAGGCGCTTAGCAAGTCTGACTGTAAAGCGATGCGGTTGCGGTCGCGGCAGGTCATCTGGAATACTGGCTCAACGCCTTTTTTCTTGAGCAAATAGCAGGCAGCCAGCGAGCCCAGCCTCATAACGGCGCTTTGCTGGTCGGTGCAATTAACCGCAGCTACTCTGCCTTTAAGTAATTCGGCGTTCTCCATAAACTCATGAATATCCACACCTTTAGCTGGGCCGATTTCAGCGGTGACTGCAAACTTGCCGTTCTTAAGTTTTTCGCTCAGACTCATCGTATAGTTACCTCCTTCAAGGATAGCTAGACCTTCGTTTCCTGTTGCTCTAGCGCCCACATTATGGTAGACCTCAAGTGCTTTGGCGGCTGCATTTTGCCGTAATTTTTGACTATTGGCATGGTTGTTCGCATTCTATCCAGCTGCCCCAGTTTTTTCAGCCTCTCATAGATGAGGTGCCAGCCGCAATCGCGCACATCTGGTTCAACCTCGCACTTGCCGTTTTTGGCACCACCGCAAGGCCCGTTAATGAGCCATTTGGTACAGGCGGTCAGAGGACAGATGCCGCCGGTTAAATCCAGCACGCAGTCGCCGCATTCACGGCAGCGCTCACTGCCCCGCCATGTCCCACTAACACCGCCGACATTGAGCGTGTTAGCTGCCGGGTGCACCAGTTTGTTCACCACCGCCGCGGTGGCCTGGACTCCGATGCCGCAGGTCATCACCAGCAGTGAATCGGCAGCATCTATTTCAGGTTCATGGGGAGACAGTCTGGTCTTGACCAAAGCTTTGTCACAGAGGAAATCAACGACACAGTAACCGGTGATAGTCTTGCCTTCCTGCTCAAGTTTCTGCTTCATGTCCAGAACTTGAAGCTCATCACCGGTGTGGCAAACCTCAGCGCAACCTTTACAGCCGACCAAAAAGACCTTCTTTTCCCCGTCTAAATAACCTAGGATTTCCGGAAACGGCTTTAACTCAGAGATTATCATTTGTTTACCTCCATAGCTCTATTAGTTTCCTCTATTTCCTGGAGAACTAATTTGATCATTTCGGATAATTTGTCTGCTATTTCTGGGGAAAGCTCAAGTCCGAAGTCTATGGTCTTGGGTTCGATACCAATAACGACCGTAGATTTTGGCTGCCTGTTAAGCAAAGCCATCATTTTTAAGCTATCCAATACTCCTATATCGTGCAAGGAAATAGGCGGCGCTGAATCCAGGTCTACCTCATCGAAGCTGAATCGATATATGGTCCCCGGCTTATCACCGGTTTTGACAGCATCAATGATGATTAATTTATCTGTACTGTCATCTACCAGAGACGGGAAGTCGGGGTAGGTGCCAGCGTCAATTATGTTGACATTGGCATCGCTTACAATGCTGGCTAGTTTCTGAACCAGATGGACTCCTACGCCTTCGTCTTTAAGCAATAGGTTACCTATACCCAGAACGGTGATTCCAGGGCTACCTTCACTTGTTACCCTGAGCAATAGCGAAGGGTCTCCAAATTCTTCGTTACTTTTACTCTGAGCGGGATTCTTCGGTCGCTCCGCTCCCTCAGAACGGTAGACGGTCTCAGCAGACTTTGTATATTCCAAGAGTTCTCCCCTTAGGTGTAATCACATGGACAGCGCACGCCAGACACGGGTCAAAGGAGCGGACGATACGGCCGAGCTCAAAGGGATTGTTTTCGTCCTTTATCTTGGTGCCAATCAAGGCTTGTTCTACAGGACCTAGCTGTCCCTTGTCATCTCTAGGTCCCAAATTCCAGGTACTTGGCACCACACACTGATAGTTAGCGATTTTCTTATCTTTTATCTCAATCCAGTGTCCTAAGGCACCTCTGGCACCGTCAACCAGCCCCATCCCCATGGCCTCATTGGGGAGCTCATAGTCTATGTATGCGGGTTCACCGGGCTTAAGTTGTAGCAGCCAGCCGGGCATGGAATCAGCCACAAATTTGGTATAGAGGGCGCGGGCGGCATGACGACCGAGGACAGAGAATAAAGCCTTTGGGCTGGCTTTGAACCTGGAGAGGACGGAGTCAATCAAGTTCTTCACCGTTGGCTCGCCGCTGGCATAAGTAGCTGCCATGCGTGCTAATGGCCCAACCTCATAGACTTTGTTGTCATAGCGGGGAGCTTTAGCCCATGAGTAAGCCACTTGCTTGTGAGGCTGCGGCTCTGTCATCCCATGGGAAGGATGCTTTCCGGTGCTTGAGTCGGCATACCAGGCGTGTTTTACATACTCCATAATTTTATTGGGCTCCAACGCTCCCAGCTTGAGGTCAGTTGAAACTGTTCCCTGCTTCAGTAGCCTCTTTCTCTTAGTGTAGTCGGGATTGCCGCCTTCGATATCGAAACTACCGTAGGAAAGCAAATTACCGCAGCCAGCGCCGATTTCAAAATAGTCGGAATAGGCTTCAGCTACTGCCAGGACATCGGGAATATAGACATTGTCGATAAAGTCTCTTAGTTCATTGAGCTTCCACAGGAAGGAAGCTATCTTATCTACGGCAACTGTCGAGGTGACACCGCCGGGGACAACGGCCATGTTATGGGGCATCTTGCCGCCGAATATAGTCAGCATCTCCTGCGCTTTGCGCCTCATCTCCAGGGCTTTAACGTAGTGGGCTGTAGCCTCTATATTAATCTTGTCGCTAAGGCGGTAATCGCCTTCATAGCGGGGCACGAAGGGGGCTAGCTCTCCTCGCTTGATGAATTCCTTTACTGAGTTGAGGCCCGGGTCATTGCCGTTATAGCCGGCTACTTTGGTCACGTCCACGTAATCCAGAGCTGCCAGATGGTAAAAATGGAGAATATGGTCGGCGATATGAGCGGCTCCGAGGATGAGGTTACGGACAATTCGGCCGTTATCGGGTATTTTATCGGCGAGGCCGAAGGCGCTATCCAAATTAAGGGTAGCGGCTATAGAGTGGCTGGTAGGGCAGACGCCGCAGATACGCTGTGTATATCTTTGGGCATCACGGGGGTCTCTACCTCTCAGGATTATCTCGAGGCCTCTGAACATCATGCCTGAACTGTGGGCGTCTTTCACTACACCATTTTCGGTGACAACTTCAATCTTAAGATGCCCTTCAATACGGGTAATAGGGTCAACAATAATCTTGCTCAATTTCTATTTCTCCTTTCCCTGGAGTTTACCTATGGCAGGCAGGTTGGCATCGGTCAGTTTCTGATAGAAAGGCGCCATTAAATCAGGGAAGCCGGGCTCGCAGCAGCCGATGCAGGGCGAGCCAGCACCGATGCACCAGTTCGTTCCATGGTTCCACAATCTTATTGGGCAATCGGCATAGGTAACCGGCCCCTTACAACCCAGTTCGTTAAGACAGCCGGGTTCACCGAATTTCCTGGCGAATTTGCCCTCGTCGAAGTAGGCTCTGCGTGGGCAGTTTTCATGGATTAACTGACCGTAGAAAGCCTTGGGGCGTTTTAGCTCGTCCAATTCTTCCGGCTTGGGCAGGCCCAGGAGCAGCACCGAGGCAACGGTGCCTACGAACCAGTCGGGGTGGGGTGGGCAACCAGGGATGTTAATCAACGGCTTGTTGATGCCACAAGATTTCAGAAATTTATCAGTACCCACGTAGCCACCGGGGTTAGGTTTGCCAGCGGCTATACCGCCGTAGGCAGCGCAGGTGCCTAGAGCCAGGATTGCCAGCGCATCTTTAGCCAGGGCTTCGACGCGTGATGTCATCGGCAGTGGTTTGCCGTCTTTCTCACCAAGCGTCCCGTAGATACCACCGTCTTTGGTAGGTATGGCACCTTCAACCACCAGGACATAGCCCCCTTTGTTTTCCTTTGGTACATTTTCGAGCACGTGGAGTATGGCCTCTCCCTCCCCGGCCATTACGGTCGCCTGGAATTTCAGGCTCACATGTTTGCCGGGGACAACTTCGTCAATGAGGACATTTTTGATGGCGGGGCTGACTGAATTGAGGACTGAGACTGAACATCCGGTACAGGTACCTGTTTGTATCCAGACCACCGGCACCTCTTGAACCTTTGCTTTAGCCATAAGACCTCCTTTTCTTGCCAATCGCAAATTTTACAGCTTTATGGCGATTTATGCAACTAGTTTGGGATTGAGAGTGTTAATTAGCCTGTCACTCTGAGCCCTTCTCTCCTTATCATTCTGAGGAGCGAAGCGACGAAGAATCTCATAGCTCAGGGCAGGCTCTGCGAAGCGTTTGTGAGATTCTTCGTCCGTAGGGCTCAGAATGACAAAAAGCGTTGCTAAACGATCTCTTGGGATTTTCGTTACCTTTTGAAAGGTGGCAGCGTTGCCGGTCTAACTGCACCATCAACACAGCCCCCAGCCGCTTCACCAGCTATTAACACCCTATTTGCTCTGTCAAATATGTTTAATTGGTGAGGAGTATATCAGGGAGTGAGGTGTATCTCCAGTGCTAAACCACAGCCTAAGTCGAGCTTCATTTGGTCTGTGGCCAACGTAATCTTATGCTCAGGTACTGGCTCAATCTCACCGTATTTAATCGCGGTCTCTACCAAGGTTTTGAGGCTAGCCTGCCAAAGCTGAGTGAAACACCGCCTACGGAAAACCTAAATCTCCCCTATTTCTTCTTCTCTCCCTTTTGCTTCTTAGGTTTTTTTACGTTCTTTCTCCCTTTTGTTCCCATCTCTGGTCTTCTCCTTTCAGTATCCTAGCTTAGTCTTCCCTGTATATTAATAAGGGTAACGTCCCATTTTAGCCACTAACTTTATATCTATTTTCAATTAGGGATAAAGCGCATTTAGTTTTATCCCCAATTTTAAGCCCTCTGTGATTATACCTCCAAACATACTCGGCAAGGTAGAGATGCAGACGTTTCTTTCTGATCCCACCTTTAGAAGCTAGCATTCGTTTTAAATAGCCCCAGAAACCTTCCAGTCCATTGATATGATTTCCTTGACCATCGCTATACTCCTGTTGCTCATGCTTTACCAGACGGTGAACATAACCCCTAGCAGCAACTCCAGTATAGCTCTTAAAAGTATCTGAACATACTATTGTTCCAGTGATCACCCTCTGTTTGAGCAATGGTAACAGAGTATCAGCTTCTACATTTGGCACTATTTCAGCCCATACTTGACCATTACGACATAGAATGCCAAAGACAGCTTGTTTAGTTGTGCCACGACCCCTTTTAGCTCCTTTAGCACGAACATCTTTTCGTTTATTTCTCCAGCTACCTCCCAGATATGTTTCATCTATTTCCACAATCCCCTCAAATACCGGTGGAATATCATGGGCCACAGCTTCTCTTACCATGGCCAAGGCTTTTAATACCTTCTTCCTGTCCAGGTGAGCTTCCTCGGCTATCCTGGCGCTACTCTGCCCTAATAAAAACCACCGTAATAAGCGCTTCCATTCAGCACGCGACAAATGTAATGGCAACCTGTTTGCACGCCATTCATATTCACAAGCTGAACATTTCCGCTTGCCACGCCTTATAGCCCAAGTCTTTTTATTCCCACACCTTGGACATTTTTGTAAATTTGCCATGCCACCATTCTCTCATATTTGGTGGCTATTTTGGGACTTTACCCTTAATAAAACAAGGGAGGCTAAGCAGAAATGTGGAAAGTCACAAAATTTTTACTAGCAACCGCATTAGTAACTACTATTCTTGGCGCAAGATCGTCATAATCAAACTTCCCTGTCTCAAGTGCATCGCAAAGATGAGCAAGCTTGTTCCTTACATCTTTCAACTTGTAGTCAATGTTAATTAAACGCTCCCTAAGATTATGGGATGCGATGTCCAATTCCTCGTTAACCAGTTTCACCAGCTCTTCCATGTTATCATCGGTAAGCACTCTTTATTTGATCTGATCTAATATTGCTTTTTAAAGATACTCAAGAACTCTCAGTGAGCAATGCCGCGGTATCCTCCGAAATCTTAATAAGATTTTAATATCCAGATGCTATCCTTATATTATCTTTAGAAGAAAGGAGGTTAAACAGAAATGTGGCGAAGCAAGAAACTCATTATTGTTGCGGTGTTGGCGGCTGTGCT
>Ga0315282_10003091_pt1 | contig 30046 bp, 24 predicted proteins | sample YL17G07_20_MG_FD_203693 | JGI IMG/M metagenome (GOLD analysis project Ga0315282, IMG submission 203693) | Sediment microbial communities from Yellowstone Lake, YNP, Wyoming, USA - YL17G07_20 | ecosystem: Environmental > Aquatic > Freshwater > Lake > Sediment | place: USA: Wyoming | collected... | reverse complement strand
GGTCGCCCCGTTCGGGGCTTGAGCGCGCGGAGACCACCGCTCGGTCGCCCCGTTCGGGGCTTGAGCGCGCGGAGCGGAGACGTTTCCGGGGGTTCGGCGACGCGCGGCGCCGCCATCACCCCCGGCTACTTGCTGCTACCCCTTCGGGGTTCGGAAAACGCGGGGAGCGGCTGGCTCCGTGAATCCATCATTCTCGACTTGAAGAACCACTAGCCCCTCGTGGGCGTTCGCACATTTGCCAATGGGCGCACCGTGTGGCAGTGGAGCGAATGCCCACGAGGGGCTAGGCTACAACGAAAGCAAGCATTACTTCCCAGCTGTAGTCGCGCTCTTGTCCGTCCACTTCTTCCACATCGCCGGATCACGCAGCATCTTGATGAATACGCCGCCGACCACCGAGCGCGCCTGGAAGCCTTTCTTCTTGGCGTCCAACGTCCAGTACCAGTCCGTCATGGGCACGCGATCGGGCGTGGCGTTGAGGAAATCATAGACCGGCGAGACGAGCGCCTCGAAATCCGCGCGCGAACCGGTCAGCGTCGCGGTCCACAGTTCCCAGTCCAGCTTCGTATAGGTTTGCCGGTTGTCGAGCGGCAGGCCATACTTGTTCAGCACCTTCTTGTAGTAGGCCATTTCCTTGCGCGCGACTTCCTCGGGGAAGAGCTTCAGGCCGAGAATCTTGTCCCACACCAGATTGTACTTCTGGCTCCAGGTGCCGGGCGTGTCGAACGCCAGGCGATAGTGATCGCCGTCGGTGGCCATCTCCACCCATTTTTTGGCGAACTCTTCGGCCAGCTTGCGGTACGTCGCCGCCTCGTCCTTCTTGCCTCTCATGTCGCACAGCATCGCATAGGCGCCCAGCGCCTCGATCGCCTTGATCGAAAGATTGCAGTTGTGCGCGAGGTGACCGGCGAAATCGTCGGTGCAAAGTTGGTTCTCGGGATCGAGCCCCTTTTCCTTTAGATACCCGGCCCACTTGGTCATGAGCGGCCAATACTTCGCCGCATAGTCCGCATGGCCCTCGATCTTCGCAATCGCGGCCATGAGCAGGATCATGTTGCCCGATTCCTCGACCGGCATCTGGTTCTTCTCGGTCTTCTCGCCGCCGCCATAGACCTGGCCGTTGGCGAGCGGATAGGTCCCCAGGTCGTGAGGCGCGAACGGGAATTTCCAGCGATCCGTGCTCGCGTAGCGAAGGATCGGCTCCAGCGACGCCTTGGCCAGCGTGGGGCTGACAAGCAGGAACTGTGGCGCCATCGGATAGATGACGTCCACGGTTGCGATGCAGCCGTTGCTGAAATTCTCTTTCGGGAAAAGCAGCGGCTCGCCTTTCTCGTCGGCACAGAGCTTGTTGGCCGCCAGGCACTGCCGATAGGCGAGGGTGCACAACGACGTATACTTCCTGCTCCCTGCGTTCATCAAGTCGGTCGCCAATCCCGTATTGAATGTGGCACATCGCTGCAGAAGCGAATGGTATTCACGCTCGGCGCTTCTCAGCAGGTCCGCAGCCTCCGCACCGTTGCGCCGCCAGTAAGGGCGCAGCCGTTTTCCCAGATACTCAATCGAGTAGAGATCATCGTAGGCCAATATGAGGTGACGTGCGATCGGTTTATCGCCGACTTCTCCGAGATCGAAGGTAAACGCCATAACCGGCCATTCGTCCTTGGCCGCCCGCGGCATTCTGGAATCGTCAGAGTCCGGCAGCGCTTTTCCCGAAACAAATGCCCCACGGGCACTCTTATCGGACGCGACGACGCAGCGAACGGACTTGTCCTCGGGACTTGCCACGTAAAGGTAACCCCAGTCAATCCGCCGATCGTCACCCCGGGTCGCCAGAATGGGCTGATCTTTGGAACCCATTCGCAACACGACAAGTTCGCCGACTTTGGGTCTCGACCAGACAACCTGTTGGTCGGGCGTATTGACGACCAGCTCGGCGGAATTGTCGTAGTAAATGCTGATGTCGTGTTTCTTGCCGTCCGTCGAGACGACCTCCCACGTGAGATAAGTTACGGGACGCGAGAGAACATCCAGATCGTCGGGCAGTGACGGCGTTGTGAAAATGAGCCGGGCGAGAACGTTGTCGTTTTGGTAAATGTAAATCGTCTGAGTTAACATGAGGGGCTTGCCCACTTGCGGCATCGCGGGAACGTCCTTGGGCTCGGGTCCCATAAGGCGATACGCCTTCCCATCAATCCGAATCATGCTTTCGAGCCACTGCGTTTTGCCCGTCCAATGGCAGGTCGGCGCATCGGTCAGGCGGTCGGCCGGCGACCAGATGCTGAAATAAGGATCGCACGCCACGAGCGGCACGGCGGGCGGGCGAAATGGTTGTCGAGCCTGCGTCGGTTCCCCGGCAAACGGCTGCGCCAGTGACGCGAATGCCAGGCCAACCATCATGACCAAACGAAGCCATCTCATGGTCGTTCTCCTTCCCGAGGGATGTTCGTGAATCGCGATCACAGGCATGTACCAAATAGAGACTTTGCCATTTGTTGCGTACGCCGCACGAAGACCAGACGGAACCCGAACCCGGCAAATCCGACCGCCCCCCAGCTGCTTTTCATTGTCCGTTGTCGGTTGTCCGTTGAGTCTCGTTCCTTCCCGTTCGGTTCTTCGTCGGCTTGCCTCCGTGGAAGATTCGTTGGGCCATACAGTTTTTGGTTGCGGACTCTCTTGCGCCTCTGTTCTACCTATCCCCAGGTTTCGCGGTCAACTATTTCTATCCCATTCGAAATGCTGAATTCTCGCGTCGGGATTTCGATCCTCAAAAAGGATTCCCGTCATGATTGCTTCTCCGATCCGTGACGCGGGAAAAGTGTTCGTCTTCAAAACTGCGTTGTTCGAGAGTTTTCCACAGGCAAGGGGTAAGAGAATGGCTGTCAATCATCTGAGTCTGTTGGGCCATATCGCTTCTCATTCTCAATTCAGAGTTGCTCACTTTTGGTGCGTTTTCATTTTGCCGGGGGAGGTCCGGAAGTCATCTTCCCGTCATCCTCCCAACGTTTTCCTACTAGCCGTAGACTTCAAATATGCCTCCAACAATTTGCTCTAGCCTGCGGAGGCAGCTGCCAATGATCACGATCGTGCGCAGAGGGAGGGGGAGCGTATGATACAGATCGCCGAGGTCCAAAGCCGGGGACCGTTTGCCCAATTGAAGCCTCCACTCGCGTTGATGCTCCTGCTATCTATTGTGTTCTTTGGGACCGGGTGCAGTCTTCTGCCAAAGCGCCGGGTGCCCATGGCGGATGAATTCTACCGGCCTCCAGTGCCGGAGTATCCCGCGGTCTCGGAACGGGCCGTTTCGCAGCGGCTTGCCGATGCCCGGCAAATCATTCCGCCGCTGGCCGACGAGGACGGAAAACCGGAACCCATCCGACAGACGGGAATTGCCTCCTGGTATGGCGGGCGCCACCACGGGCGTCTGACCGCCAGCGGCGAACGCTTTGACAAGAGCGATCTGACCGCCGCCCATTGCACGCTCCCGTTTGGTTCGCTGGTGAAGGTACGCAACCTGGAAAACGAGCAAGAAGTCGTCGTTCGAATCACTGACCGCGGTCCCTTCATCAAGAATCGCATCATTGATCTCTCGGAATCGGCGGCGCAGAGAATCGGCATCTTCCGTCACGGGCTGGCCCTTGTGGAAATCGAAGTCTTGGACATGCCGGGCGCCATGCGCAGCGAGTGACGAAGTGGCGCGGGCTGTCAGCCCGCGAAAGTAGCGTAGGCTGTCAGCCTGCGAAAGCCGCTCGACTTGCCCGGCTTCCTCACCCATCCCTGCCATCGCCCTTGGGAGCATGTCCAAATTGCAGCAAGGAAAAGGGGCGCGCCGGGGGCGTCCGTTGCCGGACGCGGGGATTTGGCCGCGATCTCTTCGAGAGGCATGTGTTTAGCCCTCTTCAGGGGGCTCCTCTTTGCACCTGGCTTGAGCCGGGGTGAGGAGGAGCCCGGTGTTCTGGCAGCACGCTTCAGCGCGGCTTCTCGAGGGCTTCAGCCATTCCCTGCTGGAATTTGGACATGCAGCAATCGCCCTTCCCCTTCCAAAATAAATCTTGTGGTCAGACCGCTCCCGTGCAATCTCGTCACGTGCGGGAAGAGAGGCATTCTATTGGGCTGGGGGGAAACCTGAAGTCCGTCACATTGCGGCCGGTCAGGAACGGATCTGGCAAGATCACATTTTGGGAGGTTCGCCATGCATGTATCGCGCAGAGAATTCATGCAACAAGCAGTCGGGACGGCCGCCGCGGTGGGGCTTTCATTTTCCGGTCAGGGCCGGGCGGACGCGGCCGAGGAGGCGCCTCCCAAACGCCGCCTGCGAATCGGTGTTTCGACTTACTCATTCTGGCATTTCCGGCCCCAGCGCGTCGAGGTGGCGTCGTGCATCGAGCGGGCGGCCGAGATGGGATTCGACGGCGTCGAGATTCTCCACCGCCAGATGAGCGGCGAATCGAACGACTCCCTCCAGTCGCTCAAGCACACCGCCTTCATCAACGGCCTCGATCTCATGGGGTTCTCGATTCATCAGACGTTTCTTTCGCCCGATCCCGCCGTGCGACAGAAGAATATTGATCACACGATCCGTTGCATCGAACTCGCTTACAAAATGGGCATTCCCGCGATGCGCCTCAACACGGGCCGATGGGACACGACCGGCTCGTTTGACAAGCTGATGGAGAACAAAGGGATCGAGCCGCCGCTCGCCGGCCACACCGACGAGGAGGCGTTCGGCTGGGTGAGCGAGGCGATCGAAAAGTGCCTGCCGCGCGCCCAGGAATGCGGCGTGCTGCTCGCGCTCGAAAACCACTGGGGCCTGGCCCGCACGGCCCAGGGCATGTTGCGGATCCTCAAAGCGGCCAACTCGCCGTGGCTCAAGGCGCTGATGGACACGGGCAATTTTCTCGAAAACGGCTACGAGCAAATGGAGATGATCGCACCCCACGTCGTGCTGGTTCACGCGAAGACCTACTTCGGCGGCGGCGAGTGGTATTCGCTGGATATTGACTACAACCGCGTCGCGCAGATCCTGAGCAAGGTCAACTATCGCGGCTACATCTCGCTCGAATTCGAAGGCAAAGAAGACGCGGCCACCGGCGTCCCCAAGAGCCTGGCCGTGCTGCGAAAGGCGTTCGGATGAGGGAACGCCGGCGGCTCGCCGGTGCTCTGAGACGTGGACTGTGGGTGAGCCGATTGCATTCGCCGGAAGACGTTATTCCCTTGGACGAGTTCCTATGTTCATTCGTTAGGTGCTGCTTGAAATTGATGAGGATTCGCAATGCGAGCAGGGGCTGTTTCAGGTCATCTCCCGACTGAAACGAGAGGGCGCGAACGAGTTGAGGCGGTGCTTGTGGGCGTGCCGACCGACCGCCTGCCGGTCCTGCCGATTCTTCACACCGGACTGGCGGGCGTGTTCGGCGTGACGCTCGGGGAGTTTTTCACGAGCACCGAGACGATGGCGCGGGTGATGATTGAGGGACAGCGCCGGTTCGGTTTCGACGGCGTGCAGATGACGCTGGGCGTTACGGGAGAGGCCGAAGCGCTCGGTGCGGCGACGCGGTCTGTTCGCCGAGTTTCATTTCACCCGCGCTCTATCGCCAATGGATCCTGTGCGCTCATCGTCGCGTGGTGGCCGGTCTCAAGGAGATGGGCTGGCGGTTTGTCGGCCTTCATGTGTGCGGCAACGTCACGGCGATCCTCGAAGACCTGATCGCGACCGGGGTGGATTTCTTCGACATGGACTATCAGGTCGCGGCCGAAACGGCGCTGGAGCGGGTCGGCGGGCGCGTGGCCTTGCGTGGCAACCTCGATCCCAGCGCGGTGTTTCGCTTCGGTTCGGTCGAGAAGGTGAAGGCCGAAACCGAGCGCCTCTGCCGCACCGTCGCGGGCCACCGCTGGATCGTCGGCAGCGGCTGCAACATTCCGCCGGGCACGCCCGCTGAGAACCTCGCGGCGTGCGTGGAAGCCGTCCGGCACGCGTTTTACAACTCTTGACAATCCCCGGCTCCGATGACAACAGAACCTTGCGCGAGTCACTCGCGGTTCTGCACGCATACTGAGAACGGGAGGCCGACATGATCCGCATCAGCTCTTCTCCCACGCGCGCTTTCCTTTTCTGGGGCGCCCTTGCTTTGCTCGCTCTCGTGAGCTCCACCGTCTCGCCGGGTGAACCGTCCAAGCCCACCCGCAAGCCGTTGTCGCGCACCGTGGACCTGAACATCGGCGAATCGCAGCAGGTCACGCTCTCCGACGGCACGAAGGCCACGGTCCAATTGCGCGGTGTGGAAGAGATCCGCGACAATGTCTGCGACGCCGTCCGCGAGGCCAGGGTCTCGGTCGAGGTCAACGACGTCCTGGGCGTACTCATCTCCGCCACCTATCACCTCCCGTTGACGGTCGCCGGCGTCCGGATTGATTGCCCCATCACCAAAGGCTATATGAGCAACAGCAACGAAGATCCCTGGGGTCTTGAGAAAGACGCGCGCATTCGCCTCTGGCCCGCGGGTTCGCCGCTTCTGAAGCCGGGCACGTTTGTCTATCCCGCCAAACAGCGCTGGTTCGCCAGCGACACGCAGATGGCCAACGATCCGGTTTACGTGGACGGCGGCGAAACGCCCGGCCCGCGGAAGGTTTACTACCACAGCGGCCTCGACATCGGCGGTGCGGAAGGAATGGTCGAAGTGGTCGCGGCGACCGACTGCCTTGTGGTCTCTGCCGGCACCGACAGCCTGCCGGAATACGCAAGACAGTCGGACAGCCCCGTGACGCCGCGCTCCGACGTGATCTATGCGCTCGACGATCAGGGCTGGTGTTACCGTTACAGCCATCTGCAATCGTTCGATCCGGCCGTGAAGCCCGGCGTGAAGGTCAAGATGGGACAGAAGATCGGCACGCTCGGCAAGGAGGGCGCGAGCGGCGGCTGGTCGCACCTGCATTTCGACATCAAGAGCCGCCAGCCTTCGGGCAAATGGGGCATCGAGGAGGGCTATGCGTTTCTCTGGCAGGCCTATCTGCGCCAGTACAAGCCCAAAGTGATCGCCGTCGCGCGACCGCACCAATTGGCCTGGACGGGCGAAACGGTCAAACTCGACGGCATCCGCTCCTGGTGCGCCTCGGGCAAGATCAAGCGCTATGACTGGACGTTTGAGGACGGAAAAACCGCGCAGGGGCCAACCGTCGAGCGCACCTATTCGAAGGCCGGCACCTACAGCGAGATCCTCAAGGTCACCGACGCCGAAGGCAACGTCGCGTATGATTTCGCCGTCGTGCAGATCCTCGACAAAGCGAATCCGCAACAGATCACCCCGACGATCCACGCCGCCTATTCACCAACTGTCGGCATCCAGCCCGGTGATCCGGTGACGTTCAAGGTCCGCACGTTCCGCACCACTTTCGGCAACGAGGAATGGGATTTCGGCGACGGCACTCCGCGCGTCACGGTCAAGTCGGATGGCAACGTGAAGCCGCTGGCCAAGGACGGCTATGCGATTACCCAGCACGCCTTTGCCCAACCCGGCGACTACATCGTGCGCGTCGAGCGCAGCAATGAGCGGGGGCTCAAGGCGGTGGGGCATTTGCACGTTCATGTCGAGAAGAAGTGAGAGTGCCGCAGAATAGGGGTAGCGTAAGCTGTCAGAGTGGCGCGGGCTGTCAGCCTGCCAAAAACGTCAGCCGGCGGAAGTGGCTCACACTGTCAGCTTACGGAAGAGCCGTAGCGCATGGAAGAGTAGGGCAGTCTTTCAGCCGCTGCCACGCAACGGTTTGCGCCGCGGGCCTACCGCGACCACAGGGGGCGTTCCCACGTCACCTCTTGTCCACGCCGGTGCCTTCAGCAACCCACTCGCTATTGAACCCCGCGAAGGTGATCTTCTCATGATAGCGTTTATCGCCGCGCTCGTAGAGGCAGCCGATGGTTCCGTCGGGAAGGACCGTGAGGCAGGAGTAGGCTGACGGACCGGCGTGAAGCGTCCGCGCGACCGGCCACGTTTTCCCTTCGTCATAACTCACGCGCACGGTCATGTTTTCGCGCTTCGTGCTGGCAGGGTTGGAAAAAAGCAGTCGGTAGGGCAGCTTGGCAACCTGTCCTACGATCAGGCTCGCTTGGCAAACCGGCTCGATGAGCGCCGGATCGGCCACGGGCGCCGACCATGTCATGCCGCCATCCCGGCTCATGGCGATCATCCGACGATTGTTCCTGAAGTAGCTCCGCATGTTGAGCATCAGCGCGCCATCGCTGCGTTCCACCACCTGGCATTCATTGACGTTGGGCGTCACCACGCCACCGAGTTTCCAGGTCTCGCCGTGGTCGTCGCTGTAAATGATGTGCGATTCGTAGGTCTTGCTGCCCTCCACCGCGTGGTCGCACGGGATGACCAGCCGCCCGCTCCGCAATTGGATCCCGACACCCGGCCCAGTCGCGTACCAGGTCCAGTCGGGCCGCTGGGTCGTCGCGGTGAGCTCCTTCGGTTTCGACCACGTCGCGCCGTCGTCGGTGCTTTTCGAAATCCAGACCGTCCGCGACTCCTTGCTTGTGCCGTCCAGGATGCGCGATTCGACGTCGCTGCCGAGATTGCGCGTGAGCGGCAGCCAGATCGTGCCCGTGTTGCGATCACCCACCGGACACGGATTACCGATGGCGTTGGGTCCGTCGTCGGCGACGATTTGCATCGGCTGCCACGTGCGACCGCCGTCGAAGCTGCGCCGGAGCACCGTGTCAATGTCGCCGGTGTCGCCGCTGCCCGACTTTCTTCCTTCGCAGAAGGCCAGCACCGTGCCTTTCGCCGTCACGATCGCCGCGGGGATGCGATAGGTGTGATAGCCATTCTCGCCGGCGATGAAAACGTCGGTTTGCTCGCAGAAAGGCCGCGATGCCGGTTTGTGCGGACCGACGAGAGCGCTACTCGTCAACGCGATTGCAGCCATGATACAGGCCAGCCACACTCTGTTCTTCATTGTGCCGACTCCTTCCCCGGCTCGAACGATTCCCACAGCTATTTCGGCGCGACGCTATTCCCGATCAGCTCGTTTGGCAACAGCTATGAAATCGAAAAAAGCTTCCCATCGCGCCACGGTCTTCGTAATCTCTTTTCGAGTGCGCGGCGAAAGCCTCATCACGCATTTTTTTCATGAACGGAGATTTCGCACTTCATGATCAGTTTGACCAACGTACACGTCACCCTCGGGGGCCGCGAAATCCTCAAAGGGGTTGACCTCAATATTCGCGAAAACGAATGCCTCGCCGTCGTCGGCCCGAACGGCTGCGGCAAGTCCACCCTCCTCAAGGTCATCGCCAAACTCGAATCGCCCGACACGGGCCTCGTCAGCCACCCCTCGAGAATCACCCTCGGCCATCTGCCCCAGGAAGCCGATCTTGACACCGCCCGCACGCTCGAAGCGGAGCTCCTGAGCAGTTTCACGGAAATTCAGGACGCCCTCGCCGACATGGCCGAAATGGAACACCCGATGGCCCAGCTCGCGCCCGATTCGCCCGACCGCGATCGCCTTCTCAAGCGCTATGCCGAGGCCTCTCATCGGGTCGAGCACGGCGAAGGCTATCACCTCGATGCCAAGGTCAAGCGCGTAGCCGCCGGTTTGGGCTTTCAGGCTCAAGACATGTCGCGGCCTTGTTGCGAGTTCTCCGGCGGCTGGCAGATGCGCATCCTCCTGGCCAAGATTCTCCTGCGCAAACCCGACGCGCTTCTGCTCGACGAGCCGACCAACCACCTCGACCTCGAAACCATGTTGTGGCTCGAAGAGTGGATCCGCACTTGCCGGCGCACCGTGGTGATGGTCTCTCACGAGCGCGCCGTCATGGATCGCCTGGTGGATCGGATCGTCTGCCTCGAAAGGGGCAAGGCCGACGTCTATCGGGGCAACTACTCACATTATCTCGAACAGAGCGCGATCAAGCGCGAAGCCCACTGGAAAGCCTATACCCAGCAGCAACAGGAAATCGCCGCGGCCGAAGCCTTCATCCGAAAGTTTCGTTACAACGCGGCACGCGCGGCGCTGGTCCAAAGCCGCATCAAACAACTGGAGAAGCTCGAGCGGATCGAGCCGCCGTTCCACCCCACGGCCATCCATTTCGGCTTTCCGCCGGCCCCACCGAGCTACCGCGACGTGTTGGTCTTCAAAAGTCTCGGCCACGCTTACGGCGACCACCGCGTTTTCTCCAACGCCAACCTGACCGTGACGCGCGGCGAAAAGATCGGCCTGGTCGGCGTGAACGGCGCGGGCAAATCCACCCTGCTGCGCATTCTGGCCGGGCGCGAAGCACCGTCGGAGGGCGAATGCGTCGTCGGTCGAAACGTCAACCTCGCCTATTTCGCCCAGTATGACACCGAGAGTCTGACCTCAGACCAAACCCTCTTGCTAGCCATCGAGGCCGCCGCGCCGCCCGGCGAGGTCGCGCGAGCCCGCGACGTGCTCGGGGCTTTTCTCTTCAGCGGCGACGACGTTGAAAAGCCGCTCAGGGCCCTTTCGGGCGGCGAGCGAACCCGTTTTCGCCTGGCCCAGATGCTCTTCAGCCCCGCCAATTTGCTGCTGCTCGACGAGCCGACCAACCACCTCGACATCACCTCGCGCGCCACGGTCGAAGAAGCCCTTCAGTCTTACACCGGCACGGTGATCGTGGTTTCTCACGACCGCGTCTTTATGGACGAGGTCACCAACCGGATCATTGAGATCGAGGACGGCCGCGTCACCACTTATCCCGGCAAATACACTGACTACCTGGCCCACAAAGAGCTTCTAATCGCTTCGGAAGCGCGCACCGACGAATCCGAAGAGGCCCCGCCGGCCGAACAAATCTCTCCAAAAGAACAACGCCGTCTCGAACGCGAAAAGCAGAAGGCCCATTCGCGAAAACTCCAAACCGCCGAAAGAAAAATCAAAACCGTCGAATCGGAGATCGAAAAGCAGGAGGCCCGGCTCGCCGAGTTGAATCGCCTGATGTCGGCTCCGGCGGTCGCGTCCGACTACGCCAAGCTTGCCCCGCTCATGGAAGAACATCTCCACCTCACCACCGATCTGCGCGAGAATGTGGAGCGGTGGGAAAAGTACCATCAGGAGTTGCAGGACTTGCAGAAGGCCGGCCCGTCGCTTCTTTCGGCCTGAGGGCACTTCGTAACGCTGAACGCTGAACGCTGATCGTGGAAGACCATACACCTCGCACTACTGGCGATTCTTACCGTGGCTGGCGCCGCCGCTGTTGTAGCATAGCCCCTCGTGGGCGTTCGCTGGACTGGCCTGACGACGCGGCCCTGGTCTCACAACCGACGAAACACCAGCACTGTTCTGCCCTATGTTCTTGCCAATGGCGGCGCCGTGAGGAGGCAAGACGAACGCCCACGAGGGGCTATGCTACAACAAGACTACGATAAAGCATCACCGCGCCGGAACAAGTTTGACGACAAAGATGTCGCCTTTCCCTTTGTGCACTTTCTGAACCGCGTTCGGCGTCACGGGGAGATTGTCCGACGACGTGCTGCCCACCAGATAAACTTCGCCATTCGGCCCGAGGGCAAGGCTGCGGATCATGTCCTCGCCGTTGCCGCCGAAGTAGGTCGCATAGAGAATCTTCGATCCATCGGCGCTGAGCCGGACGCGAGATAATGAGCAGAGACACGATCAGTGTTCCCACATACACACTTCTCATCGCAGGTCCCCCTTTCGGCGTTTCATCCTCTTGCCCTAACGGCTTACCTCGTATCTGTAATGCCCCTGGCCTGTCTCGCTTTTGTTTCCGTTCATCCTTCATCCTTGACTTCCCAACCTGTCCTACTTCTCAAACACGATTTCCCAGCGCGATTCGCCGCGGACGAACAACCGGGCGAGGCCACCGCATATCGTTTGCCCTCGGACTCTTTCCCGTTCAGCCTTCCGCCGTCACGATTTGGGATTTTTTGGCTCGATCTCAAACACCGCAATCCCGAGCGCCGGCAGTTCAATTCGCAGCGGCGCCGTTGCCGGTTGCGTACCCTCGAGCGACTGTGTCGTGCCGTAGACGCCGTGTAGCCGATAGGAGAGCGCGCGGGCGGCTATCGGCATGTCGAGCAGCTCGGCCGGCGAACCCTCGAGTGTGCGCGGCTCGGCGCTGGGGTTGCGCAACGCCAGCGTACCGCGCCCGGCATCGAACGCCGCGAAGCCGTAGATTTCCCCTTTGCGCGGATCGCCGCCGACCATCCGACTCCACCGGAAAAGAGTCTCGTGCTGTTTCGCCCATTTCGCCGCGCGCGCGAGCAGCTTCCACTCGGCAGGCTTCAGGTCGCCGGCCTGAACGTACCAGTCATGGTGGAGCGACGTGCGCGCGGCCAGCCACCACACTCCGCGCTCGAAACCCTCCTCGCTGCCGCCCGCCGTCCGACCCTGCACGATGTCGAACGTCACAATGGCCGAGACCGGCATCTCGGTGTCGCGGAGCGCCTGGAGGCAACCGTCGAGAAAGGTGTTGTGGCGATCGAACGGCTCGCCCACGCCCGCGTGGCTGTCGTCGGCGCCGCCCCGCCACACAAAGTCGCAATGCTGCAACCAGAATGGCGAAGGGTTCGAGCCCGACGTGTAGCCGATGACCAGCTTGGGCCGCGCCTGTCGCCACGCATCGAACACTTCCATCAGCGTGTCCATCTGGGCGATCGCGCCGCCCGGTCCCACGGGATGGCCATGGTCCGTTTTCCGGCAGTCGGGCCAGAAGCCGTCTACCTTGATGTAGTCCATCCCTTTCGCGGCCCATTGCGAGAAACTCTTGACGACGTGGCGGCGATAGCGCGGCCCTGCGAGGCAAAGCTTATCTCCATTGATCTCGAACCCCAGCGTGCGGGCAAACTCGATTCTCCTCTTGCGAACGCCATAGCCGCCGATCGGCCCGAACCAAAGCGAAATGTTGATGTCGGCGGGGCGGCCGGCGGCCTCGAGCGATTCCCATCCGCCCGGAAAACGCTTGCGGTCGAGGCGTCCCCAGAGGCCGGTAGCTTCGTCCCAATCGAAATCCCAGCCGTCGTCGAGCGTGAACGAATCCACGGGAAGGCCGCTTTCCTGCTTCACGCGCGCCACGGCCTTGATCGCTTCGACGGGCCGGCTCTTGTCCTTCCAATACCAGTCGTTGACGAGGCAGATCATGCGCGCCGCAACGGGCCGCGTCGCGTCAATATAGCCGAGAAAAGCACGTCGCGCGCCGCCCGCTTCGCCCGCGCCGACGACGAACTCGCGCGTTCGAACTGTCTTGTCCGCGCCGAGTTTGTCATAGGCCGGCAGGCGACATGCGATGCCGCCGTCGCGCACGAAGTTCTGCGCGCCGGGATGCACGATGCCGAGGAAGAGGTCGTCCACGTAAAGGGGCTGGCCGCATTCATTAGGGAAGCCCAGCGAGTCAACGATTTTCCCCGGCCTCGCAGGGCCGCGCGGTTTCGCGCATCGCCACTGGACGAAAGTGACGGCGGCGAGCTCGCCCGCATCACCCGAGATTTCGAGCCGGCGCGTGGCCCACCACTCGTCGGGCTTGAGCTGCGTGATGAGTTTTACGCGAAGAGCGCCGTGCGCAAGCTGAAGTACGAGTCGCTTCCCGCGGCCGTCCTGGGTCGCTTCTTCGGTTGCTCTCTCGAGCTGGAACTGGCTGCTTGCGAGCTGGCTCCCATCGGCGAGTTCGAGAACGAAGTCCTCACCGTCAAAACCGCTGGTCCGGTTTGTCCGACGGTTGGTGATGACGGCGGTCTTGACGCGCTTTTCGGCGAACCTCGTTTCCCACGCGAGAAAGTGATTCGCGATCACCGCGCGCGACCGCTCGATCTGAATCTCGACCGCTCGGCTTTTTGAATCCGTTCTTCCTCCGGCTTTCCCATCCGACACCCGACCCTCCTTCGCCGCAATCAGAAGCGCACCGCAGACGAGAACCGAGAGAACCCCCCCGGCTGTTGTTCCGTGATTTCCCAGATTGAACATGATCGGCCTCCTCGCGGCGAAACTCACTTGCTGAAATCTCTCACGCGCTGAATGAACTCCTTCGGAGCGATGAACTTGATCTCATAGGACCATTGGGTTGCGGAACGGGCAAAGGGGCTGACGCTGCCAGGCGCGCCCTTGCCGAACTGCCGCTTGGGCCAGAACGACTCCTCCGTCTGGCAACTCGCGGCAAACGCAAAGACGCCAGTAGCCACAACGAGAATCGCAGTGATTCGACGGGTTCTTCTGACAGTCATGGCGTGCTCCATCTTGTTCCTCGCTCCTCCTTCATCCTTCATCCCTCATCCTTCATCCTTCTTTTTTTCACCCCAGCTCAAAACCCGCCGCGCCATAGACGAGATTGACGTCGCCGGGATGAACGACGGAGCCGAGATACATGCGTGTGAGGAGGCGCGCCGGGACGAAACCGAGCGATTCAGCGAGCTGTATGCTCGCCGCGTTGTCGGGCAAAATGTCCCAGAAGACTTGGCCGTCGGGAAGCTGCGCCAGGAGCGTTTCAACGACGGCGCGACCCGCCGCTGCGTCGGTCGCAACGACGGGGCCGACGAATGAGGCGTTATAGCCTTTGCGCGCGAAGCCGTGGGACAGGTTGCCAACCTGTCCTACCACGGCACTGATTCCGTCGGCGGCGAGAATCTTCAACAAATCCATACGGTCGGCGTCGAAGGCGGCGAGGTCGGTGCCGGCGATGGTCGGCCAGTCGGAGGCGCCGATCGGCCGCGTGGACGGGCCGGGCGGAATTCCGGTCGGACTTGTCGGACTTGTCGGACCTGTCGGACCTGTCGGACCTGTCGGACTTGTCAGACCTGTCAGACTTGTCAGACCTGTCAGACCTCTTGCAGAACAAGGCTTTGCCCCCTTATACCGATGAATCGGGCGCTCGTCCTCAAATCCCAGCTTCCGATACACCGGTCGGCCCAGGTCGGTGGCGTCGAGCTTGATGCTCTCGACCTTCTTCGCGCGCAGGTGCGCGATGCACTTGTCCATGATGGCCGTGCCGATGCCGCGATTGCGAAAGTCGGGATGGACGAGGATCATGCCGATCCACGCGGTGCGCGCACCGTACATCGTGGTGGTGCCCGAGCCGCACGGACGGCCTTCTTCTTCGGCGATGAAAACACCATCGGGCGCGAGAGCCAGCAGCCGCCGCCAATCCGATTCGAGCTGATTCCAGCCGGCGTGACGGCACAGTTCCAGGCCGGTGCTGATATCGGCCTCTGTCATGAGCCGCATGTTCAACATGTCGCACCCACCCCCTTATTCGAGTAAGACAGATCGCTTACTTGACTATTCGCACAGTGAGACGGTAGCCGAAATCGCCCGTGGTCGAGTAGAAAACGTATTGGTCACCGGATTGCTTGAACTCCACCGCGCCCGCAACGGTGCGATCAGGATTCAACCGTTCGACTCTCACAAGTTGACGGGACGACGGACATCGGATCTCGGACGCGGGACAGCCCGGCAGCATGATGATGTCCCGAGTGTATGCACCGCCGCCGAAGGATTCTCCAGAGACAAACCGGAACGCTCCGTTGGTCGCCACGGGACCAAAGTCCACCACTTTTCGTTCGGTGTTGGCTTGCGCGAGCGATGGCCGGGGCGGTCGCGCATCCACGAAAACCATTCTCGGCGATTCCGCATAGCCGCACACCACGCCGTCGCGTCGCGTCACTTCGGCGCGAACGTCGCCCGCTTTCGCCACAAACCCATATTCCGGCAAAACCGCATCGCCGACTTTCCAATCCTCCTTCCCCCGATTGACCGACACAGTCGCGTCGTTGCCGAAGCGAACGATCTGGCGATGAATGTTGTTGTCGGCGAATTCGTGACGGGTCATCGGGCGGCCGCCGAGCTCTTTGCAGATATCGTGCAGCAGCCAATAGGTAAGAATCGTCTCGGCGCTCGAGTCGCCTTGCGCCATCGGGTTGCGCCCGCCCAGCACCGTGAGCGACAGATAGTCGTCGGTGCCATAGCCGTGCGTCCTGACGTCGAGGCTGCCGACGTAGCGGCTCGCCAATCCGCCCGCCAACAACACAAACGACCCGTGCGAGGCCATGTCGTGCCACGGCGTGCGCTCGGCATCGGCGCAGGGAGCGTTCCATTCCCACGGGCGCGCGCCGGTGCGCGAAACCCCGTTGTGGTCCGATTGGCCCGCGTCGAGATGGCCGATCAGGTGATCGCTCCCCGCCTCGCTGATCTGCGGCGCGCCGCCGAATTGTTCGCGCACATAATCAAAACACTCGCCCCACTTCCGGATCGTCTCGGTCTTCGGGTGGAACCGGCCGGTGTAGTCGTAGTAGTCCATCGGCTCGATCGCCGTGAAGACATCAACGAAGTACGCCGTCGGCTTCACGTCGCGATTCAGCAGGGCGACGTTGCGTTTCAGCCACGGCTGAAATGCGTCGGGCCGCCAGCGATAGCTTTGCGCGTCGCGACCCTTGTTGTACCAGGCCTTCTGCGGCGTCCCGTCCTCATGGAAAATGATATGATCGTAGGAATAGCCCTCGGCGTCGGGATAGAAATCAATGTAGTTGTCGTGGGGCGCGAAGAGGATGCCGTGCTTGCGGCAGGTTTCGGCCAGGCGCAGAAACTCTTCGTGCGAACCGCGCGCGGGATAAATGTCGGGCAGCCGGTAGTCATAACCCCAGCGCTGCCAGTTGTGCCAGACATAGACGCAATCGGTCACGCCGTACTTGACCAGCCGCTCGACCGTCTCGATGCCGTGCTGATAGCTCATGCCCCAATAGTCGAGGCACATCTTGCCGCGCAATTTCGCGACCCCCGCCGCGGGCTTGAAGCCTGCGATTCCTTCGCGATACACCTTCGCGGCGGCAAACGCCCCCTTCTCCGACGGGATCAGCGAGATCGTTGCGTCGTGGCGGACCTGGAGTTGAACTAGCCCGCGTTCGGGATCAACTTGCAGCCGGTCGGGGAAAACGTCGCTGGCCTGAACCAAGCTGAGGCCGTTGTCGTAATCCACACCCACGTGCCGTGTTGAAATCTGAAACCCGCTCGAACCGAGATCGAACTTGCGGGGATTCTCGATCACGTTGCCGAAACCAGCATAGACACGATTCGCCTTGGCTCCGCCCACAGGCCCAAGACCGATGAGCGTGAAGCGTGGATGACCGCGCTCGTCGTGTTTGACCGCGGGCATTGCGAAGCGACACCGCAGCGCGCCGCTTTCGGCCCAGACTTCGCACCGCACGCGCGTCGGCCCACCGCCGCACAGCAGTGTTGCCTCGCCCACGACGCGCTCCTTTTCCTTCTTCCACCCCCATTCCCCACCTTTGGCGATCGGAGTAGCGCCCAGAGGCGTTCCGTCAATTTGAATGTCGAAGCCTTGGAAAACCAGACGGCGCTTGCCGAAGGCGATCTTGGCATCGGCGGGACCGGCCGCTCCCGGGGCGAAGTCTACATCGAATGTTCCGGCTTCGCTCTTGATTTCCTGACCGAATCCAAACTCCCTTGCGGCATTCGGGGATCCCACGGTATCCTTTTCACCCGCAACGGGTTTCGGCACCGTTCCGACAACGATCGTCGGATTGCCCCAGTAGCCGGTGTCGCAGACGGTATTGTGCGCGGGTCCCGGCCCAGCCCAAAGTCGCAGCGTGATGTGCTTGCCCGCGTAACCGGAAAGGTCCACGCTGGCGGGTTCCCAGGTTTTCGATTGGGTGAAACGGGTAAAGAGAGTCGAGGGAGACAGGTTGCCGGCCTGTCCTACCAGAACGCGAAACTCCACTCCGTCGCTCTCCGGCTCGCTCGGGCCGGTGTCACGAATCGCCGTCGAGAATGTCAGCGTGATCGGCTTCATCTCGGGCAGGACAAGATCATAATCCGCCCAGATATTCCCCCAGTCCTTGCGCCACGGCGGATGGATGGAGAGGCATTCCATCCGGCGGCCGCCGCGGTCAACCGACGTGATCTCGAAGTTCGCGCCCGTTTCGGCGTCGGAGCCATGCCATCCCACGCCCAGTGTTCGCGCCGGCCCCTCGTCGCCCAATTGCAGCGCGACCGACTGTCCGCGATAACGAGCGAGCGGCGTCAGGCCGGCCTTGATTTCGGGCGGCTTGGCGGGAGTCTTTGGCGCCGGAGCGTTAACCGACAAAATCTTGATCGCGTGCGCCTCGCGTTTCTCATTCGAGGCGGGGGCGGTGATGGTGGCGCGCGCGTGAAGCGGGTAGAGCGCGTTATAGGTCTTCGCGCCCGCAACAACGTTCAGCGGCACCTGCGCTTTGCCGTTCGCCGCCAGCTCGACCGTTCGCTCGATTCGTCGTTCGTTCTTTGGCTCGATCCGCCAATCGTCAATCACCCAGATTTCGAGTTGCACACTCAGCGCCGCCGAGCCGGAATTGCTCAGCGAGACGGTCGCCTCGAACGGCCTCTCCAGCGCCTCAACCTTGTCCGGCGCTTCGATGGCAACCGTCAACGGCCCGGCCGTGTCGCGCGGCGGATTAAATGACCATGCCGTCGAGACTAATCCCAATACCAGAGCAACGAGAGCACAGCGTCCGCCGAGTTCCGCCTTCATGCCTCAACCCTCCGTATGTAATGGATTTTCTTTGGGACAGTTCAGTTCGGAGTCCAGACCTTCAGTTTGACTCTTTCATCGTTTTTTAGCTTATAGAACAACGTTCGGGAAAGAATAAGGTGGAAAAGATGTCAAAAAATCAGACTGAAGGTCTGGACTCCGAACTCTCAGATTTTCGCCAGCGCTTGCTCGAGGTCGGCAATGAGGTCCTCGACGTCCTCGATCCCGGCGGCATAGCGGACCAGCTGGTCGCGGATGCCGATCTTGTCGCGCATTTCCTTGCCCACCTTGTAGAACGTGAGCGTCGCCGGGTGGCAAACAAGGCTCTCAATGCCGCCCAGACTCGGGCCGATGCGCGGAATCCGCAGACTGTCAATGACTTTGAACGTGTCGGCTTCGCTGCCCTTCACCCAGAAGGAAATCAGGCTGCCGAAGCCCGACATCTGCTTGCTGGCGATCGGGTAGTAGGGACTGCTTTCGAGGCCGGGATAGAAGACGCGCTCGACCTTCGGATGTTTTTCGAGGAAGCGCGCGACCGTCAAACCGCTCGCGTTCATCCGCTCGACGCGCAGTTGCAGCGTCTTGAGCCCGCGCAGGATCAGGTAGGCCTGGTGGGGATCGGCCACGCCGCCCGTCTCGCCCTGGAAGTCGCGGATTTTCTGGATCAACGGCCCGCTGCCCGAGACGATTCCGCCCAGCACGTCGTTGTGACCCGCGAGATACTTGGTCATGCTATGGATGACCAGATCAGCGCCGAACTCGATGGGCCGCTGGTTGATCGGGGTCGCCAGCGTCGAGTCAATAATGGTCGTGACCGCGCGCTTGCGGCAGCCCTCGATCAACGGCGGCAGGTCAACCACTTCCAGGTGAGGATTGGTCGGCGATTCGGCAAAGAAGACCCGGGTATTGGGCCGGATCGCGGCGATCATGGCCGGCGTGCTTTGAGGACTGACCAGCGTGCACTCGATGCCGAACCGCGCCAGCGTGTCGGTGCAGAAATAGCGCGTGCGCTTGTAAACGTCATCCACCACGACAATGTGATCGCCCTTGGAGAGGAGGCAAAGCAGCGTGGTCGTGACGGCGCTCATGCCGGTGGCGAACAGGAGCGAATCCTCGGCGCTTTCGAGCGCGGCCATCTTCCGCTCGAGCGCCGTCTGGGTCGGATTGCCGTACCGCGCATATTCGTAGCGTTTTTCCTCTTCGCGCACATAGCGCATCACCTGGCCCTGGTTTTCAAAACAGAACAGCGCGCTTTGGACGATCGGCGGCAGCAGCTCCCCGTTGTGGCCGAGATGCGGCTCACCGGCGTGAACGATCTTGGTCCCGAGTTTGATCGGTTCGTTCGGCGTCAGATCCTTCATCTCCAACAATCCTTTCTCCTTTAGCGAGTCGGGTCGCGGGCCCTCAGGCCGAGACTCGCTCGATTTCGCGCAGCACGCGGTCGCGCACGGCGGAATAGTCTGCCGACAATTCGATCGGCAAATTGGCCAGCCGGCTGGTGATGCCATTGAGCCGGCCCTGGTGATACTGCAGCTTGAATTCGGTGAACTTCAACCCGTGCGCCGTCGAAATCACGATCACGCGTTCGTCGGCCTTGATCGTGCCCTTGGCCACCAGCTTGAGCAGCGCCGCCAAGGCCACGCCGGTGTGAGGGCAGGTGAACAGACCCGTGCGGTCGGCCCGCGCGCAAGCATCGGCGATCTCTTCCTCGGTTGCCTGCTCGACCACGCCGTTCATTTCCTTGAGAACCCGCACGGCCTTCTTGAAAGAAACGGGGTTGCCGATCTGAATGGCCGTGGCCAGCGTCTTCTCGGCGTAAATCGGATGAAACTCTTCAAAGCCCTTCAGGTAGCTTTGATAAAGTGGATTGGCCCGCGCGGCCTGGGCGCAACAGACGCGCGGAAGCTTGTTGATGATCCCCAACTCGCGCATCAACAGGAATCCATTGCCGAGCGCCGAAACGTTGCCCAGGTTCCCGCCGGGGATGATGACCCAGTCGGGCACTTCCCACTCGAACTGCTGCGCCAGCTCGATGCTGATCGTTTTCTGGCCTTCGATGCGTAACGAATTCATCGAGTTGGCAAGATAGATGTTTTCCTTTTCGGTGATCTCCTGGACGATCTTCATGCAGCCGTCGAAATCCGTATCGAGGGCGAACGTGATCGCTCCGTTCGCGATCGGCTGGATGAGCTGCGGGATCGAGACTTTCCCGCGCGGCAGAAACACGATGGCCGGAATCCCCGCCGCCGCGCAATAGGCCGCCAGCGCCGCCGAGGTGTCGCCCGTCGAAGCGCACGCCACCGCCGGGATGTTCTTTCCTTCGGTCCGCATCTGCCGGACCATCGAGACCAGCACCGTCATGCCGAGGTCCTTGAACGACCCGGTGTGGCTGTTGCCGCACTGCTTGACCCAGAGGTCCTCGACGCCGATCTCGTGGCCCAGGCGGTCGGCCCAAAAAACGTTGCTGCCGCCCTCGTACATCGAAACGACGTTTTCGTTGGCCACATTGGGGCAGACCATTTCCTTTTTGCCCCAAACGGCCGATCCATAGGGCCACTCGTTCCCCTTGTAGCGCCGATCGAAAAGCTCGGCCCAATACGTCGCGCTTTTCTGTTTCAGCGCCTCGACGTCGTGTTTCACTTCGAGCAGGTCGCCACACTTCCCGCAGCGATAAACCACCTCGTTCAAGGGATACCGCGTGCCACATCCCGAAATACATTCAAACCATGCGTTATAGGATTTGCGATACATCCCCGTAGCCTCCCGATCGCCCCTCCGGACCTTCGGCCTCCGGGCCTCATTCGGACAATCGCTTGTAGAATCACTGCCTCCCCGACCTTCGTGCGCGACAAGATCAAGGCCGCCGGTTGCGAAGTCAACGGCAAATGATGGCGGCCATGTGTTGGCAGGACACCCCGGCCGATCAGCGCCACATTGCCCTACGCCTACTTCGGGGCTTGAACGGAGAGGGGAACCCGTTTTCCGGGGGTTCCGCTCCGTTGCACTGCGCGTTCACCCCCGGCTACTTCCCTTCACCCCTTGCGGGGTTTCGAACAGGCACTGCGGAAAACGTTCCCCCTCAAGTTCACCACCAGAATCTATGATGAACCTCTTTCCTTTGCTGGAATGCGTACGGCATTGTCCGAATGAGAACGATATAGGGTTGACGGGCGGACGGGGCTTCCGATATAAGGCGGCTGCAATCCTAATGCAGCTTGCGGAGAGGCAAGCCCGATGGCGAACCACGAGGACACGGACCAGAAGCGACCACTGAAGCCCGTGACCTGTGGCCTCTTTTCCCCCTGAAACCTGAAACACAGCGCGTTTCACCACCGCTCTCGATGACTGCGATACCAATCAATGGCCAGTTCCAGTCCCTTCTCAAACGGCACGATCGGCTCATAGCCGAGCAGCTCGCGCGCCTTTCGCAGATCGGCCAACGAATGGCGCACGTCGCCGGGGCGTGGGGGAGCGAACTGCGGCTCGATCCTCCGTCCAACAATACGTCCTACTGCGTCCAATAGCGTCAACAGGTCGTTGCTCTGGCCGCACGCGACGTTGATCACCTCGCCGGCGGCTTTCGCCGGCGCCTCGCAGGCCAACAGGTTGGCATGAACGACGTTAGTGACATAGCTGAAATCGCGCGACTGGCGCCCATCGCCGTAAATCGTGGGCGTCCGTCCGTCGAGTACCGCGATCACGAAAAGCGGGATCACCGCGCTATAGGGCGACGAAGGATCCTGGTTGGGGCCAAACACATTGAAGTAACGTAGCGAGATCGTTTCCAGTCCGTAGACCGTGTGGAAGGCGAGACAGTAGTATTCGCCCGCCAATTTGGACGCCGCATAAGGGGATTTGGGTTGCGGCGCAAGATCCTCGGTCTTGGCCGGCGCCTCGATGTCCCCGTAAGCCGACGACGATGCGGCATAAACAAAGCGCCGCACGTGCGCATCCTTGGCGGCCGTCAGGAGTCGCACCGTCGCGCCCGCATTCACGCGGTCCGATGCGACGGGGTCGTCAATGGACCGGGCCACCGAGGCCAGCGCCGCTTGATGAAAGACGAGCTCCACGTCCTCGACCGCGCGCCGGCAAATCGCCTCCTCGGCGAGCGACCCTTCGATGAGTTCGATCCTCTCGAGCAATCCTTCGAGATTCTCCCGCTTACCGGTCGAAAAATCGTCCACCACGCGAACGCTTGCGCCTCGATCCAGCAAGGCCGCGACGAGATTCGAACCGATAAAGCCCGCTCCACCCGTCACCAGAGCATTCCGGCCCATCTTTGTCTCGCAGTCTCCCACGCAGGTTCTCACTCAGGTACAATCATCGAATCCGGCATCATTCGATTCCGTATCATCATCGTTTCGATTCCGACAGGCATCTTCGAACTCGCGCAGGAATTCCTCCTGTTCGTGGCTTTCGATCCCGCCGAAACGCCGGATTTTTCGTTCGGCCTCGCCGGCCGACTGTCCGATATGGATCAGGTAGCACGCCAGCATCGTTCCGGTTCGCCCGATGCCGGCCCAACAATGCGCGACCACGTTGTGGCCGATCGCCAGCTGCTCGTCCACGAACTGCACAAAGGCGTTGGCCTGGGCCATTGACGGCGCGCAAAAATCATCAATGGGATAGTGACCGTAGGCAAACCCGTTCGCGGCGATCACGTCGTCGGGCAGTCCTTCTTCGTCCAACGACACGATGGCCGTGATCCCTTTCCGGCGAAGTTCCTCCAGTGTCTGGGGCAACGTATCGCGGAACCCCGGATGGCCCATTCCGGCCAGCTTCCCCTTAATCACATAGCGAAAATTGCGTAACACAGTTCGTTCCATTTCTCGCCGTAGGACAGCTTGGCAACCTGTCCTACTCACAACCGAATATTGTCAATCAACCGCGCCCCGCCCAGATAGACGGCCAGCGCCACCAGCGTATTGCCGGGCTGCACTCGCTCGAGCGGCTGAAGCTGATCCAGCGAAACAATCTCGACGTAGTCAACGCGCCCCGCCGTCTGCGAGCTGATATGATCGGCGATCATCTTTGTCAACGCGGCACAGTCATCCACGCCCTGTTGTTCATAAGCAACCCGCGCCTTCTCCAGCGCCGCATAGAGGGCCGGCGCCTGGCAGCGCGATTCGGCGTCCAGATACTGGTTGCGCGAACTCATCGCCAGCCCGTCGGGTTCCCGCACCGTCGCCACGCAGACGATCTCGACCGGCAGATTCAGCTCCGCCACCATCCGCTTGATGATGAGCGCCTGCTGGGCGTCTTTCCAGCCGAAATATGCCCGGTCAGGCGCCACGATGTTGAACAGCTTGGCGACGACGGTGGTCACGCCGCGAAAATGCGTCGGGCGCGATCGCCCGCACAGCCCTTCACCCAAACCTTCGACCTCAACATAGGTCTTATAGGTCCTATAGGAGCCAGGATACATCACCGCATCGGACGGGCAGAAAATCAAGTCCACCCCTTCGCGTTCGCACAGCGCGCAGTCGCGCTCGAACGGCCGGGGATAACGTTCGAGGTCCTCATTCGGACCGAATTGCGTCGGGTTGACGTAGATGGAAACCACCACCACGTCGCAGTCGGCGCGCGCCTGCCGGATCAGACTGAGGTGGCCCTCGTGCAAAGCGCCCATCGTCGGAACAAACCCGATCCGCTTGCCCGCCCGCCGGTGTGGCCCCAGAAACGACCTCACCGCATCTATATCATGTGCCAGTTGGAGTGCCATCAGAACAACCCTAAAACAAACGATGAACGATGAACTAAAAACAGGCGTGGGGCAAAATAATTGAATCCACTTCGGAAGACGCTTCCCGCTTTTCGTTCGGCGTTCATCGTTGCTTTTCAGTATTTCGCCGCGATCGGCATTCGCCGCCCATACCCAAACGCTTTCGAAGTGACTTTGATCCCCGGGGCCGCCTGCATCCGTTTGTACTCGTTGTGGTTGATCATCCGGACAACCCTTTCGACCGTCGCGCGGTCGAAGCCTTGTGCCACGATTCCCTCCACGTCCAGCCGCTCTTCCACGTAGGACGCCACGATCGGATCCAGAATCTCATAAGGCGGAAGCGAATCGGTGTCTTTCTGGTCGGGACGCAATTCCGCCGACGGCGCCTTCTCGATGGACGAGCGCGGAATCAGCTCCCGCCCCGCTCGTTCGTTGACAAAATGAGCCAGACGATAGACCAGTGTTTTGGGAACATCGGCCAGCACCCCCAGGCCGCCGACCATGTCGCCGTACAGGGTGCAGTAACCCATCGCGATTTCCGATTTGTTGCCCGTGGCCAAAACCAGATGGCCGTGCTTGTTCGAGAGAGCCATCAAAATCACGCCCCGAATGCGTGCCTGGACGTTCTCGGCCGCCAGGTCGGGGCGGCCATCGGACGACAGTTCCGGAAGGTTCTCGAGACAGGCGCGATGGATCGGTTCGATGGGGATGACGCGGTACTCGATGCCGAGGTTTTCGGCCAGCCGGCGCGCATCATCGAGACTGCCTTGCGAGGAGAAGCGCGAGGGCATCGAGACCCCCAGGACATTCTCGCGCCCCAGTGCCGCCGCGGCCAACGCCGCCGTCAACGCCGAATCAATGCCGCCGCTGAGCCCCACGACGCCCCGCGTGAAAGCGCACTTGCCCAGATAGTCGCGGATGCCCAGCAGCAACGCCTCGTACACTTGCTCTTCGTCGCTTTCGGCCACCGAGTGGATCGGCCCGTTCAGGCGATCCAGATCCACCAGCACGCTGTCTTCGCGAAAATCCGCCAGCTGCACCACAATGTCCCCGTTGCGATCAAAGACATTGCTCCAGCCGTCAAACACCAGACTGTCGTTGCCACCGACCAGATTGACCTGAATCAGCGGCACCCGATACCGCTTGGCGATCAGGGCATACAGCTCCTGTTTGATCTGTCGCTTGCCCATCCAGAAGGGAGACGCCGAAATGTTGATCAGCACGTCCATGCCCTGCCGGTCCAACTGCTCGATCGGATCCACTTGGTAAATCCGCTGCTGCCAATAGAGCCGATCGTTCCAGCAGTCCTCGCAAATGGAAACCGCCACGCGCCGGCCGCCCATCGCGGTCGGCCGCACCGACGGCGCGGGATCGAAGTACCGCCCTTCGTCAAACACATCATAGGTCGGCAGGAGGGTTTTGTGGTGAACCGAAACGACACGGCCGTCCGCCAGATAAGCCGCGCTGTTGTGCAGGCCCTTGCCTTCGCCGGCTGCGCGGCGCGAAACAAAGCCCACGATCACGCCGATCCCCGCGGTCGCATCGCACAGTCCCGCGATGGCTGCCTCACTCTTTTCGGCAAACCAGGGATATTCGAGCAAATCCTTGGGCGGATAGCCCGTCAACGCCAGCTCGGGGAAAATCACCAGATCGGCCCCTTCGCGGCGGGCGCGGCCGATCCACTCGCGAACCTTTGCCGCGTTGCCGTCTATCGCGCCGACAGTCGTGTTAATCTGTGCCAGGTAAACTCTCATTTCCGTTTCTGGCCCCATCAGGAGGGGCGGTATCGAATTAATCGTGGCGCGGGCTGTCAGCCTGCGAAAACGGGTGGGCTAACGGTTCACTCCGCACTTTTTCACCCTTGTTGATCTATCTGCCGCAGACGGACATGGCGCCGTCCGAATAAAACAAACCCCAACTCTCTTCCGCGGCCGTCGCCGAAAGCCCTGTGACGCCCTGCCGGCTTCCCGCCTATTGTCCCTGGCGGGCCTTCTGTTGGCGCACTTTTTCGAAGAATGCGGCCGACTGAATGAACCCCGCCCCTGCATTGGCCATCTCCGCCAACGCACGCTCGCCCGCGGCCGGCTCGAAGGGCCGAATGGCATCCGAAATCACGTAAACCCGATGGCCACGCTGAAGCAGTCCCAACACTACTATCCGCACGCAATACTCGGTCACCAACCCATAAACGGCGAACGCGCTGCACTGAATGGCGCCGAAAACCTCCGCCGCCAGCGCGTTCGTGAACACGTCCAGGTTGTTTTTCTCCAGGATCACCTGGGATTCGAAGTCTATCGTTATGTCGCGCTCATTCGGCGGAATGATCTGGTGGCTGGCGGCCAGCGTCTCGGGGAGCTTCTGCTGGCCGGGCGTTCCCACGACGCAATGCGGCGGATACAGGGCGAATTCGGGATCATCCGGAATATGGCAGTCCATCGTCGCCACCATCGGCAGATGGTCTGCCTGGCCAAACTCGGTCAATTCCTTCCAGAGGGGGATCAGGTCCGCCGCTCCGGGGGCATACAGGGAGCCGGTCGGCAGGGCAAAGTCCACCTGCGTGTCAACATCCACCAGGCAGGGCCTTGCAAAGTGCGCCAGGATCTTCGAAGACCTTTCCATGGGACTCCCTTCCAAACAATCAGAGGATCATTTTTGACCCTTTTTCTGCTCCTCTTTCTGTAATTATCCGGGACTAAGCGCAGAAGGGTCAAGGCTTTTTGCCGCCGGTTGGTTCTTGACACTCCGGGCGACCGCCGAGCTAAAGTAGGACAGGTTGGCAACCTGTCTGACGCGTCCCGTACCTGCAACGACTGCCATCGGCACGGATGGACTCTTAAAGATGGCCGCTGAAAAGAAAAAAGCAAAAGACGAACCACACGAAGGGGTGCGGGTGATCGCCACCAACCGCCGCGCGCGGCACGAATACGAAATTCTCGAACATTACGAGGCCGGACTGGTGCTGAAAGGCACAGAGGTCAAGTCCTTGCGGCAAGGCCATTGCAGCCTGGCCGATAGCTACGCTTCGTTCCGGCGGGGTGAACTATTCCTCCACCACATGGAAATCCCGCCCTATGAACAGGGCAATCGCTGGAACGTGGACTCCAAGCGCTCGCGAAAGCTCCTGCTTCACGCCGACGAACTCCACCGTCTCGTCGGCTCAGTAACTCAAAAAGGCCTGACGATCGTCCCGCTCAAGGTCTATTTCTCCAAACAATACGCCAAGGTCCAAATCGCCCTCTGCCGCGGCAAGAAGACTTACGACAAACGCGAAGCCATCCGCCAACGCGACGAGGACCGCGAACTCGACCGCGTCCGAAAAGCCCTGCGGGAGAAATGAATGTGTCACGGCCGATTCCCAGGCAGGATTGCCTGGCAACCAGAACGCGCCGCGACGCTAGTTCGACAGCCCATCACCCGTGATGATCTTGTCGGTTTCCGAGAAGAACCTCTGAACCGTGGCCGGTGCGGAGTCAATCAGAGGTTGAATTCTTGAAGCTTCGATCCGGAAAGCATAACCGTGGACGTGGACATGGCGGAAGAGGAGCAGCTGCATCAAGTTGTCGGCAAGCACGTGTGTGATGATCCCGCCTTCCACCGCGCGCGCCAGGAGGTCCTTGTGCCAACTTCCAGAAGGAGGAACTTTTATGGCGCGGGCCTGCAATAGGAAGCGTAGGATTCTCTCCATTCCGGTATAGAGGTTCTGAAGCAGCGTCGCCGTCCCAATCCGCTCGAGATCGGAGGGATTGGGATCGCTGCTCGCTTCGCAGAGCATCTCGAGGGTGACCTCAATGTTCCGACGTTCTGCGGCGAGGAATTCGCGGTCGGCCCTATCCATATATGCGTTCCCCACGAGCGCGGATCAGAGGCGCCAGACTGGTTGCATCGGAAAGGTCCACAAGATCCACAGGCCTTGGGAGAGCCCAGGCCAACCGCGCGTAAAACTTGAAGAACTTCTCGGGCGGCAATCCTTCCACGGCCAGGTCAATGTCTCTTGCCTCGCCTTCTTCCTCCAACGAGGACCCAAACAGCCAAATGGTGCGGACGCCGAACTCGGCTGCACAATGCTCGATGATCTCTCGTTCTCGCGTGCCTAACATAAGGACCGCTCCCGCTCATACAGGACCTTTCCCTCGAGCCACGCCGGTCTTGCCAAAGTGCCGATGTACTTCTTGCCGCGCTCGAACTGCGCCGGTGTCATCAGGACGATGTCCTTGGAGCCTTCGAGATCGCTCACGCTGTCATACATGGCATACCACAGGTCGGTGTAGTTGCCCTCGATTGGCGTGAGCACCAACAAATCAATATCGCTTCCCGGTCGGGCTTCGCCGCGCGCGGAAGACCCGAAGAGAATGATGGCCTGGGGGTTGAACTTTTCCACCAGCCGGCGTTTGATTTCGTTGATGACGGCCGTGCGATCCATCGGTGTTGCGCCCCTGCTGAAATTCTGATTCAAAGAAATACTATGGATCAGCGCAGGCAGTCAACTAGCGAATCCATTCGCCGCCGCGACAAAGCCCGCGACCTCGACCGATGGGAAATCCAAAACCCGAATGGCGCTGTACCGACGCTGCCGATCGAGCATGTCTGATCGAGGTATGGAGCGCCCGAAGTTAAAGTCGTACTGAAGTTCCCGAGTGAGGAAGACAATCCCCTGAGGAAACTCGTCGCTGGCCGATGTCCTGACCCCGAAGGTTACCGGTTCTGGGGAATTCGGCTGAGGCTTCCGCTCACCGTAGGCCACAAGAACCCACTTGCCGAACTCGAGAATCTCGTGCCGGCGCTGTTCCAACGCTTGCGCCACCAGGTCTGCGGGCACGATGCCTCCAAGGCGGCTGCGGTGCGGGGCGGCCTAACGACGAGGTCAGCTGCGCTGTGCCCCAGAGCGAGGAACGAGCGGCGGGGTGCAGCGTCAGCTGGACCTACTGGTTGGGCCTTCTCTTACCTTCGCCTCCGCAAAGAGGAGCGTTGTGCTCTTGCATGAAGTTTTGAATGGAATGCCTCGTTGCGTCACCAGCAGCCGTGTTCTGCCCGTGGCGGACTTGTCCTTGAAGTAGGCATTGACAAGATTGCCGTCAGCCATCTTCTGCTTCGTGTCTCTGGTAACTGCCCAGAGCCTCGCCGTGTTTCCAGGAGGCAGAACGATTGGACCTGCAAGGTCGGTTGCGTCGTCTTCGTTGTCCTTCTTCTCCTCTGCCAAGTAGCACGGTATCTTCAGTCTTTTGGTTCCCTTCTTTTTTAGTAGAAGGTAAGCATCTGGCCAGACAATGAGCGGGGAGTTGCCGTAGTTGACCAATGTGCATTTGGACACCCATATTGAGTGATCCTCCCGTATGGGAGACACCTTCTCGAGGATCTGGCGACTGATCTCCCTCTGTTTTATGGCGAGGCCGGGAACTCGCTCAAGCACGCTGATCAGGTAGGCAGTGTCCAGGAATCTGATGGCATCCACCAACGGCTTCAGGTTTTCCTCCCGCCATCTATCGCGCTTGAATGAATCGCCAAGATGCCCAAGCGAGTCGGGGAAAACGACAATCAAGCACCCTCCATTCTCATCCGACGGCACCACCAGAAGATTGGCTTTTTGATCATCAGGAGTAGCTGGTACGCGATCTGCCAAGAGACTTCGATAGAACATGAACTCGATAAACAATCTCAACCCAGGCCATTTGAAAAGCGACTTGACAGCCTCGACTTTCTCCTGATCAACCTTTGCCCCGGAGAGCGCCGTCAACGAGTCTCTTGCCCAGACGTCGATGTTATCAGTCGTATCCACATCGAGCTTGGCGGCAACGTACGCCCCCTCTATGTCCCCGTACTGGACTTCCCCCTCGTTGATGGTAGCCATT
>Ga0315282_10003090_pt1 | contig 30050 bp, 19 predicted proteins | sample YL17G07_20_MG_FD_203693 | JGI IMG/M metagenome (GOLD analysis project Ga0315282, IMG submission 203693) | Sediment microbial communities from Yellowstone Lake, YNP, Wyoming, USA - YL17G07_20 | ecosystem: Environmental > Aquatic > Freshwater > Lake > Sediment | place: USA: Wyoming | collected... | reverse complement strand
CACCAACAATTGGATGTCGCCTGAGGAAGGCCGGCGCCGAGCGGGCGAGATCCTCAGCGGCGCCATGAAGGGCCGCACGATGTACGTGATCCCGTTCTCGATGGGGCCCGTGGGCTCGCCCTTCAGCAAGATCGGCGTCGAGCTGACCGACAGCATCTACGTGGTCTTGAACATGCGCATCATGACCCACGTGGGTGCGGCGGTGCTGAAGCAACTCGGCACTGGCGGCGAGTTCATCAGGTGCCTTCACAGCAAAGCCGATCTGGACATCGGGCGTCGCCTGATCCTGCATTTCCCCGAGGACGATGCCATCTGGAGCGTCGGCTCAGGGTACGGCGGCAATGTGCTGCTCGGCAAGAAGTGCCTCTCGCTGCGCATCGCCAGCTACCTCGGCAAGCGCGAGGGCTGGCTCGCGGAGCACATGCTCATCATGGGCGTGGAAAGCCCGGAAGGGCGGATCGAGTACATCGCGGCCGCCTTTCCCAGCGCGTGCGGCAAGACCAACCTTGCGATGCTCGTTCCGCCGGAAGGATTGCGGGCCAAGGGCTACCGGATCTGGACCGTCGGGGACGACATCGCGTGGATGCGCATCGACACCGACGGCCGCCTGTGGGCGATCAACCCCGAGACCGGGTTCTTCGGCGTGGCGCCGGGCACGGGCACCAAGACCAATCCCAGCATGATGAAGACCATCAACCGCAACACGATCTATACGAATGTAGCGCTGCTGCCGGATGGGACGGTGTGGTGGGAAGGGATGGATGGCGAGCCGCCTGCGGAGGCCCTGGATTGGCAAGGCCGGCCGTGGCGATCGGGCCAGTTGGATGACCATGGGCAACCGGTGCTCGCGGCCCACGCCAACAGCCGCTTCACCGCGCCGCTGACACAGTGCCCGTCCCATTCCTTCCGCACCGAACACCATCACGGTGTCCCGATCTCGGCGATCGTGTTCGGGGCGCGCCGCGCGCATCTGGCCCCGCTGGTGTATGAAGCCTACGACTGGGAGCACGGCGTGTACGTCGGCGCCGCGATGGCCTCGGAGCGAACGGCCGCGCAGTTCGGCAAGCTCGGCGAAGTGCGGCGCGACCCCATGGCGATGCTGCCGTTCTGCGGCTACCACATGGGCGATTACTTCGAGCACTGGCTGGACATGGGGAAGCGGATGACCCAGCCGCCCAAGGTATTCCACGTAAACTGGTTCCGCACCGACGAGGAGGGGAACCTCCTGTGGCCGGGATATGGGGAGAATCTGCGGGTCATCGAGTGGATCCTGGACCGCTGTCGCGGAGAGGGCGACGCGCGCCGGACGCCGATAGGCTATGTACCCGATCCGGATAGCCTTGACCTCACGGGCCTCGACCTCGCGCGTGACGACCTGGAGAAGCTGCTTGCCGTCGATCGCGAAGACTGGTACGCGGAGACCGAAGCCATAGCCGGGTTCTTCCAACGGTTCGGCGACAGATTCCCGGAAGCGCTGTGGGAGCAGCACGAGGCGCTCCGGCTCCGGTTAAGGGCGCCGATCTTGATGCTGAAACCCGGCAGCGAGGTGCGGCCCTTGGCCGCCGAGCTCAACGAGGTGATCCAGCGCGAGAACCCGCACGTACATGTGATGCTGTCCGAGTTCGGCCGCAGGATCTACTTCCCCAAGGGCATCCTGAGCCAGAGCGCGGAGGCCAAGGAGAAAGCGAGCCGGTTCGACGCCACCATCGGCATCGCGCGCGAGAACGGCAAGCCGATGTTCTTGCCTTCGATCATGCAGCAGTTCCCGAAGCTCACCCCGGCCGAAGCGCTGACCTACGCGCCCGCTACCGGCCAGCCCGCCCTGCGCCGCAAGTGGCGCGAGCTGCTGGTGGCGAAGAACCCGAGCCTGGCCGGCAGGAGCTTCTCCATGCCCATCGTCACCAGCGGGGTGACCCACGCCCTGAGCTTGGTCGGCGACCTGTTCGTGGACCGGGGCGACGTCGTCCTGCTGCCGGACAAGTTCTGGGAGAACTACGAGCTCCTCTACGCGGCCCGGTTCCAGGCGCAATTGGTGCTCTACCCATTCTTCAGCGCCGCGGGCGGCTTCAACGTGGAGGGGCTGCGCCAGGCGCTGGCCACGCGCACGGGAAGCTGGAAGACCATAGTAGTGCTCAACTTCCCGAACAACCCGACGGGATACTCCGTAACAAAGGAAGAGGCCGAGGCTGTTATCGCCACGTTGGTCGAGGCCGCCGACAACGGCTGTAACCTGGTGGTGGTGACAGACGACGCCTACTTCGGCCTTTTCTACGACGAGGACGTAATGCAGGAGTCCCTGTTCGCCCGCCTCGCGGGCTGTCACGACCGCATCCTGGCGATCAAGGTTGACGGCCCGACCAAGGAGCAGTTCGTCTGGGGATTCCGGACCGGGATGCTGACCTTCGGCGCACCGGCGATCCTGAGCGAAGAGACGCTCTACGCGGCGCTTGAGAAGAAGGTCGCGGGCGCCATCCGCAGCGCGATCTCCAATTGCTCCCAGGTCGCGCAGTCCGTCCTGGCCAAGGCGCTCGCCTCCGATACCATCGCCGCCGAGCATCAGGAGAAGCGCGCGCTGTTGGAGGCCCGAGCCCGAAAGGCGCGGGAAATCCTGACCTCGCCCGACTTCGCCGACGTATGGGAGCCATATGCTTTCAACGCCGGTTACTTCATGTGCCTGAAGCTCAAGCACGTCGCTGCGGAGCCGTACCGGAAGCACCTGCTGGAGAAGCACGGCATTGGGGTCATCGCCGATGGCGAGCGCGACATTCGTGTGGCGTTCTCAGCGGTGGATCTCGACCAATTGCCCGAGTTGTACGCTACGATGGCTGCGGCTGCAAGAGAGTTGCGCGACGCCGAGCGGGCTGCCGGCGGGTAATCATATGGCCGCGTAAGAGCGTGTGTGAAAACCCTGGCGCCCTTGGTGTCATTCCGAGCACAGCGAGGAATCTTGGTCTCGTTCGACCACACCAAGACCCTTCGCGGAGTTCACCCTGAGCGCAGTCGAAGGGCTCAGGGTGACAGAGAACCGAAGCTTCTCACACACGCTCTAAGAGTCGGGCGCGGCTGCGGCTGCAGCCAGGAGTCGCCGATGCGTCGATGCACGCTCCCCTGGGTGGTCGTGCTGGTGATCGCCGCGTGGATTGCCTCTGCGCAGCCGGGCACGAACCTGATCCGCAACGGCGGGTTCGAGCAGGGGACCATCGAAGCGCTGCCGGGCTGGGATCGCTTGCCGTGGGGCAGCGGAGGCGCGTTCGACGGGCAAGTCAGCCATTCGGGCAAACGTTCCCTGCGCGTGTCGGCCCCGGGCGGGATGAGATCGGCGTTGGCGCCCTACACCGGCGGCCGCATCAAAGTCGTCGGCTGGATGAAGACGGAAAACGTGGTCACGGGCCCCTCCGCGCCCTGGCACCAGGCGGCCCTCCAGATCATCAGCTACGACGCTCAGAGGGACGCGGTCGGGCACAGCGACGTAGCGCTGGCGGACGGCACCCACGATTGGACGCGCTGCGAGAGCACGGTCGTGCTTTCGCGCGATGTCGCCTACGTCTCCGTTGACTGCCACCTCTGGGGCGAAGACGCGACGGGCACGGTCTGGTTCGACGACATTTCCCTCGAACTGCTTGACCAGCCGGGCTCGGCGCGGCGGCCCCTGAACCTCGAGCGCGCGACGGTGACCGCGGATTTTGGGCGCGATCTCGGTGAGTTCCGCCACCTCTGGATCGGCAGCGACGTATCGTATATGGACCGCGTGGCGACCTCGACGCAGATCAACGCCATGCGCCACGCCCGGCAGTTCGGCTTCCGCTACATCCGCATGCATGACTGCGTCCACGATCCGCACATCTACTCCGAGGACGCGCGGGGCAATCCCGTCTATTCGTGGGAGACCTTCGACCGCAACATCGGCGCCGTGGTGGACAACGGCATATGGCCGGTGGTGGTGCTGGAGACGATGCCGCCCGAGATCGCGACCCATGACAGCGGCCAGGGCTGGCATAACCCCTACCCGCCGAAGGGGCCGGAGGGCTACCGCAAGTGGCAGCGCCTCATCTATGAGATCGTCAAGCACTGCAAGGAGAAATGGGGCGATGACATTCGGAACTGGTACTTCGAGGTCTGGAATGAGCCCGACGCCGAAGGGTACTTCAAGGGAACGTTGGACGAGTACCTGAAGATCTACGATCACGCGGTGGCAGGCGCGATCGCGGCGGACCCGGGGATTCGCATCGGCGGACCGGGCGGCGCCGGGACTGGATGGTGCCGCCCATTTCTTGAGCACTGCGCATCGGGTCGCAACGACGCGACCGGCGGCGCCGGCTGCCGCGTGGACTTCCTGTCATGGCATATCTACACTGTCGGGGTGGGCCTGCCGGCGTTCGACAACATCCGCATAAGCCTCGATACCGTGCGGCGCGCCCTCGACGATTTCCCGCGCTACAACAACCTGCCGACTCTGATTACGGAGTGGGGGTGCGCGTCCAGCAATAATCCGGTTCACGACCGGCCCTATGATGCGGCGTTTCGCACCATGGCGGTGCGCGAGTTCATGGACGCGGGCGTCACCCTCGCGCTGCCGTTCTGCCTCGGCGAAGGCCCGCCGCACGCGGACGACGGCTTCATGGGCGGCCTCGCTCTGTTCACCAAGACGACGATTCCGAAGCCCAGCTTTCGCGCCTTCGAACTGCTGCACCGCATGGCGGGCAGACGGGCCGCCTGCGATTCCTCGAATGACCCGGTAGCCGGGCTCGCGTGCCTGTCACCAGACGGGCGCCGGGCGTGGGTGATGCTCTACAACCTGATCGAGAACTATCATCACGAGTCATACGAGACCGCGGCAACCGTGAGGCTGCGCGGCTTGCCGCCCGGCCGATGGAAGTGCGCGTCGGTCGCAATCGCGCCGGGTGGATGCGATCCCTTTCTCGCATGGGAGGCCATGGGCGGCCCGAAGGAGCTGACACCCGATCAGCGGACTGCACTGTTGAAGGCGAGCGAGCTTCCAGGCGAGCGCCCGGTGGCAATCGAAAGCAGTCAGCTGACCGTGCGAATGGCGGGTTTTTCGGCGATGCTGCTGAGCCTGCGGCGATAACCCGACTGGCGTAACGGAGGCGGAGAGATGCGATCGTGGGGGCGGGTGCGGGTGATGGTGACAGCCCTGCTGTGTGGCCTGAGCGCGATTGGGATGATTGACCTCGCGCCGGTGCGTGCGGGCACGGCGATTCCGTTCATGCAGTCGCAGCACGCGCAGGTGGTGTGGCAGATCGGCGAGTTCGATGGCAGCGCCAGAGAGTTCGCGCTCGCGCCGAACGGCGCCAACGACTTCGCGAAGCGTTACGCAGGCGGCGTCGTTTTCACAGTCGGGCAGATGAAGGCGGCGGACTTGCCGTTCATCCAACCCAGCGCGAAGGACACGCTCTGGGGAGGACGCGCGGTCGTTCCGTTCGGAATCGACTTCGACCTCGCTGACGCGGCGGGGACCTACGCGCTCGTGATTGCGCTCGTCGACACCCATGAGCAATTCGCATCCACGATGGAGATCGCGGTCAATGGGCAGGTGGTCGGGACCCGCCCGATGCCCCTGGGCCGCGGCCGCGCATACTACGGCGAGGTGGAGGGGCACGGCCCCACGTTCATGGTGCCGGTGCAAGCCGGCCGCCTGCGCGCTGGTCACAACCAGGTCGAGATCACGCTGCGCGGCGGGAGTTGGGTGGCCTACGACGCGATCGCCCTCGTGCGCACGTTCACTCCCAAGGTGCAGCCGCCGGTCGCCGGCCCGCGCAGAGACGGGCAGATGGATTTTGGGCCCGACGGTCTCGAGGGCGATGCCGCTCTGGTTATGCCGGTCGAACGCGGCGCCTACGTAGTCGCATCGGACGGCGGCTGGGCGCGGACGGCGTCACCCGTGCCCGCGGCAGGATTCCGCGCCGAGTTCGATATGCGCGTCCTCGCGGGCGGCGTGGCGCTGGGACTGGACCTCCCAGAAGGCGCGCGCGACCTCGGATGGCGCATTGAGTTCTCGGGCGGCAACGGCGGCCTTCGTATCCAGCCGCGCGAAACGAAGCTGAGCCGGATCACAGAAAACGCGGGCAAGTTGGTCAAAGCTGACTGGGTGCATTGCGTCGTGCATGATACCGGAAGCGCGGTGACCTTCACCGCGGCGCAGGGCGAGCAAGTGGTTGCGGCGCGTCTGATCCGCGCGCCGGCGTCCGATGGCCGTCTGAGGTGGCAAGCCGTCGGCGGTCCGGCGGAGTTCGCGATCGCGAATCTGCGGTGGGAGCGACTGCCGCCTCAACCTAGAACCGCGGCGGCGCCAAAGCGCAAGCCAATGGAGGCTCGGAAGCCGATGGCAGACGTGAAGTTCGATGAATCCAGCGGGCGGCTCACCATCGCCAATGCTGCGTTCGAGTTGGTGGTGGACACGCGCGAGGGACTCAACCCGCGAATGCTGAAGGCGCTGCCCAGCGGTCGCCTCTACGCCGACAGCGATTACGTCTATCGGTTCGGCGACGGCCGCCCACTGATGGTCGGCAAACCGGTCGTCAAGCCGCGCAGCGAAGGCGCCAAAGAGGTGACGCTGATCGGCCGCGTTGGCGACCTCGAGATCGAGCACCGTTTCACAGTCTTCGCGAAGGAACCCGCAATCGAAGAGCAGGTCACGATTCGCAACAAAGGCGCGGCGCCGCTCGACACCTCTGCGTTCGCCTGCGGATTCGCAAAGCGCGTCTCGGAATCCCAGGGCTGGTTTGCGGATGTCGCGGACTCGCGGCTCGTCGCGGTTCCATACAAGCGCGACACCGAGACCGGCGAGTTCTGCGACTATGCCTTCAAGGACGTGTTGTGGCAAAGCGGGTGGTACCACGATGCGACGCGGCAGCCCAAGGTGATGACGCCTGCGTTCGGCTCGGAGGCGTGGGCATGGGTGGACGGAAACGAATCGCTGCTGATTCTGAAGTACAACCCGGACGCGATGGAGTGGTCGCTGCTCGAGCCGGAGTGGCGCGGAACCGAGAACATGGCGCTGCGCTTCGGCGGCGCGGCTATCTGGAAGCGAGGCGACCCCGAAGGCGCGACGCGGCTGGCGCCCGGCGCGGAGTTCGCGTTCGGGGTCACTCGCTATGAGCTCTGTCCCGGCGATTGGCAGGCGGCGTTCCAGGCCTTCCGCCGGTTCATGGACCGCAGCGGTCATGCGACGCCGAAGGGGTATAACCCTCCGGTTCATTGGAACGAGCTCTACGACAACCCGCTGTGGTGGGCAGCGGACACGCTGGAGCGGCGCGCACAGTTCTACCGGCGCGAGGACATGGAGGTCGAGGCGCGCAAGGCGGCGGAGCTCGGGTGCGAGGCGCTGTACATGGACCCGGGATGGGATACGTCGTTTGCCTCCTCGATCTGGGCCGCGGACCGGCTCGGCCCGCAGCAGGAGTTCGCGCGGCTCATGCGCGATCGATACGGGCTCGCCCTCGCCTTCCACGCGCCGCTGGCGGGGTGGAGCGATATCAACGCCTACCCGGTCGAAGCGCGCCGCAAAGATCGCGACGGCAACCGGCTGGGTGCGCTGTGCTCCGCCGCGCCCGCGTACATCGACACCAAGGCGCAGCGGCTCATCAAGCTGTGCGACGACGGCGCCGCATTTCTCATGTTCGACGGCAGCGCGTACACCGGCGAATGCTGGGACGCGGCCCACGGCCACTCGCTGCCGCTGACCCGGCAGGAGCACTGCGCGGCGTATCGCGAGTTGACGCGCCGAGTGAAGGAGCGGCATCCCGAAGTGCTCATCGAGCTGCACGATCCCATCGTGGCCGGGGTCAACGTCAGGTACGCGCCGACGTACTTCCTGCATGGAAGGCCGCGCGACTTCGACGAGCTGTGGGGCTACGAGTACATGTGGGACCCGATGGACGACATCTACAGCGGCCGCGCGCTATCGCTCTACTATGCCGACCTGGCCTACAGCATCCCGATCTACCTGCACATTGACTTGCGCAAGGACAATGAGAACGCGCTCGAGTTCTGGTGGTACGCGAGCACGTGCCGCCACCTCGGCGTGGGCGGGCGGCATCCCGATGATCGCGTCTGGAATGCGCAGCAGGAGGCGATGCAAACCCACCGGCGGCTCAAGCGCTTCTACACCCAGGGCGTCTTCTACGGCATTGATGAAACGGCGCACGCGCATACGCTTGCTGATGAGGGACGCTGCGTGCTCAATGCCTTCAACCTGAGCGATGTCGCGGTGGAGCGGGAGATCCGGTTCCGCCTCGGTGACGTGGGGCTCAAAGCGGGCGCTCGCATTACCGTCTCAGGCGCGCAGTGGGACATGAATGGTGATGAGGTGCGGTTGTCGCTGACCATCCCCGCGCGCGGGCATCGACTGGTGGAGATGCAGGTGCGGTAGCGTGCGCTGTCTAGAGAGTTTCGTGTATCAGCGCAACGCTGCGCTGATACCGCAAGGTGCCAAAGGCGCCTTTCCGGAGCGCGGCGCAGCCGCGCCAGACTCTTCCGGACGTGCGTCGCGCGCAGCGCGACTCCGGAGCGGCGCTGGAGCGTCGCCAAGTTGCGCATAGCGCAACTCCGGAGTGACACGGAGTGTCACGAGGTTCGTTCGGGATGTCCCCACACCGGATGGGCGTGTCACTCTAGCGAACGAACCTCTTTAGACAAGCCGCGGTCGCCCTACGGTTGGGTCACGGCCGTCGGAGGAGCCTCGGCCATCTGCTTGCGGCTCAGATCAACGTACGCTGCCGCCAGCGCGGCGAAGAGGATGGGCAACGCCACCGCCAGTCCGATGAGATAGCCGCCGACCGCGCCGACCAGCTTGATCGTGGCGATGAGCAAAGTGAATGCGATCATCGGCCACATCCGGCCGGTCATGGTATCCCAGGCGAAGGCCAGCGCCTCGATGCCGCCGCATCGTCGGTCCACGATGCGCAGCAGCGCCAGCCACTGGAGGGTCGCAAATCCGAGGACGAGCGGTATGCCGATCAGTATCATCGCGAACGGCATGCAGACGAGCATGACCAGGTTCAACACCCATGTGACCCAGGTGCACGCCCACCACTTGCGGAACCCCACGCCGAGGTTGGACGCCGTCACCTTGCCCGTGCGAACGCCCTCGAGGAAGCACGCGTAAATCCCCGCCGTGAGCGCCGGCATGACCAGCGCGAAGATGACGATGACGATGCCAAAGAAGATCCCGCCGAACTCCAGGGCGGTGGTGGGATTCCCTCCCGGCCCAGCCAGCATCGCGAGGATGAAGAAGAGGATGATGAACCCGAGATAGGCGGCGAGAAAGAGCGCAATACCAGGCACGATGACCACGAGCGGGATGGCGACGGCGGGCGCGATATTGTCGGCGAAGGTGTCCCAACCCACTCTCACCCAATTGCCGACATCAACAGCAGGCGGCTGGTGGCCGACCGGCGCGCCGCACGCCGGGCAGGACTGCGCGGAGGACTCGAGGGCGCTCCCGCACGATGGACACTGCGGCGCTGCGACCGGCTGAAGTTCGGATCCGGGGTCCGTCATGGCACTGTACCTCCGTGGTGCAGAGGGAGCAGTTCACCGCGCGCAGCGTCGAGACCTTCCGGGAGCTATCGGCAGCGGCCGCGCTCTGCGATGCCAAGCGTTCACGACTTTGCGCCCGGCCGGTGCTTCAGGCTGAGCGCGTGATACCCCGCGGCCAGCGCGCCGATGCCGAGCGGCGCCGTTATCAGAATCCCAATTCCGAGGCCGGCGGCGCCCGCGGCGGTCAGCAGGGACATCAGAAACGTGAACAGCATCGTCATCCACAGTCGCCCGTGCAGGACCTCCCAGGCAAACGCGAGCGCCTCCACGCCGCCGGTCCGCCTGTCCACGATGCGAAACAGCGTGAGCCATCTTAAGGTGCGCACGCCATACAGCATCGGGAAGCCGATAAGCACCGGCGTGAACAGCAGCGATACCAGTGTCGCCATGCCGAGCACCCAAGACACCCACGTGCACGCCCACCAGTTATGGAAGCCGGCCACGAGATCCGCGCTTGTAAGCTTGCCCGATCGAATCCCGCGAAGGAACGCCGCATACACGCCTGCCTCGAGCGCCGGCAGCACCAGCGCGAAGAAAGCCAGGAAGGCCGTCCCGAGCACCGTGCTCAGGACGAGGACCACTACCGCGAATCCGGGCCCGTGGTGTCCGTGCAGCGCGCTCCACAGCAGCGCCCCGAGGACGACGAACGCGAGGTAGCCCGCAATGAGAAACGGCACACTCGGAACGTAGGCCACGAGCGGAAAGAGGATCGCCGAGGCGACGTTATCCGCGAACAGCCGCCAGCTCGCATTGAGCCAGCCGCCGATGTCAACGTCCGGCGGCGCCTGACCCACCGCCCGGCCGCAGGCAGGGCACACGCTTGCCGTTGCATTGAGACGCGTACCGCACCAGGGGCATCGGGGCGGTTCGGGCGTTTCGGTCGGTGTCTCGATGTCCGTCATTGTGTTGAGTTGCCGAGCAAGAGCGGCCTGCAGCCTGCGCGGGCGCACCGCACGTCCCCGCCTACTTTCCCTCATGCGCCACTATCGGCAGTATCACCGCCGAGGCGTGTGCGCCGCCGTAGTAAACCGTCTGGGTCGCCGTCTCCGGTTTGCCCTCGCCCCACACGTTGGGGTGGACCGCGAACCGGGGCGCGTTGCTCGACGAGATGTCCACGCGGATGCGATGTCCCTTGTTGAAGATGATGCTCGTTGAGCCGACCGCGATGGTGAACTCGTAGACCTTCCCCGGTTCGAGCGGGGTCGGCTTCGAGAACGATTCGCGGCACGCCGCCCGCAGCGCGCCGTCGGTGATCAACATTGACCGGCCGCCTTGGATGCGGCTCTGCCGCATCTCCGGAGCGGCGCTGGCGCCGCCTTGGATGCCGCTTCCCCGCAGCTCCGGAGCGGCGCTAGCGCCGCCTTGGATGCGGCTTTGCCGCATCTCCGGAGCGGCGCCCGCGCCGCTGGGGTACACATCGCAGAGCTTCGCCATGAACGTCGTGTCGCGCGCGGAGCTGGAGGCGTAGAGGCGCACGATGACGCGTCCCGTCACCTCCACCGATTTCTCCAGCGGCGGCGTCGAGAAGACGAGCACATCGTCGCGATTCTCGACCGGACGCTGGTCCATCGGTCCTGCTTTGAGGTTGAGGTTGCCGCCTCCTAGGGTCGGCACCGGCCGCGCCGGATCATAGTCATACGTGAGACTGCCCGCGGCGGGCGATTGCCGCAGCAATTCGTGATTCGTGCCGAGGTAGAACTCCGTCGCCTTCGCCGGCACCGGCCACGAATCCGCCGTCCGCCACTCGTTCCCCGGCGCGCCCGACTCGTCACATGCGCCCATAACGTAGTATGTCACGTGCGGCGCCTTGTTCACGCCATTGTCCTGACCCTTCAGCCAGTAGTCGAAGAACCGCTTGGAGCTCATCACCGGCGTCGGCACCTTGACCGCGTTCGGCGGGAAGACCAGCTCGCCGACGTCGCGCTTCATCCCGTGCGGCCACGGCCCCATGATCAGCCACTGGTTCGGCGCGATCTCGCTGCGCGCGATGAAGCTGTCAATGGTGCCTTGCGTAAACACGTCGAACCAGCCCCCGACGTGCACCGCCGGGATGCTGATCCGTTCCTGTCGGATCCGCGCCGCCGAGTCTACGTATTGCCACAGCGCGTCGAAGAACGGATGGCTGCGTACGAGTTGCAGGCTGTCGTCGCCGAAGCCGGTGCTCGTAAGCCAGCCTTTCGTCAAGGCCTCCTGCGGCGCGCCTCCGGGGTATGCGGCGTGATAGTACAGGCTGGCGGCGGCGAAGCTGATGTGCTGAGCGGCGACGCCCGGGGGATTCGCGGCGGCGAGCATGTTCTGCGTGATGCCGAGCGCGGAACCGCCCGTGGTCGCGATCTTCCCGTTGCACCACGGCTGCGCCAGGATCCACTTCACCGTATCGAGGCCGTCTTGCCGCTCACCCCAGCCGTCATCGAAGAAGGCGATCGCGTGACCCTCTGAATCGTAGCGCCCTCGAACGTCCTGCGCCACCAGCGCGTAATCGTCCATGCCCTGGGCTACGATCCTCCTTCGCGCGCCATACGGCGTGCGGCTCAAGATAACCGGCCACGGGCCCGCGCCCGCGCCCAGGGTCACGTCGGTGGCCAGGCGTACGCCGTCGCGCATCGGCACCATGTAGGTCTTGGCGGCGCCGGCCCGGGCTGCGCCCGCGGGCGAGACTGCCTGCGCCGCGCCCGCCGCGCTGACAACGGCCTCGATCACCGTTTGCGCGCCTGCGGCGAGTTGAACCGGCCGGCCGTCTTTATCGAACAGCGTCAGGACGATGTGGTAGGTGCCGGGCCTCGTTCCGCGCGGCACCTGGCCCGCGTACGTCCAGGCGCCATCCGGTTGCTTGGTGAAGCGAATGGCGTAGTCGCTGCGTTCGCGGATGGCGCCGGTGATGCGCTGCACCACGCCCTGCGGGTCGTCGAGCCTGCACTCGAGCGTGAACGACCCGCCGGGGGCGACGACGGAGGGCTGAACGGTGGCAGAGATGATCTGCGGCGCGGCCCAGAGGATGGATGCGCCGAGCGCCAGCGTGCAGATCAGCAAAACCGCGGCAAGCGTCCGCGCTGAACCAGACATGGCATAGTCCTTCCCGAATGAGTTGACTCAGGGCGCAGGCGTGACGCCGGTCACTTCCGCGGCACGACGCGCAGGATGACCGCCGAGGGATGGTCGCCGCCGTAGTAGACCGTCTGCCGGGCTGCGCGCGGGGCGCCCGCGCCCCAGACATTCGGGTGCGCGGCAAAGCGGGGATAGTTGCTCGACGAGATATCCACGCGGATGCGATGCCCGCGGTTGAAGATGATGGCGGTCGAACCGAGGTCGACGACGAACTCATAGATCCGGCCCGGCTCCAACGGCGATGGCTTGGCGAACGATTCCCGGCACGCGGCGCGCAGCGCGCCGTCGCACAGGAGCATGGAGCGATCCGCTTGGGTGCTGCCTTGCCGCATCTCTGGAGCGGCGCCTTGGATGCGGCTTTGCCGCATCTCCGGAGCGGTGCCCGCGCCGCCAGGATAGACATCGCAGAGCTTCACCGTAAACATGGTATCCTGGGCGGAACTCGAAGCGTACAGGCGAACGATGACGTGCCCCACCACTTCGAGCGGCCCTACCAGCGGCGGCGTAGTGAAGGTCAACACGTCGTTTCGATTCTCCACCTCACGCTGATCCATGGGCCCGGCGGGCAGCAGGAGATTGCCGCCGCCGCGCGTCGGCACCGGGTTCTTGGGGTTGTACTCGTAGGTCAGTTCGCCGGCAGCGGGGGGTGTGCCCTCCATGAGCGTTCGCTCCGGCGCTAGGTAGAACCGGGTGGAGCGGGCCGGAATAGGCCAGGACTCGGCGCTCCGCCACTCATTGCCCGGCGCGCCCTGCTCGCCGCACGCCCCCATGAGGTAGTAATGCACGCGCGGCAGACTCTGCAGGCCGGTGTCCTTGCCGCGCAGCCAGTAGTCGAACCACAGCGAGGCGTCGGTGGCCGGCTTCGGAATCTCGATCGCATTCGCCGGGAATGTCAGTTCCCCCACCTCGCGCTTGATGCCGTGCGGCCACGGGCCCATGATCAGCCATTGGTTGGGCATGATGCGGCTGCGCGTCACGAAGCTGTCGAGCGTGCCCTGGGTGAAGATGTCGAACCAGCCGCCGAGATGAAGCGCGGGGATGCTGACCCGCAGTTCGCGGATGCGGGCGTCGGCGTTGACCGTCTCCCACAGCGCGTCGTAGAACGGATGCTCCAGCATAAGCTTCAGATTGTCGTCGGGCCATTTGGTTTCTTTGAGCCAGCCCGCCATCAGGTTTTCCTCGAAGCAGCCGCCCGGATAAACCCCGTGGTGGTACATGCTGCCGCTGGCGACGATGATGGATTGCGCGGATACGCCGGGGGGATTGGCCCCCGCGAGCATGTTCTGGGTGATGCCGACCGCCGAGGCGCCCGCGGTGCCGATCTTGCCGCTGCACCACGGCTGCGCCAGGATCCATTTGACGGTGTCGAGGCCGTCCTGATGCTCGCCCCAGCCGTCATCGAAAAACGGGCGCGCCTGGCCTTCGGAATCGAAGCGCCCGCGGCAGTCCTGCGTCACGATGGCGTAATCCTCGAGCCCGCCCATGGTGCTCTTCTTGCCGTAGGGGGTGCGCAGGAGGATCACCGGCCACGGGCCCTCACCCTTGCCCTCGCGGACGTCGGTGGCGAGGCGCACGCCGTCGCTCATCGGCACCATGTAGGTCTTGACGTTTGAGGGCTGATCGGCGGCGGCCGCGATGAATGGCAGCAGCGCGACGAGCGCGGCAAGCAGCAGCCAGGGGACAAATCGCACCAGTCGGCAACGGGTCATCGGCAATCACCTCCACGGATGAACGTCGTGCCCTTCGTTCCGCGCTCGTCAGTCGGAAACCTTCAGGGGCGGCGCTTTGACGAAACCGCGCCGCCCCTACTCTGTCCACGGACGTGTGGATGCTGTGCGACCCTGAGTCCATGCTTATGTAGGCAACAGGCCCACCCAGAGGCGCACATCGGGGTCGGTCAAAGGATCGGTCTCGTTCGCGTCGGCGGCCTCGGCGAAGACGCTCTCACGCGTGGCTGACGCGGCGCGGCAGGCGGTTGTCGGTCTCGACGAGGCGTTCCATCAGGCGAATCAGGAGATCCTTCCTGAGTTCCTGCCAGGCGGGGTCGTCCCACAGGTTGTGCAGTTCGCCGGGGTCGTCCTGAAGATCGAACAGTTCCCCGTATGGATGCCCGGGATAGGCTGTGACCTTGTAGCGCTCAGTGACGAGCGTGCGCAGGCGCAGGCCGAGATAATCCTCGTCATTCTCAACCACGACGCTCTCCTGGCGTCGGGCCGGTTCCTCGCGCAAGTGCGGCGTGAACGAGACTCCCGGCCACGGTGGCAGCTGATTCTCGGCCTCCGGTTCCGCGGGCGCGAAGCCCTCGGGTATCGGCACTCCCGCGAGGTCGAGAATCGTCGGCGCGAAGTCGAGATAGCTCACCAGGGCGTCACTCGCCGCGCCCTGCAAGAACCGGCCCGGGCAGCTCCAGATGAACGGCATTCGCAGCAGCCCCTCCATGTGGAACGGCCCCTTGTTGATCATCCAATGATCGCCCATCATGTCGCCGTGGTCGGAGAGAAAACAGACGACAGTATCCTCACGCAAGCCGCAGCGCTCAAGCGCGTCGAGCACGCGCCCGATGTTGTGATCCACGTGTGAGATCATGCCGTAGGTCAGCGCGATGATCTCGCGCAGCTGCTCATTGCTCATCTTGGTGGGATGCATCCGGCCGCTGAGCCGGGCGGACTTCTCGTATGCCTCGCGGTAGAACGGCGGCAGTGTTCCCAGTTCGCCCTCGCGCCGGGTCGGCATCGGCACATCGTCCGGATCATACATGCTTGCCCACGGCTCGGGCGGGCAGTAGGGATGGTGCGGGTCGGGGAAGGAGCACCACAGGAAGAACGGCTGGTCGTCCGGATGCCGCTCCAGGAACTCGATGGTGCGGTCCGCCACCCACGTGTTGTAGTGCAGCCCTTCGGGAAGCGCGCAGTGCCAGGCCTGCTCGGCGTGGTGCGGGGTCGGCGCGCCGGCCTCCGGGCGCCACAGCGCTTCGGCCGCCGGGTCGCGGCCGCGCAGCCAGTGCCGGTAATCGCCGGTCGTCCCCGGTCCGTGGCCGACGGTGATCTCCACCGTCTGAAACCCGAAATACGGCGTCGGCATCGTCTTCAGAATGCCGTTGTTCCAGAAATGATAGGACTCGGCCCAATCGTTGGGGACGAGCGTGGCCGGGTCAACGCCGCGGGGCGTGGAGAACGGAAGCAGGTGAAGCTTACCGATCGAGTGGGTCCGATAGCCGGAGTCGGCGAGCGCGCCCCCGATGGTGGGCAAGCGGCGATCCAACGGAATGCCGTTGGTGCGCACGCCGTGGGCGCGGGGCGTGAGGCCGGTGAACAGGGTGGCGCGCGAGGGCATGCACAACGGATTGTTGACGTAAGCGCGGGTGAACCTGACGCCGCCGGCGGCAAGCCGGTCGAGGTTCGGCGTTCGGATGACCGGATTGCCCGCGCAGCCCATATGGTCGCCGCGCATTTGGTCGGTGACGAAGCAGAGGAAGCTCAGGTGATCCGACGGCATGCCAGGTTCCCAACGCGCCCCCGGCGGGCATTCGCGACCGGCCCCCGCCCGGGCTCAACTCGTCACAACGACGCCAACTCGACCACCGCCCCGTTCCGCGACTTGCCGAACGCCTCGAGGATCGCGATCGACTCCAGGCTGATCTGCGGGTCGAGCGGGGTCTGGCGGTCGTGGAACATGCGCGTCATCGCCTGCGCGATGGGAACATAGGTTGAGTGGATCTCCACGGCGCCGCTCTTCTTCTCGCCGAGATAGGTGAACCCGAACCCGGGGTAGCCGTAGCGCACCAACTGCACCGCGTAGACCGCGCCGCCATCGTATCCGACCCACGCGATGTGCTTGTCGTCGCTGTGGAACGCGCTCACCCACTTCGCGCCTGGGCCCCACAGCGCGCTCATCGCCTCGATCGCGTGAATGCCATAGAAGCCAAGGTCGCGACTCGCGGGAGACCACACGCTTCCGGTACCCACGCGCCCGATCTCATCACGCATCTTCTGGTAGTCGGTGACCTCCGGCGCGTAGCGCACCGAGGAGGCGGAGAACAGCGGCGCCTTGTGCTCGCGCGCCAGGGCCACGATCTTGCGCGCGACATCGAGATCGGTTGCGAGAGGCTTATCGACGAACGTCGGCACCCCCGCCTTGAGGAACGGCTCGGCGAGCGGCAGGTGCTCGTTGCCGCCGCGCGAAACCACCGCCACCGCGTCCACCTCGCCCAGCATCTCCTCGGGCTTGGACACCACCTTCTCGACGCCCATCTCCTGGAGCTGCGCCAGGAACTTCTTCTCGTCCTCGGCGTCCTGATCCGTGCGCCCCTGAAAGAGACAGGCTACAACGCGCGCGCCCGGCACGTGCTCCTCGGGCGGCACATCGCCCTGCCACAATCGTGTGTACGCCGCGGAATGGGAATTCTCGATGCCGAGCATGCCGACTCGCACTACGTCTGCCACAGGGGTATCCTCCCGATCACGAGGTTGGTCGCACCAGTCCTTCGCCGTTGCGTGAGCGGCTTCCTGGTGATGGGCGTGAGGTCGCCGAACGTCGCAAGATGCAGGCGTGGGAAGGCGCAGGCGCGCCACAGCAGGGCTGCGTGCGCGCTGCGCAGAACACGTCGAGGATGGAAGCGCGGATGGCCGGCCATGCCGAACCGGACGCCCTGGCCACGGAATCACTCCGCCGGCGCCTCACGCCCGCGGAAGCCGAGGACATCCAGCTGGCGCTCGCCCAACGCGTACGCATGCATGGGGTCAAGCTGACCGATGTGCACACTGTTGCCGGCGCCGCAGCCGTAAGCGCCAATGACACGATCGACGCGGCCGCCGTGCTGCTCTCGTTCCCGCAGCTCGAGACGATAGCCTGCAGCGCCGCGCGAGCAACGGCACACACGCCATATGTCTCGGGCCTGCGCGCCTTTCGCGACGGGGAGGCATTGCTTGCGGCGGTCGAGGGATTGCGCCCGCGGCCGGACCTGGTCTTCTTCCGGGGCCACGGCATTGCGCATCCGCGCGGCTGTGGGCTGGCAAGCCATCTGGGCCTGGCGCTTGGCGTGGCGACGATTGGCTGCGCACAGCGGATGTTGGGGGCTCGCGCACCGCTCTCCGCCGGTGAGCCGGGGGACTGCGCGCCATTGCGTGACAACCGCGGCTGCCAGGTGGGCGCGGCGGTGGTGACGCGGCATGGGTCGCGGCCGCTGCTGGTGTCGGTGGGGCACCTCATCGCCCTCGGCACGGCAACCGCGCTGGTGCTTGCCTGCAGCAGAGGGCAGGTCCTGCCGGAGCCGCTGCGGCTGGCGGCAGCGGAGGCGCGAGCGGCTCGCGCGGACCAGACCGCGAGCCTCCCCTAGCGCGCATTGCTCATGCGCGCACGCATCGCACGTCGGATGCACGCTCGTCAAGTGGAGTATGAATAATCCAGGCTGGGGTTGGACGAGAACAGCGATTGGGCGTGATGCCCCACGCCGGCAAGAGAGGACAGTATGCCCGAGAACACGGAGATTCGAGAAAAGCCCCACCTGAGCGGGGTCTTCATCGTCCCCGGCGATAACCTGATGTGGACCGAAGCGCAGTGGCGAGAGGCGTTTGCGGCCATCGCCGGCGGCGGCATGGAGACCGTGATTGTGCAGTGGTGCGTGGCCAGCGGGCGCGCGATCTACCCCTCGGAGATACTCGATCCCGTGTCGGGAATGGCCGTCGACGACGTGGTTGGGACGATCCTGTCGGCGGCACAAGATGTGGGCGTCTCGGTGGTTCTGGGATTGGACGGGAGCCGGCACCTCGCCGAGATCCATTATGAGCCGGTCGAGGCGCCGGCGCAGCGGTTCGCGCAGGTGCTGCAGGAAGTCCTTGCCCGTTATGGTGAGTGCGATGCGCTTGACGGGTTCTACCTGCCGCAGGAGTGGAACGCGCCGCCAACCCGCGACGAGGGGCAACTCATCATCCAATGCGGGACCCTCTGTCGCAGGCTGCGGCCGGATCTCCTGGCATGCACCACGGCGGTGCAGCCGACGCTGCCGATCACGGGCCGCGGCTGGGAGATCTTCGAGTGGGACCCGGAGGCCTACGAAATCAGAGACGCGCTTGCGTCACAGTGGGGCGCGGCGTGGGCGGAAATCATCTCGCGCGCCGGATTGGACGCGGTGCTGCTGCGGGATGACGTCAGTTCGATCCGCTGCGGCCTCATGGGTCATCCCGAAGCGTACATCTCGCTGCGGCGGGCGTGCGAAGCTGCCGGCTGCGAACTCTGGGGGCAGGTCGGGTTGTACGACGTGACTCACGTCCGCGCCGACCTGGACCCGCCGGGACTGCATCCGATGGGGCTCACCCGTGTGCGCGATCGAGTGCGCGTTGCGGACTACCACTGCGACGCCATCATCGGCTTCAGTTACGACCATATCGATCCTGCCGCGGGCCCCGAGTGCGCCAAGCTCTACGAGGCATGTCGCAAAGACAGCGGCGCGACGGCCCCGGCGGTAGCCGTGGCGCAGCGCGAGAAGCCGAAGGCCGATGTGCCCGGCCCGCTGCTGGAGAAGGCGCAGGCCGTCGAGCGCATCATCGAGTCGCGGCACCTGCTCGAGGGGCAGATCATGACCGTGGTCGATTACCGCTACGGGCTCGACGATCCGCACAACTACTGGCAGGAGGACGCCGATTGGATGACCGGGCTCTACACCGGCGCGGAGTCGCTGCGTTTTGCCGCGACCGGCGATCCCGACGCGCGGGCGCGGGCGCGACGGTCGTTCGAAGCGCTGTGCATGTTGAGCACGGTCAGCGGCGTCCCCGGTGTGGTTGCGCGGAATTTCCGCCGCAGCTTTGCCGGCGGCGAGCTCGGCAGCGGGCGCAAGGGCTGGGTGAAGGTCAAGGGGCAGGATCTGTGGTGGGGGGCCGATATCAGCCGCGACCAGCTCAGCGGACATTTCTTCGGCCTTGCCGCATACTACGACTTGGTCGCGGATGCATCCGAGCGCAAGCTCATCCGCCGCCTCGTGTCCGACATCGTGGGCTCGATCCTCGATCACCGCATGCAGGCGGTTGACTGGGACGGCGAGTACACAATCCACGGCAACTTCTGGGTGGCGCCGTTCCAGGCCCTCGCGACGCTGAAGCTCGCGCACCACATCACCCGCGAGTCGCGTTTCGAGCAGGCGTACCAGGAATACATCAGCCCGCACTTCTTCCTGGGCCACGCGGTGCTCCAAGCGCGGCGCATCCTCGACCCCTTCTTCCAGCATTACCAGTACGATAGCCCGGCCTATCACGCGCTGCAGTATGAGACCGACCGCCGGATTCTGCGCCACCTGGTGCGCGCGCTCGATCTGGTGTACGCCGATGTCAAGGATCTGGGCAACGTCTACCTGCTCTTCGTCTATCAGACCTACCGCCCCGAGAGTGATGCCGCGCGGCGCGGGGAAGCGGAGTTGCTCCAGTTCAACCCCGACCACCTCTACGTGCCCCACTGGCGGCGCGATCTCGAACGAGCCGTCTCGGAATATGGCGTTGAACTGCCGGAGCAACTCCGCGTGACGCTCGACTATTGCCTGGAACCCGACCGGCTGCGGTCGTTGCACGTCTCATCGTTCATCCCGATGAGCCTGCGGCCGCCGATGGAGTTCAACTGGCAATATTACGCCGGGATACAGACCGACGACCGCGCGGGCGGCAGGCCGCACGGCGAGCATGTCGGATACAGCGGAGTTGACTACCTGCTGGCCTACTGGATGGGGCGCTACCACGGGTTCCTGCGGTAGCGCGGCGGGGTCGGCCGTCGGCGCCGTGATAGAGCGATCGCCGCGCGGACGCACCGCGAGTCATCACCGCCATGGTTGAATTCGCCCAACTCCTCGCCCAGGGCATCGCCTGGGGCAGCGTCTACGCCCTGATCGCCCTGGGCTACACTATGGTCTACGGCGTCCTGCGCCTCATCAACTTCGCCCACGGCGACGTGTACATGGTGGGCGCATTCATCGCCTTCTACGCGATCACCTACGCGCATGCGGGGCTGTTTGCGGCGCTCGTCATCGCGATGGCCGGGTGTGCGCTGCTCGGCGTCATCATCGAGCGCGGCGCCTACCGGCCGTTGCGCGCGCACCCGCGCCTGGCGGTGCTCATCACCGCGATCGGCGTCTCGCTCTTCCTCGAGAACGGCGGGCAGTTGCTCTTCGGCCCGCAGCCCAAGCCCTTCCCGCACGAGTTGCTCACCGGCGGTCTCGCCTCGGGGCTGGCCTCCGCCAGCGCCGCCATCGAGCGGTCGACCGGCGTCATCATCGCCAAGGAGCAGCTCCTCATCATCGCCGCCGCGCTGATCATGATGGGTGGCCTTCAGCTTTTCGTCGCCAAGACCAAGGCGGGCAAAGCGATCCGCGCCGTCGCCGCCGATCGCGGCGCCGCCAGCCTTATGGGCATCAATACCGACACCATCATCAGCCTCACCTTCGTCATCGGCTCCGCGCTCGCGGCCGCGGCGGGAGTGCTGGTTTCGCTCGAGGTGGCGCAGATCGATCCCATCATGGGTCTCATGCCGGGCCTCAAGGCGTTCGTCGCCGCGGTGCTCGGCGGCATCGGCAACATCCCGGGCGCGATGATCGGCGGCATCATCATGGGCATCGCCGAGTACCTCGTCGTCGGCTACATTTCGTCGAGCTATCGCGACGCGATCGCCTTCGCCATCCTCATCATCATCCTGCTGCTCAAGCCGACCGGCATCACCGGCAAGGGCGCGGTGGAGAAGGTGTGAGCATGACGCTGACCGCGCGCCGCCGCACCCCCCTGCTCGCCGCCGCCGTTGTCGTGTGCCTCGTCGGCATCAACGCCGCCGCGCCCGGCCTCAACCCGTACCTGGTCCAGATCGTCATCTACATCGGCATCAACATCATCCTCGCGGTGAGCCTCAACCTCATCAGCGGGTTCACCGGGCAGCTGAACCTCGGCCACGCGGGCTTCATGGCCGTCGGCGCCTACCTCTCCGCGGGGCTCACGTTCTACCTCGGCGGCGCGACGCAGCACGCGCTGGGGCATGTCGGCATCCCCGGCTGGCTCGCCGGCCCCATCGTGTTCCTGATTGCTCTGCTCCTGGGCGGCCTGATGGCGGCCCTGTGCGGCGTGCTGGTGGGCCTGCCGACGCTGCGCCTTCGCGGCGACTACCTCGCCATCGTCACCCTCGGTTTCGGGGAGATCCTGCGCACCATCATCGTCCAACTCGACGTCGTCGGCGCCGCGCGGGGATTCTCCGGCATCCCGCAGCACACCACCTTCATCTGGACCTATGCGTGGGCGGCGCTGACCATCATCGCCGTGCGCAACCTGATGGCTTCGGCTCACGGGCGGGCGCTGGCATCGGTTCGCGAGGACGAGATGGCGGCGCAGGTCATGGGCATTGATACCGTGCGCTACAAGGTCATCGCATTCGCCATTGGCGCATTCTTCGCGGGCATCGCGGGCGGCCTGTTCGGGCACTACCTCATGTACCTCAACCCCGGCATGTTCTCGTTCCTGCGCTCAATCGAGATCGTGCTCATGGTCGTGCTCGGCGGCATGGGCAGTATCGCCGGGTCGGTGGTTGGCGCGATTATCCTGACCGTCCTTCCGGAAGCATTGCGAACGCTTGCGGGCATGCTCGCAGTCGCCTACACGCTGGCATGGGTGGGAGTCCTGATGCCGTGCTTGGCGCGGCCGGGCGGCGCACGGCGGCTTGCCGGCGGCGCGATCGCACTCGCGGTCGTCGCCGTGTTCGCAACCCTGGTGTCCGGCGCCGATCTAGGCGAAGGAAGCCGCGCCGGCGTGACGCCGTGGCTTGGGCTCGGTACCCTGGTTCTCGGGGTCGCGGCGATAGTGGCCGCGGGCACGCGTCGCGGTGTACCGCGCATCGCGGTCGGCGTTGCGGTTGGCGCCGCGTTCTGCGCCCTCTTCCTGTTCCCGCAGATCCTACCGCCCAGCGCCGCGGCGGCGCGCGACTGGCTCAGCGCCAATGTCAGCCAACTGCGCATGGTTATCTACGCTGGGCTGCTCATCGCCCTCATGCTCGCCCGCCCCCAGGGCATCCTCGGCAAGGCGGAGCTGACCTGGCGCGTGCTGCAATCGATCTTCCCGGTGGTGAAACGACGTGCCCCTGCTCGAGCTTGATCACTGCACCATACACTTCGAGGGCGTCACCGCCGTCTCCGACCTCACGCTCGCGGTCGAGCCGGGCGCACTGGTTGGCCTCATCGGCCCCAACGGCGCCGGTAAGACCACGGTCTTCAACATGATCACCGGCATCTACCGACCGAGCGCCGGCGACATCCGTCTCGACGGCCGCTCTATCGCGGGGCTCGCCCCGCACGACGTCGCGCGCGCCGGCATTGCTCGAACGTTCCAGAACATCCGGCTCTTCCAGGAGCTCTCAGCGCTCGACAACGTCCGCGTCGCGGCGCAGGCGACCCATCCCTATCCGATATCACAGGCGCTGCTGCGGACCGCGACATTCGCGCGGGCCGAACGCAGGCTAGCCGTCCAGGCCATGCGCGTCCTGCGTCGCCTCGGCCTCTATCATCTGCGAGAGGCGCCCGCCCGCAGCCTCCCGTACGGCCAGCAGCGCCGCCTCGAGATCGCGCGCGCCCTGGCGACGCGGCCGCGCTTGCTCCTGCTCGATGAGCCGACCGCGGGCATGAACCCGAGTGAGACGACTGAGCTGATGCACCTCATCCGCCGCGTGCGCGAGGACTTCGCGCTCGCCGTTCTGCTCATCGAGCACGACATGCGTGTGGTCATGGGCATCTGCGAGCGCGTGGTGGTACTTGACTACGGCGTGGTTATCGCCCAAGGACCGCCCGATGCCATCCGCAATGATCCGGCGGTGATCGAGGCGTACCTCGGGGAGGCCAGCGCGTAGCACGGCGATGGTTGCATCCGCAGATTACACAGATTGCGCAGATGAGCGAGAGAGCAACATGAAGACTGAACGGCTAGCGCGGCCCTCGATGCGCAGTAGTGCACCGCGCCCGGCCCAGACGCGTCATTCAGAGCGCTGCAGCGAGGGTCAACGAGCCGCAGCGCGAAGAATCTCGGTGCCGATAAAGGCGCCGGCCTGAGCGCGGAAAATCCCTTCCGATCATCCGCGACAGTTCAGGGTTATGAGCGAGTCCTCCCTGCTGCGAATAGATGACCTCACCGTCCGCTATGGCGCCATCGAGGCCCTGTCAGGCGTATCGCTTGAGGTTCGGGCGGGCGAGGTCGTGACCTTGATCGGAGCGAACGGCGCGGGCAAGAGCACGCTGCTGATGACCGTGTCGGGCTTGCTGCGTCCCGCGCGCGGCGCGATCGTCTTCGCGGGCGAGGGCATCACCCGCACCGCCCCGCACCGGATCGTGCGCATGGGTATCGCTCACGTGCCTGAGGGCAGGCGCATCTTCGGCGAGCTTTCGGTCGAGGACAACCTCGAACTCGGCGCGTACGCTCGCAGTTCAGCGCGAGAGGTGCGCGAGGACCGCGGCCGCGTCTATGCGCTGTTCCCGCAACTGGCGCGGCTGCGGGGCCGGCGCGCGGGGACGCTGAGCGGCGGCGAGCAGCAGATGCTGGCGATCGGCCGCGGACTGATGGCGCGCCCGCGCTTGCTCTTGCTCGACGAACCATCACTCGGGCTCGCTCCGGTGCTGGTCATCGAGATCTTCAAAGCCCTCCAGGAAATCAACCGCGAAGGTGCAACTATACTACTGGTGGAGCAGAACGCGCACATGGCGCTGCGCATCGCGCACCGCGGCTATGTGCTCGAGAGCGGGCGCCTCGCGCTCTCCGGCACGGCGCAGGAACTCGAGGGCAACCCCAAGGTTAGGGAAGCATACCTGGGGGAGTGAGGACAAGCAGGGCGCTGAGGAGACACCCGCAAGCGCTCCTGGCGGAAACCGGCGGGGAGGGGGTGCGCGGTAGGGGCTTGGCGCCGCCGCGATTCGATGAGACGTGTGCGGGGATGCCGCTGCCTGCGGCGCGACGTCATCCATCAAGGAGGTACTCATGATTACCGGTCTCGCCCACGTGTGCTTCACGGTGCGTGACCTGGAGCAATCGCTGTCATTCTACCGCGATCGGTTGGGGCTCAGGTCCGCCTTCGATTTCATTAACGATAAGGGCGAGCGCTTCGGAGTCTATCTGCATGTCGGTGGGCGCAGCTTCATCGAGCTCTTCCAGGGCGAGGCCGGCCAAGCGAACGATGCGCAGTCATATCGCCACTTGTGCCTGGAGGTGGATGACATTGAGGCCGCAGTGGCCACGCTGCGGGAGCGGGGCATCGAGGTCTCGTCGCCCCAAATGGGGAGCGACCATGCCTGGCAAAGCTGGCTCGCCGACCCCGACGGCAACCGCATCGAGCTGCACTGTTACACCCCGCAGAGCAAGCAGACGGCATGCCTAAAGTGAACTCGCCCCCGTGGCGTCGCGATCAGGGCGCGTTGATGCATCCACACAGTGGGAATCATAGAGTTAACGCCGGCGCGCCGGCAAAGGAGCAGCCTGTGACACATTCTGGCATTGCACGTAAGACCGCCGCCTTGGTCATTCTTCTCTCTATGGCGCTGCTGTGCGGCCCCGCGTACGCGCAGCAGGCCGCGCCGGCCCTGGATATCAGGATCATCGGCGCCGCGCCCGCTGAACCGGGCCTGGCGCGCGACGGCAATCTGCGCGCGGGCGCGGCCGTGGCGGACATTACGCCGCCCAAGAGCGCGTGGAACGTGATGATGGCCGGTTACTTCAACCCGCAGCAGACGCCGCAGGGCGCGCACGACAAGCTGCACGCCAAAGCCCTGGTCATCGACAATGGCCAGGTGCGGCTGTGCATCGTCACCACCGACCTGCTCTCGATACCGATCAACCTGCGAAATGCCACCCTGGCCAAGTTGTCGCCCTCCGCCGGGCTTGCCCCGGACCGTGTCCTCATGTGCGCCAGTCATACGCATTCCGGGCCGGGCGGCCTGACCGAGATGAAGTTCGCCGCGCGGTTTCTGGGAGGATTCCGGCCGGACCTCGCGGACTTCGTGGCCGCGAAGATCGCGCGCGCCATCGAGGCGGCGGCGGCTCGCCTGCGTCCAGCCACTCTGGGCTATGCCGCCGAAGATGTCGCGGGCTTCACCCACAACCGCCGCGGCAACAAGACCATCAACCCGCGCGTCGCGGTCATTCGCGTGGATGGAACGGATCAGAAACCGATCGCCCTGCTGGTCAACTTCGGCACCCACCCGGTGTTCCTCGACGAGGACAATCGGCTCTTTTCGGCGGACTTCGTGGGCTATATGCTCGGCGCTATCGAGGCGCGCCGGGGCGGCGTCGCGATGTTCGCGAACAGCGCGCAGGGCGACCAGAATCCCGACCAGGACGAGAAGCTGACAACGGCATACGCCCGTGCGGAGGCGTACGGCAAGCGCATGGCGCTGGAGGCGATGCGCATCGCGGCGCGGGCGCCGACGCGTCAACAGGCGGCGCTGGCGAGCATCCTCGGTGACCTGCAACTGCCGAAGCCGACGGTCGATGTCGAGACCCGCCGCGTCCCGATCATGGCCATGCGCCTCAGCGACGTGCTGCTGCTCGGCGTGCCCGGCGAAGCGACTGCCGAGGTCGGGCTCGAGATCGAGAAGCGCGCGCGCCAGTTCGGTTTCGAACTGCCGGTCGTGATCGGTCTTGCGAATGACGAGATTGCATACATCCTCTCGCGCGAGGACTATCTGCGCGGCGAGTACGAGGCGAAGATGTCGTTCTACGGCCCCGACCTCGGGCCGCTGATGGTTGCGGCGATGACGGATATTGCGTCCCGCATACAGCCGGTGTCGCGGGCCTACAGCGCGGCGCCTGCCGTGCCGGCGGCTGAATCCGGTCCGGCGCCGGCCGCGCGCGACGCCGCGGGCCAGGGACGCCGCACCTCGAGGGCGAGATGAACGAGCGACCCGCGCGCGAACCCGACGCCATCCCCCCGCCGCGCATCGTCGCGTGGGAGATCACCACGCGCTGCGACCTCGCGTGCAGGCACTGCCGCGCCAGCGCTACCACCGAGCCGGATCCGCAGGAACTCTCGCCCTCGCAGGCGCTGGAGGTCGTCGAACAGCTCGCCGAGGCGGGGACCAAGCTGCTCATCCTCAGCGGCGGCGATCCGCTGCTGCGGCCTGACTGGCCGGCGATCGCTGCGCGCGCCACCGCGCTCGGCATACGCGTCACCATGGCGCCAAACGGCCTCCACGTCGACGCGGAGGTCGCCGCGCGCATGCGCGAATGCGGCATCGAGCGCGCCGCCGTCAGCCTCGATTTCCCAACCGCCGAGCTGCACGACGAGTTCCGAGGCGTGCCGGGCGCATTCGACGCCGCGGTCCACGCCCTGCGCCTGCTGCGCAAGGCCGGCCTCGAATGCCAGATCAATGCCACCCTCACCGCGCTCAACGTGGAGCATCTCGATGCGTTGATCGACCTCGCGCTGGAGCTCGGCGCGGTGGCGTTTCACCCGTTCTTGCTCGTGGAGACCGGGCGCGGTGAGGGGCTGGCGGATCAAAGGCTGACGCCGGAGCGCTGCGAAGAGATGATGCTGCACCTGCGCGAGCGGCAGCTCGAACTCGCGGGCAGGCTCGCCATCAAGCCCACCGATATGCCCCATTACTGCCGCGTCGCGGCACAGCATCCCGATCGACAACCATCTCGAGAGATCGAGGTGAGCGGCGGCGGCACGCCCATCCCCGCGTCAAGCGACTCCGGCTCGGGAGGGCCCCACCAGCGACTCGATGCCATGACCCGCGGCTGTCTCGCCGGCCGAGGGTTCTGTTTCATCTCCAGCCGCGGCGAGGTGAATCCGTGCGGCTATCTGCCGCTCGCGTGCGGTAGTGTCCGCGTCTCTCGTCTGGCGCGGATCTGGCGAGAGTCAGCGGTGCTGCGCGCGCTGCGCGACGACAGTCTGGTGCACGGCAAATGCGGCGTGTGCGAGTTCAGGCGCGTCTGCGGAGGATGCCGCGCGCGCGCATTCGCGCACAGCAGCGATTGGATGAGCGCCGAGCCATTATGCGCGTACATCCCGCGCGCCGAGTCCAGCAACGCACGCCCCGCACCGCGCGGGGACTGAGTCGCGAATATCCGCCCTCAGGCTTGCTGGCAGGCCTCGATTGGAGGTAAACTGGGCCTGGGCGCGGAAACAAGCTGGAGTGGCGCCGCGGTCCGGCTGCACGCCGCGCTGGCGTACCAGCGCACGCGCTGGGGGTCCGGGCGCTTTGCGGGCGGAGGCCCCGAACAGCATTTGGCGCGCGCCCCGGAGGCCTCTGCGCTGGCCCAGGACCCCACGGACGGAGGATTCGCCCCCCGCTTTCAGGGTATAAGACTTGTAGTATAATGTTTTCGAGAAACCCCCTATAGGTGGGACCTTGCCGGCGTTGCCAGTCGTTCATCGCGCCGGCGTTGTCATTGTGTAACGATGATCTGCGCAGTCTGCAATACCGAATTCGCCGGTGACGCCTGCCCCGCGTGCGGCGCCGCTGTTACGTCGCCGACAAGCGCGCTGGTCGCTGCGGCCTCCCAACTCCTCAAGGAGGGCCTGCCCGACCAAGCGATTGAGTCGTTGGATCAGGCCATAGAGCGCGACCCTCGCAGCTATGAGGCGCACAGCCTGCTCGGCGCGGCGTATCTGCGCAAGCAGGAGTATCAGCTCGCGGGGCACCACTTCGAGCGCGCGGTGTGGTTGGATTCCGGCCGCGCCGCCGCGCGCTACAACCTCGCCGTCGCCTACCGTGCTGCCGGTCGCGTCGAGGATGCGGTGCAGCAGTTGCGCGCCGCGCTCGACAAAGACCCGCACCACGAAAAATCAAGGGCGCTGCTTCGCGAGCTCGAGAAAACTGCTGCCAACGGCGTCGCCGACATTGCGCCCGGGGCCCCCGAGAATCGGCCGCGCGCCGCCGCGCCGCATCTTAGAGCGGTGCACGTCCCCGGCGCGCGCCTCAGCCACCGCGCCCAGGTCGGCCTCGGCGCCCTCTCCGCCTTCACCACCATCATCCTCGGCGCGCTGGCATATCTCCTGATCTTCGAGCTGCTCACGAGCCCGCAGCTCAACGGTCGCGAGGCCGTGATCTGGGGCCAGCTGCCCTACGCGTTCGGCACTATCATCTTCGTGGCCGGGGTTATCGCCGCGTCGTTCCAGGCCAAGGGGGTCCCCGTTGCCGGGTTAGTCGCGGGGTCGATCGGGGTGCCGGTGGGCGTGGCGATCGTGCTGGCACATGAGGGCGAACCCACCACCGCGAGGATCGTGGTCGGCGCGTTGGTCTGCGGTGGTTTGGCCGCCGCGGCGGTTGAGGCGTTCGCCAAGTATACCCGAGTAGGCGAGTTCCGGCGCGCGCTGCTGTGGGTGTCGCTTGCCCTTGTCGCCGCTTATGTGGTGTGCAGTTTCGCCCGCCAGGGAAGCCTGCGCGGATATGTGACGGCCGGCTCGGTGGATGGCATCGGGCGCCCCATCACGGTGCGCGTGCCCGATGCCGAGATCATGCTCCAGGATCCTCGCAGCGGCCGCTCCTACGCCACCTCCAGCGTCAATGCGGACAAGAGCCGTCGGCCCGCCTCGGCGCAGGGCAGCTATCGCCTGAGGGGCATGCCCGTCGGCCGCTACAACCTGAGCTGCGTGGAACGCGCGAGCGGCGCCTCCTGGCAAGGCGAGGTGTGGGTGGATTACGCCATTGTACAAGGCAATGAACTGGAGATATCGCTCACGCTTCCGCTCGATCAGGCCACGGAACGGGAAGAGGAAATGCGCAAGCTCCGATAGCGCGGGGATCACGAGCGCTCGGAAAGCGCGGAGTTGCGACCATACCCCAGTAGAACAGCGGGGCCGCTCAGAGGAACCGCCCCGCCGTCTCATCTGCTCCGGAGGTCCGCGTGATAGCCAGGCCTCGTCGGGCCGGCCGCGCGGCTTGTCAGGCGGGCTTGCAGCCGCCTTTTCGGCGGAGCCGTAGCGCCATCTCCGATACGTCCTTGCGCATGGCCTCAGACTGGTTCCATGCCACGGCGCGAACGACGTCGTCGCCGCGGCGGCTGCCGCTGGTGTTCCACATCGTCTCACACTCCCCGGCGCCGCTTATGCCTTCGCGTCAACTCATCTCATGTGGCGATCGAGAAACGCCACCACCCCGTCGAGGATCGCCGCAACCTCGGGGGTATCCGCGCCGTCGAAGCCATGCGCGCCGTCGGGAACGGTGACGAATTCGTGGGCGACTCCGGCGCGCGCGAGCGCCTCGGCCATCGCTGCGGAGAGGTGATGCGGCACATCGGTATCGGCGGTGCCGTGCAGCAGCATGGTCGGGGGGTAATCGGGGGTAACGTTGCGTTCCGGGCAGAACGGCCCGAACGCCTCCGGCTCCGTATCGGGATCGTGGCCGGTCACCTCCTTCGGCCACAACCCTTGCTGGCGGCAATAGAGGTAGA
>Ga0315282_10003089_pt1 | contig 30057 bp, 33 predicted proteins | sample YL17G07_20_MG_FD_203693 | JGI IMG/M metagenome (GOLD analysis project Ga0315282, IMG submission 203693) | Sediment microbial communities from Yellowstone Lake, YNP, Wyoming, USA - YL17G07_20 | ecosystem: Environmental > Aquatic > Freshwater > Lake > Sediment | place: USA: Wyoming | collected... | reverse complement strand
GGTTGACACGAGCAGTTATAATATTCTTACAAAAGAGAATAGATCAACTTTTTCTGCTCAATCCGTCAGATTATCAATTGAATACAGGTTACGGTTAAGTATCATTTCTAACTAAAATAGGTATTAGAAGCTTATTGAGGGAGGTTATTATAGTGTCTTATACTGTTGATAAGATTATTCACCTGTCGAATGATCGTGCAGAACAATTAACAAAACTAGCATCTGAACATGAAGCAACTGAAGATACAATAATTGAGAAGGCATTGGACTTGCTATTCAGCATAATTGGTGAAGGCAATACAGAAGAAGAACGTCATATATGGCAATTATTAAGTATGAAGTCACTAGAGCGTGTATGGGATAATGACGCTGATGCAGTATATGATAACTGGAGGAATATTTATGACATTCCAGAAAGGTGATGTTCTTCTTGTTGCGTATCCTTTTACTGACTTAAAGGCGGTTAAAACACATCCTGCTGTTGTAATTAGTAGTGATCATTATCACCATGAACAACCCGATCTCGTGTTAGCGGCTCTTACGTCTAATGTGGATTCTGCTACAGGTTCTCTTGATTACAAGTTGCGGGATTGGGCAAAAGCAGGACTAAGATTCCCAACAGCTTTTAAACCAGTTATTGTGACACTTGATCTTAATCTTGCTATTCATCATATTGGAAAACTTTCATCACGTGATCTTGCTGAAATTCATGAACGATTGCGTTTAGCTTTGGATTTATAAAATATCCTCTGAAAAAATGTAATTATTTATATAGATCAGGTCTTGCAGTTTTTATACGATGAACAATACTAAATGCCTTATCTTTATACATTGCGAGAACACGACTTATCACCTTTTTTGCTTCTTCCCATCTTTCGAGATCGCAAAGCGCAGCAGCTCTTGAGGTTATTAACGGTGGATAATTTTTGCTGGCAAAAGCTTCTGTTTCATCAAGAGCTTGTTGAGCATAACCGATTGCTCTTAGACAAGAACATAGGACTGCAATTGCACCAATATGGTCAGAAGATATAGAAATTACACGCCTAGCAAATATTATTGATTTTTCGTATTGTGCGGAATCCCTTGCTTTTCGCGCACACTTGAGCAAAAGATCGATGTCCTGGACATCATCCTTTTGTTCCAATGTCGTAATCAATAATGTATTAAGTTTATGGATAAGATTTTCAGGAGGTTTAATAAAATTTTCCTTGTTATACCATGTATCTTTTACTAAAATATAGTATTTCCCCTCAATTTCTATCTGTATTTGTTGAATAAATTGCTCTTTATTTATACCATTTTTTGAGGAGTTAGTATTGTGTTGAACAATATAATTTTGTTGCTCTTTATGCTGTTTGTATCCCTCGTCAATCGGCAAGTCTTTCTGATTTGTGGCTTCTTTGGAAATTGTATCACATAGTTCACTATAAGGATGTTTAGCATGATCCTTAACCCATATAAACTCAACAGTGTGTTGAGAACATAAATTAAGTAGACTATCCCACAAATCTATGTCAACAGCTTTTTCTTTTTCATTCCATAACCAGTTATTAGATTTCCATCTCTGAACCCAACCTTCCATTATGGCATATACAAGGTATTTTGAGTCACTATATAATTTTATAGAACAAGGATATTTTAATGCTTTCAACCCAATAATTGCTGCCGTCATTTCCATTCGATTGCTAGTAGTTAATCGAAATCCACCTGAAAGCTGCTTTTCATGGTTATTATAACACAATATGATCCCATAACCACCTGGACCGGGATTAACAATGCAACATCCATCAGTATAGATAGTAACTTCTTTTAGTTCGCTCATAACAATACTTATCAAGAATTCTTTATTTTGTATGTTTTAGTATACTCACGTCGGTATTATTATCGGTAAAAAAAGGTTGAAACTAAAGTATCTTATCAATTTTCCATATCCTGATCAACATTAATTTTTAAACCGATTCAGTGCAATTTTATCCAAATCTCGCCTTGATCTCAATGACGCGTCATGCTATGCTTTTAAGCAAGATAAAGAGACAATTTAAACTTTAGGAAATAGAACACGGATCAGGCGGATTTACGCGGATTGAAAAGAAATAAAGATAAATCCGCGAAAATCTGTTTAATCCGCGTCATCCGCGTTCTATTCCTAATAAAAAAGATAAAAATCCTATGTGAAACTTGCTTAAAACAAAAATTCATATCAGTTAAATTTTGGAGGACTATATATGAAAACGCGAGCAGTAATGTCTTTTATATTCATATTCATACTCTTGCTAATAATACTATCAACTGGATGTGCTAAACAAAAACTAAGTGAAAATGCTCCTTTGACTAAAAGTATATCTCCTCCACCTATTGATGATTTCACAAATTTAATCACTTTTACCGATAATGAAATTGTCAACTGGAAATTGTCATCCACCGTTAAAATATATGACAGGAATACAATATTTGATTACATAGATGGCGCTGCTGAACTCTATTTTGCTTATGATTTCGTAAAGGTTGCCTCTGCTGAATATCAGAATGGTAAGACTTCAATAATAATTGATGTATATGACATGAATTCACCGGAAAACGCATTCGGAATATATAGCTTAAACAGATATCAAGATGCAAATTACGTTAGCATAGGGAACGAGGGTATACTCGCAGGCGCCGCTCTGGATTTCTGGAAATGGAATTACTATTGTAAAGTCTATGCTCTCGACACGTCTGAGACATACCAAAAGGACGTAACGGAGTTTGGTAACAAAATAGCATCGAGAATACAGACTAATGGAGAAGAACCCGCTGTAATTAAAAAGTTGCCTCAGAATGGCTTGATACCGAAAACAGCTAGGTTCTTTACTCAAAAACTCGGTCTTGATAACATACATTTCGTTTCAGATGAAAACATATTTGACTTGGATGGTGAGACTAAAGGCGTTGTTGCTGATTATAAGATAAATGAAAGTAGATTCTCTTTGTTTATGATCGAGTATTCATCTCAACAGAGGGCTGATCTTGCATTTGAAGCTTATACTAAGTATCTGACTGAAAAGTCAAAGGCTGTTCCAATAGAAGCGATTCCCGATGGCAAAGCCAAAATGTTTGAATCAGAAGGCAAGTTTACTTTAGTTAGTCTAAAGGGTCAATTGTTGTTGGGATTCTGGGACGTTGAGTCGCAGGAAGTAGCAAAATCCATTCCGTAATTTTTTAAGAGGAGAGTTGCTTTGAAAACAATATTGCAGGATATTTACAATTGGTTTCTTGTAAAGAAAGAGTATCTTAATGAATTTGCTAATGTAGATTCACGTCTCGAAAATTGGTTTAAAGGAGAAATGGTTTTATTATTAAGTAGACTAAAGCTTAAAGGTATAGTAAAAGATTTCCAAACTGAAAGACCTTATAAAGTTGATCTACTGCTCACATTAACAGATAGGGAATGCTTGTGTGAATTAAAGGCATTTTGCATTAGTCAGATTAGAGGAAAAAATAGGAAATTAAGTTTCTACTTCGGCAAAACTAAGGGCGGATTTAGGGGTGCATTTGAAAAATTGGATAAATTACCTAAAAAGTACAATAAATATGTTATAGGCTTTATCTATCCGAACCCAGGGAAAAAAGACTGGGTGAATGAAATTACAAATTTGCCTTCTAACCTTAAATACTGATCCATGTGATTTTCCGGACTTCCTATTTATTTCATTGTGGAAGCACAAAAATAATATAACAGATAAGTAAAATACGAAATAATTATAAATCACAACTAATGAATCAAAAAGAAGTGAATATAGTGGACAACTGATATGGATATAGTTAAATCGAAAAATAATGTTCCCATCAGGTTAACTGCAGAAAGATGGCTTCATATTACTGATGAACACTCAGAAATGGCTGGATATTATTTTGATGTTCTTAATACTATTCAAAATCCCGAAGTAATCTATGCAGGAAAATCAGGAGAATTAATAGCAGTGAAAGAAATTGAAATCGGGAAATACATAATCGTTGTATATAAAGAATTGAATGAAAATGATGGATTTATTATTACTTCTTTCTTAACAAGAGAAACTAAACAGATTGAGAGGAGAATTAAACTATGGCCATAATAGATGTTAAATCAATAATAAACCTTACTCCTCAATTACTTAGTATACCTTTTAAGCGTATCTGGTATAGTTATGATGAAGAAGCGGACGTTCTTTATTTAAATTTTAAGAAGCCAAGTCATGCTGATGATAGCGAACTTACAGATGATGACATTATTATTAGGTATGAAGGTGATGAGATTGTAGGAATAACCATACTCCATGCAAGTGAGAGAAAACAAAGTAGATAAACGTATAAAATGCCAAAAACACAAGTCACAGAAAAGATGAAAAAAGAAATAAGAAGGAAAGTAAGACGTGAGTTTCCTGGATGCAAATCACTTCAAGATCTCCATTACTATCGTTACGTAAAAGAAATAGAATGGCAAACAATGTCTCATGTCGAAATTATTGAAGATATAAAGAGCGATGCTAATGTAGTCAGAAAAGAAATAGAATCTCTTAAACAGAAAGAAAAGAGGTAATCAAAATGTTAGGTAAAATAACCAGACGTGATTTTATAAAAGGATTAACAGCAACAACAGCAGGTATTTATAGTTTACAATTACTTGACAGTCTCGCCTTTGCACAGACGGGAAACACTCTGGCTGTTGTTCAGGGACCATTAGCGAAGGGCACAGACCCAGAAACGATAAAACGCACAACGAGGCAGGCAATAACCGCACTTGGCGGGATGAGTAAGTTTGTTTCACAAGGTTCAAAAGTCCTGATTAAACCCAACATCGCATGGAACAGAACGCCTGAACAGGCGGCAAATACTAATCCCTATGTTGTGGAAGCAGTCGTTGAAATGTGCCTCGAAGCCGGTGCTAAGAAAGTGAGAGTCCTTGATTATACGATAAATCCTGCCCAGATCACTTATGATAGAAGCGGGATCAAATCTGCTGTCGAAAGTACCAAAGGCTCACTGGAATACGTTGATGAGCGTAAATTTAAAGAGGTATCCATACCAAAAGGAATACTACTCAAATCTTGGATTATATATCAGGATGCCCTTGATACTGACGTATTCATAAATTTACCAACCGCCAAACATCATTCGCTTACAAAACTCTCATTGGGGATCAAAAACTTAATGGGTTTAATAAAAAGCAGGGAAGATGTCCATAGAGAAATTGATCAGAAACTGGCTGATCTGGCTACTGTGCTTAAACCTCATCTAACCATAATGGACGCATACCGGACACTGACGGCGAACGGTCCAAACGGAGGTACACCTAGAGACGTTAAACTTGTGGCGCAGGTCATAGCAGGAACTGATCCTGTTGCGGTGGATTCCTACACCACAACCCTTTTTGGCTTGAAAGGCGAAGACGTTGGATACATAAAAAACGCTAACAAGATGGGTCTCGGTGAGATAAATCTTAGTAAGATCAAGATACAGAATGTGAAGGTTGTATAACTATTTTCTTAATGGAGAAAAGATGAATTCGGAAATTCAAGACATTATTGTTGGATTACGTCAAAAATTAGAGATGATCTACAAAGAACGGTTAGTAAGCATAGTATTATTTGGTTCTCAAGCACGTGGCGATGCGGTTTCTGGATCAGATATAGATATTCTTGTGGTGCTTAAAGGCACAGTTAATCCCGGTCAAGAAATCGCAAGAGTAGGCGAAACAACATCCATGCTCTCACTAAAATATGATGTTGTTATTTCTTGTGCTTTTGTATCATCAGATCGTTATGTGACAGAGCGTAGTCCTTTTCTATTAAATGTTCGCAGAGAAGGAGTAAACGTATGACTCTTGAGCAATCGTTACCTGATTGAAGCTGAAGATAGTCGGAACACGGGTGATTATGATACTGGCGAAGGACTTTCAGAAGATGATGCCAATACTCAGATTGAACGTGCAGAAAAATTTCTAAAAGTCGCAAAACAATTACTTGGTAATTCTCCTACCGAACAGGTTACTTATTAGTAGTTTTAGAGGTACATAATGCTCAGAATTATTCGTCGAGTCGTGCAGATACTTTTTCTGCTTTTCTTCTTACTATTACTATTATGGACAGTTTTTCCAGCAGATTCATTCATCCCCGTTGATTTTATTCTAAGGCTTGATCCGCTTAGTGCGATTGCGACCATGTTTGCATCACGTACCCTGATAGCCAAGTTCTCGTTTTCAATAATTCTCGTTGCCTTGACGCTACTTATAGGAAGATTCTTTTGCGGATGGTTGTGTCCGCTTGGCACTACTATTGACATCGCTGACCGATTGTTCTTCAAACGCTTCAAGCGTCCAAAGGTCAAAAAGCCCAAACTCCGAAATCTTAAATACTACATTTTGTTATTCTTCATCATTGGGGCAATATTTAGTCTTCAGTTGGTATGGCTTGCCGATCCGTTGAGTATCGTTACCAGAAGCTATGAGACTGTCTTATATCCATATTTCGGTTATGCTGTTCGTGCCGTATTTGATACATTATACCACATAAAAGGCGTAAACGTTGTATCTGAGCCAATATATGGATTCTTCCGCCAACATCTAATTCCACTTCAACCAACTATAACCCGATTGCACTTACTATTCTTTACCGTCTTTGCAGGCATATTGGCATTGAATATATTACAGCGCAGGTTCTGGTGCAGAAATCTTTGTCCATTAGGCGCATTACTAGGCTTATTATCCAAGCCATTCAATTTCTTGAGACGTACTGTAAGCGACAAGTGTATAGATTGCGGTAAGTGTCAGCGTGAATGTGGATTAAATGCTATTCCAGAAAATCCAAAACAATACTGGCAACAGGAGTGTACAGAGTGTATGACTTGCGTAAACGTCTGCCCTGTCAATGCGATAAGCTTCAAGTTAAAGCAATCCTTTGCTGACAGGGCGGAAAAAGTCAACCTTGATCTTTCAAAGCGATCATTTATAAGATCAGCCATTGCAGGCATTGCGATTGTGCCATTGCTAAAGCTCAACTTTGCAAAGCGGGATTTGAATGAGACTGTTATACGTCCTCCCGGCGCATTACCGGAAGAAGAATTCCTCGATCGGTGCATACGCTGTGGCAAGTGTATTAAAGTCTGTCCGACTAACGGACTTCAACCTACGTTTCTCGAAGCCGGTGTTGAAGGTATAGGCACGCCTATCCTTGTACCAAGGGTCGGTCAATGTGAATACGTCTGCGTTTCATGCACAAGGGTATGTCCAACGAATGCAATACAGGAATTGACAGAAGAAGAAAAGAAAAAGGTAAAGATCGGTACGGCAAGGATTGATACGACTAGATGTATCCCCTGGAGTGAGTATGAAGATTGTCTTGTTTGTGAGGAGCAATGCCCGGTTCCGACAAAAGCCATCAAGTTTGAGATCAGGGATATTGTCACATTCAACGGGGAAGTTAGACGGATAAAATTCCCTGTCGTATTAAAAGATAAGTGCATTGGCTGTGGTATATGCGAGAACAAATGCCCTATAAGACCCAAAGCGGCGATACTCGTCACGTCACAGGTGCCGGGCAAGAGATGGAACGGCGGAATAAACTATGCTTCTGACGTATCAGAGACGGAGACCGAAAGTCCGCAAGGTGTTGGTCATGTAAAACTGCCGGGGCAAAAATAGTAATATAGCTTTATTATGTCATTCCAGCGAAGGCTAGAATCCAGATAAGTGATTGAATAAGAATTGGATTCCCGTTTTTACGAGAATGGCATGTTGATTTTACCTGCCACCTGATCTATCAGGACCATTACCATATTTGCCTGCAAACTCACTTATGAGCGTATATTTCGGCAATGAATTTGCGACAAAACTGCAATTTCTTACGATAGCCTCAAAAACCTTGTTGGCTATGATCCTATGTCCTAGATCATTGGGATGGCAGTGATCCATGTCTATGATCCAGTCAACACCAATTTCAGAGGAGTATATGTCAGCCAAGATCAGATCATTGGCTTCCGCAATCTGCTGAATCACGAGATTGAAAACTTCCGTAACATCGTAGTTACTTTCTTCCCAACCCGGACATTCACTATACAAAATCTCGTGCATATAGTAAGTATTTGGGATCACGATCAGTGGATTGATCTTTGCACGTATGCGGTCTATAAGTTCCTGATAAGCTTTTCGGAAAACCTCGACAGGTGTACCACCTCTTGAATCATTAAGTCCGTAGGAAAGAAAAAGTAGATCGGGTTTTAGCTCAATGACTTCCTTATCAACTCGTTCAAGTGCTGAAGGTTTGGCTGAATTTTCGTAAGAAGGACATTCAGGTGTCAGGACGTTACTGCCGATACCTTGATTGATAAGCTCAATCTTCGATCCCTGAAATTCTTCCAGCATAGATACTACTTGATTCACCCAGCATTTATCTTTTGACGATACAGAATAACCCCATGTAGTGCTTTCACCCAATGCGATGGCGCGTTTTACAGGTTCAGAACGCATATCTCTTTGCCTTTTAAACATATTTACTCCTGAATTATGTCAGAGAAAACTACCACTTATATAAATAACACACCCCCGGACCCCTCTCAAGAGGGGATTTAGAGCCAATTTCCTCTCTTGATAGGAGATCAAGGGATGGGTTTTTATTGAATACTGACAGGTGCGCCGATCTCCATAGACTTATTAGCCGCAAGAGTCACCTGCATGGTCTTAAATCCATCTCGATAAGTAGCCATGAGTTTTGATGGATCCTTCTGCTTGATAGCCTGAACAAAAGCGTTGTCTTCTATACCAAATATATCACCTTCACCGGGTATTTGCTCTGGATTTTGACCACTTCGCAGAATACTGACAGAGTGTTCCCATCCTGTGAATAATGCTGTGAAATCATTAGCATATACGTTCAGTGTTACACCATCGCCACCGCCATTGCTGGATGCAGATGCCCATAAATTAGCGACAGCGCCGCTTGCGAATTTCAGGTTGACAACAGCGGCGTCCTCGATGCTGTAAGCTGTTGGAACGCCTTTGTTAAATCCCTTTGCGCCATAAGTGTGAACTTCGATAACGTCACCGCAGAGAAAACATGCAACGTCAACTGTATGTGTAACTTGCTCGTGGAATTGTCCACCGCTCTTATCCTTCTGAATCCACCAGCTTATAATCCCTGAGTCTGCGGCGCCACGAGGTGACCCGCCGATCCATCCCCCAAGCATGAATATAGCGGGGTCCTTCTTCAACAAATCACGAACCGTTTGGATTCCCTTGCGATAGCGATTCATATACAGCGCAGCCGTCATAAGCCCTTTTTCATCAACAGCCTGTGCGATCTGGCGTGCCTGATCCTCATATAGATTGACAGGTTTCTCAACAGCAAAAGGCACACCATATTCAACTGCAATCAGTTCAGTACCATGAGCAAATGGTGGGAGACAAAAATAAACGCCATCTAAATCTGCATTACGGAACATTGTTTCTGCATTGGTGAACGTTTCAGCATCCTTGCTGTATTTCTCTTTGACTACCGCTGTGCGTGCTTCATTTACGTCACAGAAAGCAACCAGTGAAACGTCAGGGTGTTTACTCAATCCACCAAGATGCGCCTCTGAGATTCCACCACAACCAACAAAACCGATCTTGACTTTCTTAGCCATGTTTTTAATATCCTTTCTTTGTTATTGGACTGAAATTAGTCCATGTTATATCTTTCTGTTAAGTGTATACGCATTGTAGCGATCAAGCTTCTAATTTGGCTTTTCCAGCCTAAAAGGCTGGGCTACAATCAGGGATGACTATGCAACTTTGGCAGTTTCACTAGCAGATTCAAATTTTACCCTATCTTTGTCAATCGCCTGAATAATAATCTGGTTTATATCTGCTTTCTCTGATACCCACAGGATCTCGATCCCAACCATATTCCCATCATTGTCATAATCTATAATAACACCATCTGATATTTCGTCAGATTCCGATATATCAACATCCCGCAGGGAAATATATAGCGCATCTACGTCTGGTGAATATCGTATTCTCATAATTGCTTTCCTTTCATGTATTTTTTGATCTTACTGGTTACATACACAGTCACAAGTGTATCACCTTCCGTAACTACTCGCACCAATTTTTTGTTTATCACCTTCTGATAAATCAAGCGATTCTGCTCTGCTGGTATTACTTCATCAGGATTGTTGACAGCCATATCAACCAAGTCTTTGGATATTTTCCTTTTTGACATGCGCAATTTAATATGTTCGCTCAATATCCATTTTTTGCGACTCACTTCTTTATATTACCCCTAATTTGAAAGCAACAAACTAAGTTATTTCTTGTTTTGTCAATCTCCAATCATATTGTCTACTGTCGAGAACCTTTTCATACTTAGGTAGTGTCCACATTCCATAGTAAGAATATTTTTTGTTAAACTTATTATCTCCAGCCCATTTATAATTAAACCTTACCTGTTGTCTTAATTCTTCGTTTTCCTTCAATTCTAGGAATTTTTGCTTTATTTTATCCAATTGTGGCTCTCCGAAAACTATTGCTTCTTCTTCCTGACCTTTTCCCATAGGCAATATAATTTCCGGTTTAATCGGAATGGCATCTATACGTTCTTCTTTTTTATTTTCGCTATTAAAAACACTAATCCAAAGTTCCCCCTTAATAAGCTCTGCAGGTGTCCTAAAACACTTATACATCATTCCATGCGGTAGTTCAAGAATGTTCTTATTTTCTAAAGGTACATTTATTGTACAACTTTGGAAAACGAGGTAAGGTCTGTTAGATAGCTGAAAGTTGTATTTACTTAATAAATATAAAAGTAATGTGATTACAATGGATACTGAGGCTAGAATCAGCGAAATGATAGAAATGATAGTTTTACATTCCATTTAAAGTACCTCCTCATTCAGCACAACAATTTATAGATATGGTTCTACATCAATCATATCCTCCAAGTGTAATTTAACAGATTCTTGTATAAATTTGAAGACTTCTTTTTTAGTATGTCCCCCAAGTATGACATCTTCTCAGTACAGGACTGTAAGCGTGATAAGCATCTTCATCAGGCTCAATTATAACTTCAATAACATATTCTTTGGTGATTTCTGTTTTTTCGAGCTTGGTGATTGACATACAAACACCTTCCATGATATGCGAGGCACTGTAAAAAATAAACACAAAGGCACGAAAGACACAAAGAAATCAAGTCATGAGTGATATGTAATGAGTTATGAGTATTTTCTATAAAGCTGTTTTACTCATCACTCATAACTGATTACTCATTACTATTTTAGTGATCTTTGTGTTTAAATAACTACAACTTGGGTTATTTAGACACTTTGATCTTACAATTGTTATCCTGAATGATCCTTCCTATTACAACAGAAGCTAATGTCCCATAAGTTTCGAGTATTTTCACAAGTTCATTGCTCTTTTCTTCCGGCACTGATATTAACAATCCCCCGGATGTCTGAGCATCACAAAGGATCATCTGATGTTCATAAGAAATATCATCCCAGATCACATAATCGCTGAGAAATTCATGATTGCGCATCGTTCCTGCCGGAATGATAAGATCATCAGCTAATTCCCACGTTCCGGGGATTATTGGAACTTTTTGCAGATTTATCTCTGCACCAACCGAACTTGCAGAGACCATCTCATGAAGATGTCCCAAAAGACCAAATCCAGTCACGTCTGTACATGCACTGACACCAATCTGGATCATACATTCAGCGGCTAGTTTATTCAAGGTACTCATAACATTTATGGCAATTTCAGCAGTTTCATGAAAGGCAATATCCTCTTTCATTGCCGTCGTAATAATCCCTGTCCCTATTGGTTTTGTCAGTATGAGAACGTCACCTGATCTTGCCCCAGAATTCCTTATTATTTTATCAGGATGAACAAATCCCGTTATTACCATGCCATATTTTGGCTCATTATCATCTATTGTATGCCCACCTGTAATAGTGATACCAGCCTCTTTTGCCTTATTTGATCCGCCACAGAGTATCTGCACAAGTATATCCATTGGCAATTTGCCAGCAGGAAATCCAACTATGTTAAGACCCATGATCGGCTTTGCACCCATAGCGTATACGTCACTAAGCGCATTAGCGACTGCGATGGAACCAAACGCATAAGGGTCATCAACAATAGGCGTAAAATAGTCCACCGTCTGAACCATTGCCAGATCATCGCTAATTTTGTACACAGCGGCATCGTCTGATTCGTCATAGCCGACGATCACATTGGGGTCATATAGTTTTGGTATTTGATGCAGAACCTGCAACAGGTCTTTTGGACCAATCTTGCATGCTCAACCGGCGCCATGACTAAACGATGTTAGTTTGATCTTCTGCTCTGACATTCACATCTCCTAATATCAGCTTTCAAGTATTGATCTCAACTTTTCCTCAAATTCTTGCATGAGAACTTAATGGTTAATACAATTATACTTTAAAAAAGCTTGAAAGATCAACCAATAAAAAAATGCCCGCTAACGGGCATTGTATGAGTGAAATATTGGATTTTTAGACTAATCTACTTAAAAGATTATGGCAAACTGAAGGCGATGTCCATTGGAAAAGTATATGTTTTGACCAATTATAGGTCCGGCTATGCCAAATTCGCCTTTGACTATTACTTCAATATTTAGAGTAGCAGGATCAAGACAATAAATACAGGACGATGTAAAGCCATAAATTTTTCCGTCATGCCCATTCTGAAGACCTAGATCAAGGGGATAGCCTGTTGGAACAGGAAAGTGATCTGTGAATTTTAGTGTTACAGGATCGAAAACAAATAATTCCGAAGGTTTTCCACCACCTGTAACAGTTCCATAAATTCTACCATCAACCCCGGTCAACAAGGCGTTAAAGGTTGAGACAGGACGATCAAGAGTTCCTTCCCATACTTTCTTTTCATTTTTGTAATCCCATAAGAACAGGATTGCCTGCGCAACCTTCGGTTGAGTTCCACTACCCCCTGATATTGTGGTGCCAACTGCTATTAGTTCTTGATCTGGCAGATACGCAAGAGTATAACAGCTTGCATCTCCGCAGATGTTGTAATATGCCTTTTTTTCACCAGTCTGAGGATCATAGCAAGATAGAGGTCCACCCCATAGCCCATAATCTGGTATAGATGCTGTCCAGATACGTCCTAAAGGTCCTGCCAGAGTAGAGCGTGGACGATAGGAAATTTCGTCTATGCGCCCAACATCCCTTGGATTATCACCGGGTTGTGTTCCGAAATGATAAGGTTTAGATGGATCGTATTCAGAGATCGTGGCGCCGGGATATGATGAAATATATATCTTACCGTTAAGATTAGCCATTGAATAGGCTTCACCACCGGCATTTGAGCATTTTCCCAAATCAACCAATTCGTTATTCTCTGGATTATAACGGAAAAAATGCAGTGGAAGGATACTGGAACCATAAAGACATCCATCTGGACCTGCGTGATTATAGAATATGTCGCTTCCACTTGATTCATAATTAAGGTCAAAGCTTTTGACTTTACCATCTGGTTTATGAATCTCTGCCTTGCGATAGATATATTGATCAGAATCGGTAAATGTAAATGTGGAACCATCTGGTAATGACCTATTTATAGCCATTGGCGGAGGTATCATATCCACCGATACAGCTTCAGTTCCATCAATACGGAATTTGCCTAGACTGGAATCAATGTAGAGTTTTCCATCAACGCAACGGCGCAAGTCTATCGTATCCTGTCCTTTGATCGTTACAGGTCCAACGACCTTTTTCTCACCATTTTTTGGATCGAATACAACTATGTGAGGTTGTGTCATCCTGATCAGGCAGGCGATCTTACCATCGTCATTAGCAAGTGGATAGTTATACATATCCACATCATCCATTCGCCCATAACGAGTGAATTGGCTTGTCTTTGGGTCATAGCTAGTCAGGTCTGCTGTTCCATAGCTGCCGATCCACAATACACCGTCATTATCTTCATCAATACGGCATGGGAACGTAGCATTGGCGGGATTGATAACTCCAAGATCAATCAGGGTGTCCATTTCGGAATCGAAACAGAAAAGATGCCCTGAATATGCACCGCCGATGTAAAGGCGGTTGGTACGGTTCATAAAAGTCGCTGTCGGATAGTTTGATCCTTCTGTTTCTGCTACAAATTGTCGAAATAATCCAGTTTCAGGGTCAATCTGCAATACAAAAAGATTATCCGCCTGCTGACCCATTATCACGTATATACACGGATCGCCAGTTTTACTGTGTCCCGGATAAAATTGCACCCAGTTGACAGATCGAACCGGAACACCGATTTCATGAATCTGTACCATCTTCAATTCTCCTATAATTCAAATCCCTCTGCGATTAGTACATTTCACACAACTTCACGAACATGAATAGCTATATCAATTGCCTTTATCGCTTTTTCTCTTGTCACTACATTACTAACACCCGGATAGCGTGAAGTAGAAGCATAAATGGTTAGATTTTTTGCATCACTAATTTCTTTAGTCCAATCTGCTTTTTCTGCACACAATTTGATTAATACCGAAATATCATGAGTGTATGGAAAATCCACGTTACAAAATGTAAGATAAGCTTTCAGATATTTCTCGGAGCTTTGTTGTGCATGAAAAGCTATTTGGCGATTTGGTTGTATAGTGACTGCACTTAGACCATACTGTGCAAAAGCCAAATCTTCATCAGCGAAATAAACCCATTCTTTTACATTTTGTTGGACTCTATGGTTGGACTCTATGCTCAAGATCGCTCATAAAGAATTCTACCTTCCTTCCATGCTGGTCTTGCAATTGTTCCCGGTATTTGGCGATCCAGTTCATAGTCATCTGGTTCAAGAACAACAATATCCTTCGCTATTTTCATTTCATCCAGAGCATTATACATATCTAAAATCATATCAAAACGATCTCTTTCAACAGGGCAAATAACCAGAATGTCAACATCACTGTGTTTATCAGCAGTACCACGAGCCTGGGACCCAAATAGGATGATCTTATCTGGATGGAATCCACTCACTAGCCTTCTGGTAATTTCGTTTAGAGTTTCTTCACTGACCATATAACATCCCTTCTTGAGATAGCTTTTTGATTCTTAGACGAAATTAAATAGGTGACGGTTTATAACCTGTCACCTATTGTTAGCCATTATTTCAACCAATCTGGTCGTTCTTCAAGCTTCTGATAAATCCTAATATCCAGAATCGGGTTTCTTTGTTTGAAATTTGTTATCGTACCTACCACAGTGACCAGATCAATTTTTGAGTCCAATATTTGTTTTAGGTTATCGTTATTTGTCAAATCAAAATCAATGAAATTCCCAGCTATCAGCTTATACTCCTTGTTAAGCTGTGGATGTCCTAAATTCGCTTGATAGCCAGCGCTTGCCTCAACTATTTCACCAGAAGCAACCACATCTGCTTTGATAATCTTATATCCTTGCAACATATCAACATGGTGCCAGATATTATAAAGATCGAAAGGCTTATCATACTTTGGTATGACTTCAATTAGCGCAGTATTAGGATCAGCGTTTACGGTTCCGACACCCGGCTCTTGTGATAAATCGGCTTTTACAGATGAGACAAAATCAGGTGATAAGACATTATCCATATAAAATCTTACTGAATCAATTTGTGAATGTTTAGCCGCTTTCAGGGTATATTTTTCTTTTACGAACCCTCCGTAGATTTCATCCAGAGGGTCAGGACCAATACTCGGTAGTAATTGTCCAGACGCAGTGTTATAAGAATCAATTGCTATCACTGGAACGGTATGGGAGTACGATGCTACTGTTCCCGTAATATCAGCCTCATCAAGCCCGTAATTTAGTATCTCTTCCAGAGCGTCATTTTCAATCAGGAAGAAATATGTATTTCCGATTCGAAGCTTGTGAATTTCTTGAACACGTGACTCCTGTTCAGAGTCATTCTCTTTTTCTCCAGTGGGGTTTTCTATATGCCCTATAGCCTCAACTGTCATCCGAATAACATTAAAACTGGAACTTTGACCCCGTGTTTCATTAACACGCTTCGCTAGATTAAACAGGCTTACTGGTGGGTTATTGTCCGACTTGGGTATAATTGTTATAGTCTCATTTTTTGGATCCATAGTGACTTTATCAACGCCTTCTTCTGTCATTAAGTTGGCTTCCAGCCCCTGTTGAGAAAGGTTTGGATCACCAAATCCATCTACGTGGATTTGTACTGAGGCTATATATTCCTTTGGCGGTAGTACCGGTGTAAATGCTGATTCTTTTGCCCCTGGTTCTTTGAAATCCGCAACAACCATTATAGGAACTGCATCCGAAAAAGCTGTCACTATTCCTGAAACCTCGATTTGCTCGTATCCAAACTTAACTATCGAATCCAGTCTGCTGTTTTCCGCCAGGATGAATTTTGTATCTCCGATCTGAAGCACGTATCTATCACTTACATTATTAGCCAGTTTAGCTGTAGTAAGTAATGGCGTTGGTAACTTAACCACGTGACCCAATGCATAAACTAACATTTTGGTATAAGTATAGTTGGTTGACATTTCTCTTGTTTCAGTGACTCGATTTGCTAGATTGAATAGGTTGATTTGCCTACCATCCTTTTTGGATGTGACCAATACAATCCCTTTTTCGGGATAGACGATAACTTGATCAACTCCTTCCTCTACCATCAAGTTATTTCTCAAAGCCCTAATAGAAAGATCCTTTGCGGTGAGTTCATTCACGTATATTGCAACCGCATAGATGGTATCCCTCGGCGTTGTCTGTGAGTTCGCAACTGCTGTCATTGCCAATACAATCAACAGCGCCAATATTACTGAAAATTTTGTTTTCATAGTTTACACTCCTTACTTTTCAAATTGTTAATTGATAACTTTGTTCACAATCAGGCATTTTGCCTTTTGATAAAATACTATACTATATCCCCTCCCTTTTTCTAATATTTTTCTTACTTGAAAATGTCAAATCAGAAAAAATGCAATTGTAGTCCAGCTTTCTAAAGTCCAGTTTTCTAAGCTGACAATTCCTTGTATCTTCAAAAACCAAGTTGGAAGCTTGGACAACTCTTAAATCTGACATTGTCAAGTTAATCAAAAAGTGTTAAATATATGAACCATTCCCGATATAAGTAATATTCCTTATATACATTGTATACCACTTATAAAAACAATAACAAGGATGATAATTGCATCGGTAGGGTCAAGCAATAATGGTGATAAAATAGCCGCAAAGATCAGTATAATTATAATCGGGTTTTTGAATTGGGAGAGTAGTAAAATCAGCGAACCTGTACGCTTTTTGGGCTTCAGGCGATTATAGCCGAAAAGATTTATACGCCTTTTGGCTTCATCGTCTGTTAGTCCCTGCTGGGTTGATTGAATCTGTTGGAGCAATTCATCGCTAGATATGCTCCAGAATGATGATGGACGCTGATCCATTCTGAATTCCCCCTCCGTAAAATATAGACATTCAGAAAGCGCCATATAAATAACATATTAATCAAACAAATATGCTATTGCAGTTATTCCCTTCTTTATTTATTTTCTATAAAAATTCGCTCAATTTATAACAGTGTGTAGTATGACTTAGAGGATTTTGGGTTGGATTCTGCCTTCAGAAAAAAATAAATTGTAGAGAAGCAATTTTTTTGTTGACTTTATGGATTAAGTATTGTAGAATAGTAATATTATGATTTCATGGAGTAGACAAAAAAAGTGTCATGTTTTATTTAGTGTCATGTTTTAATTAATGTTCTCTTTATGGAATTGTCCTTATAATCTGTTTCTTTGAGATTTTACGGGGAAAACACCGTCTATTCCCATGAATTACCAAAGAATCTATAATCCTTTGTTATTTACATCTTGAGATAGTAATAGGATGGATTTGAAAATGCGCCAGAAAATCATGACATACTCAACAATTCTCACCATTTTGGTCCTTTTTGCCGGCTGTGCAACTCACCTACGAAATCAACAACTTGAAAAAGTTGCAAAAGACTGGTCATTGGTCATCCGTGCTAGTCAAGTGATTCCTGTATATCCATTGAGCGAAGACCTACAACCCGGAGATGTGCTGCTTGTTAGCATGCCGATCGAAGAACAAGAGAAAATATATAAAAAAAGGGGCTTTCTCCCTTTGGATCAGCATTTGGTGCGACTTTATCCCAAGGATTACAAGGAATTCTATGATTATGGAGATGAGATCGATGATAAAGCCATTCCTCCGAAAAAATGGCAGACAGAGGAAGAAGCAAAGCAAAGCTGGAAAATCGCACCACACGTTGCATTTCCTACCTATCAGTTCTCTGTTGAAACAGGATCAGGGCTAAATCTGGCAATCCCTATCCAGGGTATCCCATTTGCACTTGGACTTATGAATTCCGGCAAGGCAAGTGGAACTGTGACTATCGCAGATGCCTATACTTATGGTCTTGATAACTATCGGCTTGAGAAAATAGTGCGCAATTGGGCTTTCAAAAACCGGTATTTTTTACGCAACTATGAATCAATCGAAGGAAAATATCACTTCCTTCGTGTTGTAAGTCGTGTCTATGTTACAGGTAGAGTGAGTGTGACAGTAAAAAATGACGAAGCTATGGGCGGAGAAGCAGAAGCTGGCGCCGATCGCCCTGTCAATTTAATAGGCATCAAAGAAGGTTCTACAAACGATAACTACAGCGAATCAATCAAGGCAATCAATACTCTTGTGAAAGATCAATTACCAGGTGGCAAAATTCAGATCGCGACAGCATCGAGTCGGTCTGTCACTCTCAGTGAAGAGTTCACGAAACCACTAGTTATAGGATATGTTGGCTTCGACATCCCGATTTTGCATGGAGGTAGGCTTGGTGCGCCAATCTCGACACTTGCTCAATTATCGCAAATACACATGCTTCAAGCAAACTCAAATAATATTTTTTATCGTATTGTTGTACTCTCCCACATGAATAATGCTCTGAAAAGTATTCAGAGTGAAAAAGCCAATGATATTCGTGCTAAACTTAACGTTCTTGGTCAATTACTACCAGAGAGTTATCCATTCTCTCTGTATATTTCTATATCTCCGACAGAAGTAGAAAAGGATACGGAAATTGTTGCCGGCGCCAAGATTAAAAACAGGGATTTTGATGGTGTAATCAAATACATTGGAAATGCATATACCACTATCGAGATACTGGAAGGCAATCCACAGATTAATACGGATAATCAACTTTATCAAAACCTACAGAATGCTCGAACTGCTCTCAATGAGATTAATGATCGTTTGTCTCTTGAGCCAGTCCTGATGGAAGCGATTGATTTCGTTTTCTTAGGCGATTGAAAATCTAAGGAGGGCAATATTATGTCACTTCAAGTAAAGAAAACTTTTATCAAAGACGATAAACCGGGTATGACAGCGGATGAGAAGAATATGTGTCTTTCGGGCTGGCTTGCTATTGCTCCATACGTTGATATGAATATTATTCGTATTGAACGTAAAGACGAAGATTCAGGTTGGTATATTTACTACTATTCTGAATCGGAAGATGAATAATACATTTAAATTTTGTCTATAACATTCGCAGATCAAGCGATGCTTAGGCAAAAAAAGAGGAGGAAGTAAAATGCCTGCAATGTATAAGGTTACTGCCGAAGGTTTGAATGTACGAGCGGAACCATCAATTCATGGTAAAATTTTAACTGTATTAAATAAAGGGGAAAAAGTTGAACAGATAAGCATATCAGGAGATGATTATTGGTATAAGATATTGACATCAAATGGCATTACTGGTTGGTCTTCTCATAAGTATCTGTCTCAGATTTTAGATAAACCTGAAGATCAATCTGATTTTCCCTGGCTTGCTATTGCATTGTCTGAAAAGGGAATTAAAGAATTTCCTGGGAATGGGGATAACCCGAGGGTAGTCGAATACTTACATTCTACCAACCTTGGAGCACCGGATCGTAACAATGATGAAACAGCTTGGTGCTCTGCGTTCGTTAATTGGTGTATGGAACGAGCTGGTTATGAAGGTACTGATTCAGCATGGGCAAAATCATGGTTAGATTGGGGAAAAGAAATACAAAAACCTCGCAAGGGTTGCATTGTAGTGTTTAAAAGAGATGGCGGAGGACATGTAGGTTTTTATATGGGAGAGAATGATACACATATCAGGGTATTAGGTGGAAATCAAAATGATGAGGTAAATGAATCAAATTATCTCAAGTCAAATTTATTGGGTTATCGTCTTCCTGGTAATTTAGCCTGATGCTATTGGCAGAATAAACATCTCTTGTCTAAAAAAGTGGTTATAGCCGACTGCCTATAGTCTAATTACATAGGACTTTTGGTAGCGGCTAAAGCATGATATTTCAATCTAAACTTCTTGAGTTCATTTCAGAAAAAATAACTTTCACATTCGTTACTAGATAAACCATATCAAATCCTTTATTAACTGGCTTTTCCACCAAGTTCCTCTGCCGTCTGGATGAAGAAATCAACATGCTCCGGAGAAACACTTTTCTCACCTGTATAACATACATATAAAGGTATATGCGAAGCGCCATTCTCTACTGCTTCTTCCATCTCTCTCCTCATTCTGTCAGTTCCTTCCATCACATGAACGTTTTGAATACGCCATTGCCAGTTCATCTGAAGATGTTTCTTCATCATCCAGGGACGAAGTAACGGGGCATGGGACGGGTCAAAGAATGAAATAGCAATCTCATTAAGCAAGGGAAGATGACCTTGTGTAAGATTCTCACAGTGAAGATGCCTTCTGTCGTTTGTAAATGACTCATAATTGAATAATTATAGATAAGTCAGATATTATCACCAGACGAATCGTATCCCTGAAAGCAACTCAATATAGCATCCCAGGCGAGTTCCGATGCGATCACACCGAGATCAGTAACATCAAGAGCTTTATTCTCAACCTCGTTTGTTGTTACTGCATAGAGAACGTCACCATCATCTTTCGTGTGGAAAGGCTGGATTGCTCTTGCCATTGAGCTATGTACCTGTCTGGACAGTTGGCGCAGAGATTCTATGTCGAGTTTCTGATTTGTCACGACCAGAGTTAAAGTCGTATTAGCATAATGCGGTTCTGAACGCTCATTCTTAGTAAGCCTTTGCTCAAGAAGATCAGTGTAATGGCGTCTTTTCCCTGTCTTGCGATCATAATTGCCTCTGACTATATTTCCCTGGCGATCTACGATGACTCCAAGAGCATTTACTACGGTAAAGACCAGTATCTTAGTTTCACCAGCCTGTCGAAACGCTCCGCCCTGACCGGTTCCATCTGGCTGAAGGCAATCGAAAGCTGGACCACATCCAGGCCAACAGCCAACTCCATGAAACCCTAATGGGAATACACCTGTCTTTGCGGATTTCAACGCCGCACGCCCTAGTTCCTTATCAGGATATATCATATTATTCCTAAAGAAATCATATATAACGGCGCCTCTGACGTTATATACACCCAGATAACCACGCATAGCAAATAATTCAGAGGCAACTCCTGCGACAGCTTCGAGTCCATAGACAGAGCCGCCAGCAAAACATATAGCAGAAGTCTTTCCATCTTCAGCAGACGACCCTTTCATCGTCCCAGGAAATCCGCCTCGAACGTCAGCAACAGATACCGCATCTTTGGCGAAAGAAAAAACAGTACAGCCAGTCGGACCTTCTCTATATTCCGCTACTCCAATTAGCAAATCAGGAAAGTCGAATTTCAGCACACGACCTTCGTATTCGGTCTGCGGGACCATTTTTGTATTATCGTTTGTAATAATTCCTCTATCTTTCAGCATCTACAATAACTCCATTCCTACGCATATAAGTTGCACACTTCGATCATCCATCCATCATGTTCAAGTACGGCGGCAACTGTTGCAACACGGACTTTTTCATCTAATGCATCATATAATTCTTGAGCTATCTCGCCAGATGAATCTGATTCCAATTTCGCAGAATAGATCCAGTCCTTCTGCCATTTAAGTTCCGGAGCCTTTGGATTGTCAAGATCACCTGTATAGGTGCATATAAACTCAATTTGACCTGATTCACCTGCATCCAGCATTGCAACGTCAGCACGTTTACCTTCTGGTTGTGTATCATCTGCAACCACCATGCTCAACAAACGCTTTACGCTTGGATGGGGAAGTACAAGTCCTGCCACTCTCGGTGTTTTCATTTTATCAGGCTCAAATCCCATAGTATACATGGTTGCATACAAAGCATCATAAAGGCTTAATCCATAATAACAGATCAGATGAAATATTGGGTCAGTCTGTTTGCCGTTGCTCACGACCAATACCTGATTTGTGATATTTATGTTGATAGCACGATATATAACTAAGTCCTTGTTAGCCTCCTGCTCTGGAGTTAGCTCTCCAAGCGGCGTAATTTGCACACTATTGCCGACTATGACAGCCTTGCGCAGTTTGCTCATTTCCGAACGACCGGTTACAGCATAAACTACAAGCGGCTTGTCCGATGGTGTGCAACCGACTCCAACCATGCGCCCGGGATAGCTTTTTTCACCCATTATCTTTTTCATTTTAAGATTCCTCTTCCTTTTTTTCGGATGACTTCTTGTCTCCGGAACCAAATTGCCTAAGTTTATCAGCCATTTCCCTCAAACGTTTATCAATGAGATAATTTATTGTCCCTTCTGGATAAGTTCCGTCTTCACACAACTCTCCAGCTTCCATGCCTGTTAGAATTTCCATACCTTGATCAATTGTATTTACTGGATATATGTGAAACTTTCCTTCTCGTACAGCATCCACAATATCCTCTCGTAGCATAAGGTTTCTGACGTTCTGATGCGGTATTATAACCCCTTGATCACCCGTCAATCCCAAATCTTTACAGACATCAAAGAAGCCCTCTATTTTTTGAGAAGCGCCTCCAATGGGCTGTATTTCACCTCTCTGGTTTACTGAACCGGTTATCGCTATGTTCTGTTTTACTGGTACACCCGATATGCTTGATAAAAGCGCATATAGCTCAGTAGATGAAGCACTGTCACCCTCAACACCATCGTAAGATTGCTCAAAGCATATACTGGCAGACAGGGATATTGGCTTCTCCTGTGCATATCTACCGCAGAGATACCCGGAAAGTATCAACACGCCTTTGTCGTGGATTTTGCCACTTAGTTTGGCTTCCCTTTCAATATTGATAACACCATCATTTCCAAGAAAGGTTCTCACAGTTATTCGGGACGGCTTTCCAAACATGCGGTCACCTAATTGCATAACAGCTAATCCATTCACCTGACCGACAATGGAGCCTTTAACGTCCACCATTATAGTTCCATCATCTATCAATTCCTGAAGGCGCTTTTCTATCCTGTTTGACCTGTAAATCTTCTCATCAATCGCCTTTTTAACGTCCTCGGCATAGACACGATTTTTATTTTCCTGCTGCGCCCAATAGCTTGCCTCTCTGATAATATCAACAATGTCTATAAATCTCGTGATCAATTTGCTTTGATCGCCTGCTAACTCTGAACTATAATCAACTATCTTTCCAACGGCGCTCTTATGAAAATCCAAAAGTTTCTCATCCTTGCTTCTTGCACATATAAACCTTGCGTATTTATATATATTTTCGTTGTTCCTTTCCATCTGTATATCGAAGTCAGCCATGACCTTAAACAGCTTTTGAAAGTCGTTATCTAATTCGTGCAAAAGGTAGTATATGTTTGGATTGCCTATGAGTATAATCTTTATATCTAATGGTATTGGTTCAGGCTCAACAGAGATTGTGCTAAAGAAGCTCAATTCCTGTGCGATCTCTGATATTTTAATCTCTCTGTTTTCAATTACCCTTTTCAAAGCATCCCATGATAACAAACCTCTCAACAGGCTTTCAACTGGTATTATCAGGAATCCTCCGTTAGCATTATGTAATGCTCCGCCTTTTATCATAGTGAAATCCGTAGTCAATGCGCCAAATCTAACCTGACGATCTATGCGTCCTATCAGGTTTGGGTATGTCGGGTTGGATTCTTCAATGACAGGCGCACCTATGGTTTTGGAGTTATCCACGATCAGGTTGACCTTATATTTATTAAAGGATGGTTGTGGCATAGGTAGCCTCATACCCATTGCTTCCACAGATGCATCCCCTTCGCTTGACTGTATATGTCTAAAATCATCTATATTATCTACTACATCTTTCTGTACATTATCAAGATATTCTATAACTTTTGGAATGTCTGAATATTTCTCTCTTAGGTCATCTATAGAATGTCCAACAGCGAAAACGACTGCATCCTGTTCTAACTTACTCACTCTAGTTCGTGCATCTTTCTCAAGGTCTCTGATCTTACGCATAGCTGACGCAATATTTTCTTGAAATTCCGTTGCTTTCTTTTCGAGTTCCCTTCTCTGTTCAGGCCTCAATTGGGAAAGTTGATCAGGGGTCAACGGCTGTCCCTGATATGCGGGGATGAGCATAAGTCCCGTAGGACCTGTTCGCAGAGCAAATCCAATCTGAGCGGCTTGATCATCTAGTTTCGTCATCTCCTCGTTTCTTTTTTCTTGAAACTCTTGAAAAATCTCATTCCTTTCTCGCTCAAAATCTTCTGTTTCTAATGTGCGAGGGATTTCGGTTTTTAAGTATCCCAATAGCTTATCCATGTCCGATTGAAATTCTAGCCCCTTGCCAGCGGGTAGTCTAAGGGCATTAGGTCTATAATCATCAGAAAAGTTGTATATGTAGCACCAATCATCAGGTACAGGCAGGTTTTTAGCCTTCTCTTTTAGATAGTTCGTTATGAACGTAGTTTTTCCTGTGCCGATGGGACCGAGCGCATATATGTTATAACCTTGACTTTTTATACCAACGCCGAATTCGATAGCGCGCAAAGCTCTATCCTGACCGACAGTTTCATCAAGCGGTTGAATTTCCGAAGTACACTCAAAGTCGAATATACTTAGATCACAAACTTGTCTCAGTTCCTCCGATTTTAGTTCTGTAATATTTAGCCCCATCTATCAACCCTCCATAGAGAAAAAATGAAAAAATGTAAATAATTCAACATCACGTAATATAACATTCCTAAAATACTATGTCAAGTTCTTAATATCAATCTTGGTAATCAAATGATTGACCTATATCCAGAACGCATACATCTGCCTTCCAAGCGCAATACCCAAAATGTTCCATATACCACCCATAACGTATTCACCAAGAATAAATCCGAGAAAGAGTGGTATCGTCTTACGATACATGCTAAGTCCACCATATTTAAGTATCACAGTTTTAGCAATGAAGCTCAAAAGTATAGGGAACCAAAGCAGATTTATCGCCCACCAGTATGAAATAGCGTAGCCAATTGGGTGCAGTGGGAACCAGATGAAGTTCATGCGTAAGATTAATAACACAAGGCTAAATATAAATCCAAATGCAGTGAATCCTAATCCTCGAAAATCCGTGTTTTGGGGATATGAAAGCCACCATGCAAGCCTGTCAAAACCTTCGAGCGCAAACCAGCGCGCGGGTCCGCCAAATCTTATGTCTGCCCCTTGGCTATACCCAAATTGTAACACAGCCCAAAAGCAAGATATTCCACCAACTAATCCAGCCAGCATAAAGGCAAAGACAAGCCTGCGGGGATTTATACCACCCCCTTCTGCCAGCTTCATGCCCTCCATCTGATGAGCCATAGGGAAACTACGGTAAGACTCTCTGTTTAGCCAATAAAGAAGTGCCATCGCAGTTAAATTTTGATCTCCTATTCTCCTAGTTCCCAAAAAACGGACGATGACGTAATCCGGACCAACACCATATAAATCATGCACAGGCGGTCCAAGCTCTGCACGTATACGAGTAATAGTTACTCCTAATGCAAAGTAGATCACAAAATACGTCACTGCCATCCATACCGACATGCCCATCTGAGTGCAAAACACCACAAGCAGACACGTTCCGACCAATATTCCCAGTAAAGCTATTCGATACGGGATCGGTTCCTTTTCTTCCTCATTCTTCGAGTTACCCCTGATAGCCACGACAAAAACGTGCTTCAAGTGATGCCTGCTTACCCAGATAGTGAAAGCAAAAATGCCGATCCAGACACCAGTCGCCTGTTCAGAAGCAAACGGATAGCCCTGTATACTTACACCTACCGCACTACCTATGACAAGCTCTGCCTTCCAGACGAGATAGAAAAACCAGCAGGAGAACGCAAGATCAAGCGGCATCAAAAATCCAATCCCTAGAGCAAAAGGATAAAAGGAAATCGGCATCCATCCCACGGCGTCCCATGGCTTATCTGTAAAATAAAATAACCATTGTTGCTTTACAGGGATATATGGTATCACTGGATATAAGAAATTCAATCCGTTGACAAGGTTAATCCCTGCGGCGATCCCAAAGCCAATCCACATCATCTTGTTTCGCAACATACCACTCGTTAAGGTGCTTCTAGCCATCTCTTGAGGTAATCGAACAATCGGATATGTCAAACGCTCTCGTTCAACCCATTGCTTTCTTAAAACTGTATTTATACACACCATCGTAAAGATAAGAATAAGTATAAATCCGATCCATATCGCTGTCGGCGTTATCCATGCTTTGACGTATTCAGGTCTCCAGAAAGACGATTCACCCTCATAGAAATCTTTGACAATAGCCTTATCTGTAATAACAAAATACTTAGGCAGGTAGTGGTGAAACAACTCAACCCATTCATTTTCTGACGTGGCGTACCACGATGGAGTAACGATTATATGCACCAACGTTTGCACCACGTCGCATCCGCATAGCGATATTCCAACAGCCATTATGATGTATATAGTCAGTATTTCGCCATAGTTCAACGCAGACTTTGGATGGAATTTCTGGATAATTAAATTAAGTACAATAACGACAAAAAGGCTGAAAACTACATTAAAAAGAAGTGTAATTACAGAAGGGAAAGTACCACCCCAAACTAGCTCAAGCTGGATTATCCAGTATGCGTTTGGGGGAATTAACAAAGCTCCAATTAATAAGGATCGCCATGTAACTCCTTGGTTTTGCATTGAATCTCCCGATATAGTTTATTTTTCTAACAAGTTTATACAATTAATTGAACCATGATAGAATTCTCCTTAAAATCAAGAATTCTATCATAAGTGTCAAGGTGTATATGTCAACAAAACCTAATGTGACAAAACCAAGTTACTATCTCAAAGATTCAACAGCTTTTTCGTCTAATTCTACTCCAAGACCAGGTCCTTTGGAAAGCTCAATAAAACCATCTTTCATCGTAAAAAGAGGCGGGTCCTTCAGAATTTTATTGACAGGTTCCCACATTTCTTGAGGTGTAAGTGGAGGAAATACAAGAGCAACTTCCATAACACGACAGCTTGGAATTGCAGAAGCAACCTGCAAAGATGCGGCAAGGTTAGGTCCATTAGACCCATGAAGTATGCAGGGAGTATCGAAGGCTTCGGCTAGGATCCCAACCTTCTTACATGGCAGTATTCCACCGCTATTTCCACAGTCAGGCTGTATTATATCCACTGCGCCATTTACCAGATACTCACGGAACTGTCTGATCTGATTACCAAACTCCCCTCCAGTAATAGGTATATCCACTTCATCACGCAGACGACGATATGATTTTATATCTTCACGGGCGAATGGTTCCTCAAGCCACGTAGCGCCTACGGCTTCAAGCCCACGAGCTACCTGAAGTGCCTGATCATAAGTCCATATCCAATCGGGGGCGTGTGCTGTCCGATCGATCATTATCTCTGGCTTTGCTCGATCTTTACATGCCTTAAATACAGTTTCCACCACACGAACATCATCCATAATATTGGGTCGCCATCCACGAATTTTAAAGCGGGTATGTCCCATTTCATAATAGCGAAGAATTTGCTCTGCCTGTTCTTCTATCCCAAGATGCGATTGATCTGGATTACCTGGCCACACGCAGGTCAGATAGTACGGTATGCGCTCTTTAGCGCTGCCAAGTAATGATCGGACAGGCAGGCCAGCAACTTTACCTACAACATCCCATAGGGCATTCTCAACGCCGGGACATCCCGCAAGTGATCCACTTTGAAGATAATATTCTATATCACAAGGACTTTTGCCCAGAAGTTGAGGTTTGACCTGTTGCTCAAGACGTGTATAATCAGTTCCAATAAAACCATATCCAGTAACATCGTTATCGGTCTGGATACGTGTAATACCAAGACCGGTGATACGGTAATCATCTGGTTTAGGTTCTGTCAGTTGTATACCGAATGATTCAATCTGTGTTATTTTCATCTGTAACCTCCCGCATTTAATTGGCACTGTAAAATATATAAACACTGAGGCACAGAGAACACAGAGAATACAATATTTCTTTATTTTCTCTCTTAACTCTCCGTGTCTCCGTGTTTATTTTCATTTTATTTTTGACAATGCCTTTATGTTTATATTCATCAGGTTTGTTTATTTTTAGCGGATTCTCGATATTTTCTTATCACCTCTTCTTTTCTATGTTTTATTTGCTTCATAATATCAGGTTTGGCGCTGGTAGGATAGTATCCCCAACTAACTTCCATCATCGCAAGAACATTCTCAAGGTTTGAGCTATTATCAATCTCCGTAGTGGAACCCATAAAATAGCCCGTAGGTGCATCCTTAATCGTTTTTCGACAGACCTTTCTGACCTGATCGGGAGTACCATTCGATAACAATTGGCTCATGTCAATACCACCGGTCAAAAATATCTTATCGCCATAAAGACGGTATACCTCTCCCACATCCATGCCTGATACTATCTCAATTGGGTTAATCCCGTCAATACCTGTCTCTATCAGATCGGGTATAATCTCCATGAGATAGCCATCTGAGTGGAATAGACAGCGTATATCATGTTCGTGATAAGCATCATTAAGACGTTTCAAACGTGGAAAAAACTCACGGCGCAGCCATTCAGGAGAGTGCAGAAGCTTTGCTTTCATAGCAATATCGCCATAAGTGAGAGCAAAGGGAGATATTTTCGGATCGGAGATGGCATGAATGATGGCAACTTCCCGCTCAGTGTATAACTCCAGATACTCTGATATAAGTTCCGGATCATCTGCGTCAAGGTAACTGAAATATTCGATCCCGATTGTACCTCGAATATCATCCAGACCAGCACCGCTTTGGCGCAGACAGCAAACAACGTGATCTTCATTCATCCAGCCATACAGTTTTTCAAAAAATTGTCGAGTGCCTTCAACTGCTTGCTGAAGGTTTACGTTCTCCTTCCATTTACTCAAAGATTGTATCTGGTTTTTAACCCAGTCTATCGCCGATTCATAAGAGCGAATTGGATTTAGTCTGTGTGTAAGAGAACCGAATCTTGCCCATTCCAAGAGCACTGGATCGTCAGTGAAATCAACAGGCGGTGGACTTGGCGGTACTCCGACGCTACGAGCCATATCCAGCATGAGATCAACAGCTTGAGCCTGTAATTTTGCACCTTCCTCACCGTAAGGTGGATAGACTCCAGTAAAATATTCGATACAGTCGTCATTAACCATAAGGTCATAGAGTGGAACACGGTCTGTCTCCTGATGGTTGAATGTTGCCATAACCCGTTCCATCTTGGTCATCTTTGTCATCTATATTTCTCCTATTAAATTGATTTATAACCAATTTATCCTTGAATACTCCAATATAATACTAATTTATCACATGGAGATCAAACACTTTCTCAACATGACTTTGAAAGTTAGTCCATTCAACCCCAAAAGGTATATCGCTGGCATTAGCATATCCATAATATCATCAGTAAATTTCCCCTCCATAAATAAACGTTTTAATATCATATTTCAGCATGATTCACAATCAAGGTAACACTTTTAAGATTATCCAAAGGTGGGATGGGTATTGCCCATCAATAAACATCAATTAGGCATAAAGCTTGCTTGTGTAAACACTAAAAAGGAGAATTGTGATGGCTGAGAGATTAGAGAGTTTACATCTGCGAAATTTGTGGTAACATCGTTGAAGTATTACAGGGCGGCGTTGGTGAATTAGTTTGTTGTGACGAACCAATGAAGCTTTTGAAAGAAAACTCAGTTGAAGCAT
>Ga0315282_10003088_pt1 | contig 30070 bp, 32 predicted proteins | sample YL17G07_20_MG_FD_203693 | JGI IMG/M metagenome (GOLD analysis project Ga0315282, IMG submission 203693) | Sediment microbial communities from Yellowstone Lake, YNP, Wyoming, USA - YL17G07_20 | ecosystem: Environmental > Aquatic > Freshwater > Lake > Sediment | place: USA: Wyoming | collected... | reverse complement strand
CCCACTTCAACTTTTATGAAATAGGCGCCAGTCACGTTCTTTACGTCTATGTTGTCCACGCTGCCCGAGCCAGAGCCGCCGATATCAAAACAGTTCTGCTTAAGCTGGTAGAACCCGCCTTGATAGTCGGCTATGGTCAGATTGAAATAGAGTCTATAATCAGTACTTTCAATGCATTGCCTGTTCGGTGTGAACTTCTCGCAATCGGTTGAGGCGGATGGGTCTACCGGCTTGCAATTTAGTTTGGCATTGGAGATGTTAACTGTCAGGAATACCTGGGTTATAGCGCTCGCATTTTCTATGGGGCAGGTTATGAAAAGTCGTCTCTTTGCCCAATCAGGATAGTAATACTGGATGTTCTGCGGCAGGATGGTTATCACTGGCGGAAGGTTGCCCAGGTCCATGTCTGCGCCGTCTGGAGAAAGGAATTTGACATCTAGGTCCGGGCTCTCGTAATAATTCTTAATGAATAGACCGTAATGGTGGAGGAATGACTCGATGCTGCTGTTTGCCGGGAGCTGGTCTAAGAAAGACACAGAATTGTCCTCTTTCGTGATTAATAGTGCAAAGGCCCTGTTGATATCATCGCGTATATCTGACCAAGCATGAGTTACTTTTTCAGCGGCCAGGATTTGCGCGATTTTGCTCAGGTCGGAATCCTGCTTTGCTGCAAAGTTCTGCACATAGAGCAACATGACTATCAAAATAAGGACAGTCGTGATTGCAACAATGAATCCTTTAGCCATATGAAATCACCAGTTCAGCCAATCCTAAGTCGACATTTGGGATATCCGAGAATACCCGTTTGATGTGCGTCTCTTGAGTTCCGCTCAGCGTCCCTCTAGTCGCATGAATTGTTCTCGATAGCGTGAATGCATCGCTGCTTCCATGATATATTTTTACAGTAAGGTCGGCATTCACGTTTTTTGGCAGCTTGTCGAGGTAGGAAGACAACATCGCCTGCGCACTGGCGTCGCTTTGGGAAAATATTTGGTAGAAAACTCCGTTCTTATCAAGCGAGGTCATGAACGTATTGCCTACCTCCGGGAGCCAATAGGTCTCTTTCGGCACGTTCATCTCAAAAGAGTATACAACAAAGAAGACTGCCAGTATCGATACCGCGAACAGCGCATCCAACGTGAAGATAAATGCTTTTTTCATTTCCACACCGTTACATATAGTCGTGACAGGGTATTATTGAACGAAACGTATGATGTGATTACAGCAGACGTGGTGGGGAGGACCGGCCAAAGACCCGTCGAGTTGATTGTTCTGTCATCCGTCTTGGTAAGGTTTATGAAAACTTTGTATTCCGGGATGCTGAGCATGGCGGGCAGGGAGTAATTATCGATTTTCATGAGTTCTATGAATTTTCGTTGGTCTATGACGTTCAAATTCTTTGCAAGACCTATTATCGTGACATTCGAGCTGTTCCAATTCGTCGGATAGCCTGGACCATCAATCAGATAAAAGGTGGTTAAATAAGCGGCTTTTTCGACTGCCATTTTTGCGTCAGAATCTCCAGCGGTTTTAAGCATTATCCCCCACTGTGAGTTTATCGCGACCATTATCATTACAGCAATCATCAATGCCAATATCAAATCCGTTGTTACAATCTGCCCTCTATACAATTTTGACAACTCCCTGGGAATTATTCAACAAGTGCGAAGTCAGGGTAAGAACGAACGGCGGAAGGTTGCTGTTGTAAGAGACGTTCTTCGCTCTGTATTGACAGTACACGTTTCCATTGGTCCAGTTCAATTGTACCAAAGTCTCTCGAACAGTTATGTTGTATTGCACACCATAAAGTCTCTGAGGCAGTAAGACCTTTTCGCTGAAACCGTTTCCGTTATAGGCCACGGTGTTGATTGCGTCACTCAAATCCGTGCAGGTGCTTCTTGCCAGGTAATATGTCTGAGCATAGTTCGACTCTTGCATTCTGGGATAAAGCACGAAGTTGTACAGCAGAAGGACGAAAGCCAGAATTACTCCAATCGCCATCATTGTCTCTAAGGTGGTTTGGGCTTTTCTCATTTCATTCACGGGGCGCTTGCGTTGATGGAAACATTGCCATACGGCGTTAGGGTGAAGGTCATGACATGGTAACCCCAGTACGGAGGCAGTCGGCCGCTCACGTTGCATTTGGCTATGCCCATAATTGGATAGGCGTTGCCTCCTATGGCAGTATAGTTCATCATTATTGTCCTATTAACGAGACGAGAACTCTCAGGATGATAACCTTGCGGGATATAGACGTTTGCTGTGAGCTTGGAGCCGGGGGACTGCGCATAGACTGTATTGACTGCCGTGACTATGGTGTCCATGGCAATGTTCGCTTCGCCCTGGGTCCTAGACAACTGAAACTTTTCATTTGCGTAGAAGAAGAGAGGGACGAGGATTGCAATTACCATCGCCACTACCACCATATACTCTAAGCCTATCTGGGCTTTCATGCGCTAAAGGAGGGAATTTTGCTATATAATCCTTTCTTCCTCTAAGTGTTTGTAATAAACTTAAAAATAGTGTATAATCCATACTTAGATGCCAAAATAGGTTAAGAAATCAAACATAACCCTATATAAGAAACGTTTACCTATTCAATACTTCATCTAATTGCCTTACGATGAATTCAAAAAATGATGCAAGTGACGCCCAATGCCCGAAAACAAAAAAGACGCAACAGATCTATCGCTCTTTGTCAAGGTTTCTAGTGGCGATGTCGGGCCGTGGAACAGGCAGAAGATAGTCAAAGCTTTGCTACGTGAAACATCTATTTCTCCCGAGCTAGCCGACGAAATCAGCCTGGAAGTCGAGGAGGTCATCAAGAACTCCAAGGTAAGGTACGTAACCTCGCCTCTTATCAGAGAGGTAGTCAATGAAAAACTCATAGAGCACGGCCTAGAAGAAGCACGGATGCAGCACACGAGGCTCGGTCTGCCGATATACGACGTGGATGAGATAATTGTACAGCGCAACAAAGAGAACGCCAACATCCCCCACGGACCGGAAGCGACCAATCTGACTTTGGCCGAGGCAATCAAGAAACAATACGCGCTTCTCAAGGTTTTCTCGCCCGACATCTCTCTAGCTCATGAGAGAGGCGATTTCCATCTCCACGATCTAGGTTTTGTCGACAGACCCTATTGTTCCGGCAATTCTATCGAGTATATCAAGAAATTCGGCCTTAACCTGCCTAATGCCCTCTCGATAGCCAAGCCAGCCAAGCATCCAGAGGTCCTGTTGCTCCATCTCATAAAGTTCTCAGCTGCTCTACAGGGAAGTTTCAACGGCGCGATAGGGTGGGATGCGGTGAATCTGTTCTTGGCCCCTTATCTGCACGGGCTGGACGAAAAGAAATTGGAACAGCTCGCCCAGATACTGATATTCGAATTCGCACAACAGGCCGTTGCCAGGGGCGGCCAGTCGATATTCTCTGATCTCAACATCTACTGGGAGGTCCCGAAACACTTCGAGAACGTGCCTGCCATTGGGCCTGGCGGAAAAGACACTGGGAACACCTATTCCGACTATCTCGAGGATGCGCAGCGCTTTGCCACAGCCCTGTTCCGCGTCTATTTCAATGGAGACGCCTATGGCCGGCCGTTCTTCTTCCCAAAGCCTGACGTTCATATCACTGAAAAGTTCTTCAAGACCGAGGGCCATGAGGAGTTCTTGCACCTGCTTTCTGAAGTTGCGTCAGAGAAAGGCAATCCCTATTTCATATTTGACCGCGGCGAGACTGCGAAGATAAGCGAGTGCTGCCGCCTGTCGTTCAAGCTGGATGAATCTGATCTTAACGATGCCAAGACGCCGTGGAAGATGAGATATTCGGCGATGCAGAACGTAACTCTGAATCTGCCCAGGATAGCCTACGAGTCAAATGGAAACGACAGTCGATTGTTCGAAATCATGACCAACAGGCTGGAGTTAATGGCGAAAGCCCACCAGCAGAAGAAAAAGTTCATCGAGGGCCTTTTAGGATATAAGAATCAGGGCCCGCTAGGGATGCTGACCATGGATGTGGATGGAGAGGCTTACTATAGGCTGAAAAGAGCCACATACTTGATTGGAATGGTCGGGCTGAATGAGATGGTCCAGCACCACACGGGACAGCAACTGCACGAATCTAACGACGCGTTCAAGTTCGGGCTGAAGGTAATTTCCTATATGGAGAGCGAGGCCAATAGGATGTCAGAAGAAAGGGGCATGAAATTCCTTCTGGAACAGACGCCCGCCGAGTCAACAGCCTATCGCCTGGCAAAGCTGGATTTGGAGCATTTCAACGGGCATGCGAGCAAGACGGTCAAGGGAATTATAGAGAAAAACGAGGTGTATTATACCAATTCTACTTATCTGAACGTCAGCGAACCTATAGATCCGGTCGAGAGAGTCAAAAAGGAGGGAAAATTCCATCCGATGATACACGCCGGCTCTCTAACCCACATCTGGCTGGGAGAGGCTAGGCCGGATCCCGAGTCTATCGCCAGTTTCGTGACCAAGACGTTCAAGAACACTACTAATGACCAAATAGCCTTTAGTCCTGAATTTACCAGTTGTCTTGACTGTGGAAAGACTGTCCGGGGTCTATATTGAGGTGGTTTAATGGAAGGAAAATGTCCGTGTTGCGGGAGTACTAAGGTAGAGCATATGACGAGAGTCACAGGCTTTTTCTCCAAGATTGAGGGTTGGAACAAGGGAAAGGAAGCCGAGTTGCGGGACAGGAGAAACGCCATACAGGGGAATAGGAAAGCGTTTGGAGGCATGTAGAAATGAGAATAGGTTATCAGAGTAAGCTAGTGAAATTCTTCAGCAAAGAAAGCTGCCCAAACTGCCCGCCAGCCAAAGAGATCGCGGAAGATCTCAAGAAGCGCGGGATTATCGTCCAGTATTTCGATGTCGATAGTGTCGATGGGAGGGCTGAGGCGATGTTCTACGACGTGATGGGAACGCCTAGCACAGTGCTTGTCGACGAGACGGGTAATGAGCTCATGTCCTGGCGCGGGAAAACGCCGGATAAGCAGGCGATATTGAACATTTTCGGGGAATGACATGGAGATACGCGGCTTTATTCCAACATCTATGGTTGACTGGGATGGGAAAGTGGTATCGACGGTATTTACATCCAAATGCAACTTTGAATGCAGCTTCTGCCACAACCACGAATTGCTCTATAGCCCGGAGAAGTTCGACGTCATACCCGAGGAAAAAATATTCAATCACCTGAAAGAAAATTCGGATTTTGTCGATGGCGTCTGCATCACCGGCGGAGAGCCCACGCTCCAGAGGGGCCTCTATGAGTTCTGCGAGAAACTGAAATCTATGGGGATGATGGTCAAGCTCGATACGAACGGCAGCAATCCCCTTTTGCTTAAGAAACTAATCCAGAAAAAGCTCATCGACTATGTTGCGATGGACATCAAGGCGCCCGTGACCCCGAAGAAGTACGAAAGAGTGAGCGGCGTAAAGAGCAGCTATCTCATAGACAATGTCAGAAACAGCATACAGACGCTGTTGAAGTCGAATATAGATTATGAGTTCAGGACCACTGTCGTCCCTAGCATCCACACTAAAGAGGACCTGAAAGAGATAGTGCGCTCGCTAAACGGATGCAAGAAATATGTCCTGCAGAAGTTCCAGCCAGAGCATGCTTACAAAGAAGAACTGAGGAAAGAGAAGAGCCAGACTGACGATGAAATGGAAGAATTAGTAAAGGTTATTAAAAAGTATGTGCCTAATTCCAAATGGAGGGGTAAGTGATGATCAAGTTAAGCGTTGATAAGAATACGTGCATAGGCTGCGGCGCGTGTGCTGCGCTGTGCCCTGATGTCTTCGAGATAGGCAACGATGGAAAATCCCATGTCAAGAACGCCAAGGCCTGCGCCAAATGCGACTGCAAGGCCGCGGCAGACAGCTGTCCTGTCGGAGCTATAAAATATAGCCCTTAGTTCACTATCTTCCCGTCGTGAATCTTGAAAATCTTGTCCCCTTTTTTGATATATTCCGTGTCGTGCGTCACTATCACGAACGTCTTGTTGAATTTCTTGTTCATCATCCTGAGATAGTCGAATATCTCGTTGCCTGTCTGAGAGTCAACCTCTCCGGTTGGCTCATCTGCAAGCACTATGAGCGGGTCGTTGATCAGGGCGCGGGCGATAGCCACTCGCTGCTGCTGGCCCCCTGAGAGCTGGTTCGGCGTGTGATATAGTCTATCTTTCAGCCCCAGCATGGTCATGAGCTTGGTCGCCCGCTTGTTCGCTGTTTCTTCGTCGATTTTCTGCGGGACCAGGGGAATGGTCACGTTCTCAATCGCCGTCAGAGACTGCATGAGATTGAACGCCTGGAATATGAAGCCTATTTTCTTTCTCCTTATCACCGAGAGGACATCTTCATCCATCTCCGAAAGTTTTTTCCCCTCGAAGGTTATCTCCCCTTCGGTCGGGGTGTCTAAAGCACCAAAGAGATGGAGCAGAGTCGACTTGCCTGACCCTGATGGCCCTATGATGAACACGAAATCGCCCTGATTTATAGTCATAGACACCCCTCGCAGGGCATGCACGAAGGTCTCGCCTAGCTTGAAATACTTGTGGACGTCCTTTACCTCGATTATCTTCTTAACCATAGCGAATCGCCTCAATGGGATTCAGCCTGCTTGCCTTCCGCGCGGGATATAGGCCGCCGACAAGGCCGAGAGATGCTGCCAAGAGAACTGCGGTTACTGCCAAAGTCGGTGTGACCTGCATTGGAAAACCTAGTATCGGCTTGGCTATCTCGACCAACGTGTAGCCGACAGCAAGACCCGCTATTCCACCAACCACCCCGAGTATGATTGACTCCGAAACCACGAGAGTCATGATGTTTCCGTTGGACCAGCCGATAGCTTTGAGTATACCGAAGTCCCTGAATCGTTCCATCACAGACATTAGCATCGTATTCAGTATTCCAACGCCTCCGACGACCACTGCAATCAGTGATATCGCCCAGAAGAAGACGTCCAGGCTGCCTAAAACGCCGGTTATGTCCTGCGCGTATTCCGTGCCTGTTTTAGCATCGACTGAGTCTATCCTCAGCTCTATCTTCTTGGAGATCAACTCGGCGGCCGCTGGGTCCTTCGTGTAGACTGTAAGCATGGACGCCTTGTCGCTCGGGAAGCCTAACATCTTTTTTGCTATGTCGATGGGCATGAGTATCATGGTGTCTGTTGAGGAGCTGCCCGTTGTCCATATCCCGACGACCTTGAAGCGTATGTCGTTGAGTTCAATCACGCTGCCCACCATCTTCTTGTAATCGTCCGCTATCGATTTCCCTATGACCACAGAATAGGTATCGCTCGGCTTTAGGAACCGGCCTTTGGTGATATCAGCGGACGAGAATCCGGTCTTGCCCGAGGCCCCCTCTATGGCCGGATCTATGCCTACGATCTCACCGGCACTGCCCATACTAAACCCCCCTCCAGAAAGGAACGGTTTCCCATCTATAGAGGAGGCTATCCCTAAGACTCTCGGGGCGACTATGTCGACTTCAGGAAAGCTTTTCAGTTCATCGATCAGGCTCATGTCGACTTTGGAGAACATCGGTGATAGGGCGTCTTTCTGGACTACCTGCACCCCCTGCAGCTGGCCGAGACTCTCGTTGACCATGTTCTTAATGCCGTCGCTAATAGAAATCAGTCCGACTACTCCGACAACTGCTATCATCAACCCGACTAGAGCCAAAAGAGTCCTGGTTTTCTTAGATAGCAGATTCCTGAATGCTATCTTCCACATGTTAGTCAACTATCTTGTCTATTCGGCGCTTCTTCGTCTTCCTGCTGCGCCAGTACCAGACCGCTGCGACGACTATAATCAGCAGGAATACTCCGCTGAAATCGAACGGTTTTGTGTAAATAAATAGCGTGATTAACTCGTTCTGGATATAGGTATTGTTCTCATCGTCCATGTACACGAACTCCAGCGGTATGTCGTAGCTTCCGCCCTTGGAGATGGTTATGTCGAAGATTGCCGAGCCAGTATCGTCCGGCTCTATCGTGCCTATGTAAGAAGTCAGCGTTCCGAGAATTGTATTGTCATTGAGCTTAGTCTGGACAGAGCGGGCTTTCTCTTTCCCTATGTCCTCGAGCTGCACTGAAAGGGTAAATTTCTCTCCGACATATGGAGTCTTATCCGTCTGGCTGCCGGCTAGTTTCAGGTCGGGCGTGCCATGAACCTCCGCGTAGAAATCATTAGAGACAGTAGTACCGGAATAGATTAGGGTCACGGTTCCGGCGTATGCCCCTGGCTTGGTCTCTGAGCTGACTACCCCCTTGAAGACCAAGTCCTCGACAGAATTTGCGCCGATGAAATTCATGATTTGCGAGTCAGGTATCCAAGTGATCTGGGCGGTCGGAGAGGATATCGTAGCCAAAACATTGGAGGCGGGGATCTGCGCGGTGTTATTTATCTTGAGAGTAACTGTAAACGGTTTACCTATGTGCGGTGTCGGGTCGAATATTATGTCCTCGAACCTCAGAGTAGGGGTGGATGAGACTGAAAGATATATCTGCCGGCTAGTGCTCGTCTGGTAGGGCCCGCTGGTCTCAGTATATTTTATCGTAACTGGAATCGTGTACGTGCCCGGGTCTATATCCCTGACATTAAATCTAAAGCTCATGGTTGCGGTTTGGCTGGGTAAGATTCTATCAACAGCGTAAGAGGTCCTTATGCCTTCGAACTGCTGGGGCAGATTCAATTGGACGGTGATGTTTTCGTAGGTTATCCTTCCCGTGTGGTATAAGTCGAACTGCAGTATTACGTCCTTGTCGCCCGCTTGGATGGCTGCCGGGAATGTCTTCTGGTTCTGGATTCTCAGCGCATCCTCTGCTGCGAAGCTTACTGTTATTAGCAATAGAAGGACAATCAAAAATCGCTTCATTGGTCTCACCCTCACTCTTATATTTCTGGCGATATATCTATTTAAGGGTTTTGCATGGACCAAAAAGAGCTGGTCAAGGCGCTAATGGCGGAAGGATTGCTAAAATCGAAGAGGGTTACTAAAGCGTTTGAAGAAGTCCCGAGAGAAGAATTCCTTCCCGACGCGCTAAAAGGATTGGCTTATTCCGACACACCTCTCCCGATTCCTGGCGGCCAGACGATTTCAGCGCCCCATATGGTCGCGGTGATGAGTGAATATCTGGAAGTCAACGCCGGGCAGAAAATTCTTGAGATAGGGACAGGCTCCGGCTATCAGGCGGCAATCATATCCAGAATAGCTCCGAGAGGAAAGATATATACCGTCGAAGTTGTGCCCGAGCTTACTGAGTTTGCGAAAAAAAACCTGGCTGACTATAAGAATGTGCACGTCTTCTCTGGCGACGGTTCGATAGGCCTGCCGGAATACGCTCCTTACGATAGGATAATAGCGACAGCGGGCTGTCCAAGCATACCTAAGCCGTGGATGGACCAGCTAAAAGAGAATGGGAGGATAGTCGCACCAGTTGGGGGGATGTATGAACAGCGGCTAATTTTACTTGAGAAAAAGAATGGGAAAATTTTAGAAGCTGACTTGAACTTTCCCTGCGTCTTCGTTCCTTTGCGCGGGCTCTACGGTTGGCGCTAGAGCTTCTGCATTCTGATGCCTTTCACTGGCTTCGGTTGCTCCAGGGCCGTCTCACCAAACTCTATCTTGTCTTTGATCAGGTCTCGGAGCTTAGCCTTGCCCGCCATAGAGACAGTCTCCTGGCCCAGCTTGACGCTCCTTCCGGCGAGCAGGTCTTTCTCTATCAGCTTGTATGCGAGGCCGGCTTCTATCAGGTTGGCCACCTCTGCTGAAAAATTGATCCTTTTTCCCTCTTTCTCTGGTGTCGACATGTACTCTTCAAGCCGGTCTATCAAGGCCTTCTCGAACGCTATCGATTTGGTGAATACGAGGCTTTTCTTCATGAAACCACCGATAGGACTAGGAATTGCCCATATTTAAGCTTATTGTTAATGGTATTGTTGTTATTATTAACAATATTATTGGGAGAGAAACGAATAAAAGGCTCGGGAACAGCAAGAAATAGTGGATGATGATACCTTTAAGTTCTGATGCGGCTGAATGAAGAATGATAGGCAGTCTGACACTTAAAATTTAGGGGACTTTTTCTTTTTCTCTTCGTTCTCTTTTTTCCTTTCCTCTGCCTTTTGGTGTAATTTTTCATTAAGTTCTCTTGTCGCAAGTACGCGCGCCCGTTCTTGATCTGATAAAGAACTTAGTTGTACTGCTCGATCGTTCTTCCAGACCCGCTCTTCTGACTTTTGTAATAGTTTTCTTTTCCAAGGCCAAGGCATAATCGCACCTCAGATATAGTTATAGGCGCAGGCTTTTAAATATGCTTACTTAGAAATTGTATCACCCATTTTATGTTTAAAGCGAGGTAGGGCAGCCTGGAGTGCCCGTCGAGAACTTAATTGTTCGCGGATGGCTCATAACCCGAAGGTCGTCGGTTCAAATCCGACCCTCGCTATAAATTGAATTGATAGAACTTTTTCTCGAAATCGACTATCTTCTCGCGTTTGACTAGAACTCCCTCTTTCTTCAGTATGGCAATTTTCTTGGACACCCCGCCGTCGAATCCCCCTATCTTTCCGTCAGACATAACGACTCTGTGACAGGGAACTCTTGGTGCGTAAGGATTGACGTTCATCAATTTGCCTACGGCCCGTTGATGATAACCGGACACTCTGCCGAGCTCTTTGTAAGTCGTCACCCGGCCTCTGGGCACTTTCATCAAAATCTCGTAAATCTCGTTCATAATGCCCTCAAAAAATCTATAGCTTTGTCTGCGTCCGGCTTGAATGGAAAGGACTGAAAAAATGATTTGAACTCTGCGGAATAGTTCATGAAATTCTCCAATAGACCGCGCTCTTTTTCAGAGAAATTGAGCCGATATAATTCGATTTTCATTTTATCGCGTTCCAATTCGCACGAGTAGAGAAAATTCAGAATGGTCCAGAAAAAATTATCAATTTTTTTGTCTTTAATCGTTGGGTAGAAGAGAGTAATCAAATCCAAATTGATGTCTTTTAGAACCGGAAGCTTGTAGATGTGCGGGGTGTGTTGGAGGTAAAGGAAATTTATTTGGTACAGCGCTGAGACTTTTCTAGGCGCGGTCAAATTTTGGTTCTTAAAAAAATGTTTCATGAGCTGGCGCGTTGACTTCCACGTTTGATCCCTTATAGAATATTCAACAAGTATGTTTTTTGCAACGAGCTCTTCGAGATGGTTTTGCTTCAAGAACCGTACGACAAGATCCGGCCTTGATTTCGGATAAAAATCTTTGACTTCTTTTTTGAGGAACCTTACAATCTCGGTGACTGTCCTAGGGATTGGAAACCGGCAAAATTCAATTATTTTTTGGCTGGCTTCGAACTCATTGTAGTTTACCATGAAAAAACTAAATAATATATGTGTTAAGTAGAATATAAGAATAGCTGGTTTCTATCTATGGTTAGACCCCATTGTTCTTGTATTCGAATAATAATAGAAATACGTTTATATATAATGAAATGTTTTTGCACTAATATAATAAATATAATAATTTTTTTAATAATTGTTCAAATGTCTAAAGGAAAGAATAAGGGGAAAAACGAGTTATCTCCTCTTCGCTAGAGAGTGTAAAGCGCCTTTCTTCGGAGCTTCGTCCATTTCAGCTTCTACTTCTTCTTCCTGAACAGCTCCACCGCGTCTGCTTACCAGTAAAATGTCCTTTGCTGATCTCACATTCTTATACAAAACGCTCTTGTCTCTAAGGACTTTCGCGGCCTCTTCTCTACTACCTGCCTTTAAAGTCTCTGTAGTCAGCCTTACAACTTCACCTTTCTCTAGATTGAGGATAACATCATTTACTTTCCCAATGTATCCTGCTTCGTCGGTATAAATATCCATACCGTATAATTTCGATAGTCGCATCGTCATTTTATTCACCCACCGTTGTTCGTGTCAGAATAAGGAAATACCTATTTAAAAACCTTTCGTTTCGTCGATTTTGCTCTCGACATATCGTCTATATGTGTTGATTTTTGATAAATCGACGAGTCGACACATCAGAAAACCAAGAAAAATCAGAAAGTCAGCCGTCGAATACAGGAAGTATCGGGTGTCCGGCTAAGGACCCATTTCTTGCGTGAATTTTGCGGAAGAGCCAGGATTGTACCTATAGTAGACCTCGCGCCCGACGCGGTGCTTTTCAACATAATTTGCACGATACAGGGCATTCAGGATCTCAGAGCACCGGTTAAGGCTAAGTCCGGTTATTGCGGCGCTATCATCTGCCAGGATTTCGCCCTTGTCTTTGACCGCGTCTAGCACTTGTTTGAGTCTTGGCGATAGTATCGATGAATCTGTCGATGCGTCGCGATGAATCGTCGACGTGTCTCGACTCATCCGACTCCTAGACTCCTTCGCGAGCTCGACCATCCAGTCAAGCATGTCTTCATAGAGTTTCTTGATCTCTAGCAGCTCGTCAAGTTTGTGATCCATGCTGTCCAGCTTCTCTTCAGATTTCAGAGGAACGTAGCTTATCTGTACTGGTTTTTCTTCCTTCCTTTCTGGCTTCTTTTCCTTCTGGACGAGCGCCTGCCTGAGTTTTCCAAAGATGCCCATAGTGCCTATAGTAAATCAGAACTTATTTTTATACTTTTCGGATGAATCGACGAGTCGACACGTTTCCGACTGGTTGGCGCAGCATAGCGATTTCTTATATTGGACTAAATTCCTGGAAAAAAACTGTATTTTTGATTCTCAAGAGCTTCCAAACCAGACTTTTTCAACCACAACTCAAAAAAGTAAAATTATTGCACAAAAATTTACTTAAAACCCCAAGAATCAGATCTCTCACATTTTTTATCCTACTCACCGTCCAACTCAGCCAGGTTACTATCAACCGGCTGGACCAAATAACCAATTTTTACCGATCTCTCACATTTTCAATCTTTCTCAGGAGCGGTTTTGCCACCAACGGACCGATCATAGCTAAGGTAATAGCTCACTTTATAGGATCCCTCACAAACAGTGCGGCTGAGCATGCCGATTCTACCGCTGTTCCGCACGCGCCGCTTCAAACCAACCTTTACTCACCACGCTTTTCAGTTTCAATCATTTTTGCACTATTCGTCCAGCTCAATTTTCTCAGTTTCCTCACATTTTTACCCCCACATCTGTAAAGAACATCATATATAATTTAGTTAATACTTTAAGATTAATAGGATTAAAATATTATAATGTAGTTTATAAAATTAATTTTATAACTGCTGACCAAAAGGTTTAAATATATAAAATGATTTGTATCTAAAAGATAGGATAGGTGAAACGATGCTCACGAGTGTTTTTTTTAAAGAAAAGCCTGCGCGAGCCCTAGCCGCTTTAGCAAAAAAGGACAGAGAGTGGTACGCGTCCATGTTAAGTAAGGAAATCGATTGCACGTACCCCCATCTCCTCAATACGTTGGCGACGTTTGAGGAAGCCGGGCTGATAACGACCGAAGGCCAGGGCCGAATAAACGTAATACGATTGACCGAAGCTGGAGAAGATCTGGCGCACGACCTAGAGGGAGTACTCAGACGACTAGAGCGACTTGAGTTGAAAAGCGAGAAAGCAGAGAAAGTTGAAGCGGTCCAAGAGCCGGTCGTGGAAGAGAAGCCAAAAAAGAGCAAGTGAGGGATTACCATGGAACTCATCATAGATAGAGCGAACCTCGACGATATAGAGGGTCTGGTCCACGTGTACAACAGCGACGGCGTCGAGCATCTGAGGGCGCTTGATAGCTATCCGCTAACCCAATGGATTCTGGACCAGAACAGCAACCTATTGATAGCGAAAGTCTCTCGTAAGCCGATAGCATTCATTTTCACGAGAAAGAAAGGCAACGAAGTGAAGATAGACCTGTTCTCAGTGGCTAAGAAATATCGGGGAAAGGGGGCTGAGAAAAGGCTATTGGACCATATAGAGCGGGTGGAAGACGTCTCCAAGATAACGACCTACCTGCCAAAATCCGACAAGAACAACCTGGCACTGTTCAAGAAACAGGGCTACCTAGTCTATAACGAGGTCAAGAACCTTTTCGGCGAGGGGGAGCATGGCCTATACCTGATCAAGGACCTGACCGAGATAAAAGTCGAGAGGCCGAAAAAAGAGAGCAAGTCGGAGAAGGCAGCTAAGACATATCTGGAAGAGAACTTAGGGAAGCTAGACGTTTACCTTGAGCCTTGATTCGTCAAACCCGAACTTTTTTTCATCCATCATCCTTCTCCAGGCATCGCTCAATCTCCTAAGCGCGCTGGAGAACTCAGTGTTCAGATAATATTTAGTGTTCCTTCTGTCGATTATCCCCAGTCTCCTCATCCGGACGAAGACTTTCTGCATTGTCGACCGGGATATAGAGCGGTCGTCGCATATCTTGTTAAGTTCGTATCCGTCCAGCCCCTCCTCTTTCTTAGAGGTCTCAGCAATAAAGTATGCGGCAGCTAGCCTGAACTTGTCCTGCTTGGGATATAATATTCTCAGCAGATTTTCGAATTCCATCCCAGTCGATATGTTTTCGTGATGAAAGTCCATTATAGTCACTCCTTTACCAGCTTTATGGGGCCAGCGCCGCTATAGCCGCAGTATTTGCACTTGAAGCCAAAAGGGACCATGCCGAACAGGTTTGTGAGAGTCTTGTCCGGCCTATAGGGCTTTAGGCATTTCGGGCATACTAATACCGATTTTTCCTTACCAGACGATCCTTTTTTCACGCAAAACCCTCTTCAGACGTTCTCTGTCCTTTATCTTGATCTCCCTTCTCCCGTTCTTCATTGTCTTTACCCCGATAATCCCAGCTATATGGAGCATGTTCACTATCGGGCCCTCTCTGGATTTTGTCTCTTTCCTCAAAGCGCCGGTCTCGTAGATTTCGCGCACCAAATTTAGGGATTCTTTCCTTGAGAAGTTGAGCTTGCCGGCAGCCACCAGTATCGAGTGCTGCTTCCTACTCTTGTTCCAAGAGCTATCGTTATCAAAACCAAGGATCTTCGGAAGGGCGCGCTCCTGTACCATCTCTCCCACTTTCTCATCAGGCATGCCCCTTACCAGCTCCACGCGCTTCTTGTAGACATCAAAAGGAGTAGAATAGTTGTCAGGGGCGTGCAATTTCAATCGTCTTTCTGGCATCGGATGGCCATGCATTCCTTCCCACAGGGTTTTCTTAGCTGCCATTAGACTATCTTTTTCCTTCACAATCTTGGCGCGGTAGGGGTTCATTTTGTCACCGTTTTACTATTTAGTGTGAGAGTCTGAATTCTGTTTTCTGTTTCTTACACTAATCAGTACAGGTATTTAAATATATATCTAGACTGCCAGATAGAGAGGCAAGATGGTTTTCAAAAAGAGAATTTACTCGAGAGGCGATTTTTCACTCGGCGGTTTTTACTAATTAGTGTTAAACTGAGATGACTCTAAGCTGGGTCTTGTGCGGAACGCTGACTATCGTCTTGTCATACTTGTCTGGATGGATATAAGCCGTTACCTCTATTGGATACACGCCCTCTTTTATATTCCGTTTGCAGTAGAGAGCGATAGGGATCTTCTTCTCTTCGCCAGCTCCTACATAGCCCAAACGCCTGCGTGTCTCTCGCATCAAACCCGCCGAATCGAAGCCGAGATCGAAAGGAATTTTCACCATCACACTCATGAGCTTCGACTCTTCCTCAGTGTTGCGCACTACAATCTCTAGGACCACCGGCTCGCGTTGGCCAGCCACAGCCCGGATCGTGTTGAAATAAGAAGCCAAAAACACCATACGTCTCGCCTGAGAAGATAACGCAGCCCAATCTTATAAGCGTTTAGGTATAGAGTTGTAGTTGGAACACAATATATATCTTGTAAGATTAGATAAATTTTATAGGTTACTTATATTATTTTATATAATACTAAATTTACAATAATAGATAGATAATATAAGATAAAATATATAGGACAAATATTATATGATTTCTACAAAATATTTATACTTATAATTTCCCTAGGTGGATGGTGAGAGGCCATTTTAGGTGGGAGATAGAGGCAAAGTATAGTGAAAAATTATTGCAAGGTAAGCCTAGGGACAGGTGAGAGAGTAAACTGGGTGGGCAAAAATAGCTATTCGTAAGCCCTCTTTCTTTTAATCCTGCTAATCAGTATCTTCGTGTAGGCTTTAGAGAGACCCATTTCCTTGCTGATTTTGACGATTTTCTTCTCGGGTTCAAGGCCTTCCCATAGCCTTTCGACTACTTTCAGGTCGATACCCATATTCTTGCCAGTTTTCAGCTTCTGACGCTCTTCCCTCGTCAGTCTGGGATCAAGGCTATATCTGGCTTTCCTCAGACGGCTCACTGGCACGGTATCATCTCATGACGTTCTTCCAATTGACAAGGTCTCTTTCTTCCAGTTTCTTCCACATTTTATTATAAGCGTCACTCAGTTCCTTTTTGCTGATCTTACCCTGCTTGTACTTCTCTATAGTTTTCTTGTATTCATTCAAAACAGGCTGATCCCGCTTCATGTTTTCTAAGATGCTCTCCCATTTAGCATCAGTCTCTACCTTCTCCCGCCTCTCGGCCTCAGTCAATTTTCTAGGTTTTTCCCGAAGCATTACGTCCATCTTTTTTTTCAATCTTGCCAGCGCCGCATAATCAGTATAGCCGACGCCTCCTTTTTTACGCAAAACTCTCTTCGGCACTTCATCTCTTCCTAACCCTTCTTTCTAATGCCTCTCGAGAGACTTTCTGGCCTTCTTCTTCGTGCATCGCCTTGAGCCTCTTGACATCCTCGATCCTTACGCCTACCCTCATTATGTCTATCCCCCTGCGCTTCAGGCCGGCTTCGATAGCATTCATAGTCTGTATCTTCTCATTCATATCGATTAATGATCGTTCCATATCCTTAAGATCGTTGGCAGCGAACTTTATCCTGCTCTGATCCTTCACACTGCCCCTGGGCCTGTTTTTCATCCATTCCATCAGTTCCCTATCGTTGACCATCCTTCGTTTGAGCTTCTGTCTCTCCATCTCGAGCCCGGCTATTATATGCTTGATGTTCGAAGGCTTGACCCCCTCTTCGCGGAGGAAAAACTTGATCTTCTCAAATTTCTTCTGGAAATAGTCTGGAAGCTTGTTTATAACTTCCGGAGGTATCTGGTCTTCCTCCATAATCATCTTCTCTTTCTCTTAATGAGGCGGGTTGCACCAAACTCGGCCCCAGTCCTGTCCATCTTCTCCTGCATTTCCCATTCCCTCTGCTGCTGCCTCTGGACTTCCATGCGCTCCTTTTCCATATTGGCCATCACCTTTCTCACATTCGCCTCTGCCTGCGCTTTCTCAATCTCCTTTTTCTCCCGGGTTCTGGCGATTTCGTTCTTCCTTTTTTCGATTTGCTGGAGCCCCTTTTTCATCTCATTTATGATGTGATCCTGCTCAGCAATCTTCTTTTCAACATGTTCGCCTTTTACCAGGGCCAGAAGCCTGCTGCCGACAGTGTTATTCTTTCTTTTCATATCCTCGGTATTCTTCAGCATAGTCTTGTAAGAAACTTCCAGACCGCTCAGGCTTTTCTCTTCGGTTCCAATCTTTTCCAGCTCCTTCTGATGTCGTTCCAATATTTCTTTCATCTTCATAACATCGCCGAATAAAATAGGTAAATAGTGTTTTTAAGACTAACCATCGAGCGTCATTCTGATAGCCGCAACAGCTTTGTTCACGCTCTCGAAGAAATCGTCATCATTATGCGCCCACCGCGGTTAGCCTATAGATTCCTCAGCCTCAGAATAAATTTTGTGATTAATACGTAGTTACATCCAGTTATTTCCGCGCCTTGGCCTTAGCTATGGTCTCTTCTCTTTTCTGGTTAATAATGTCAGTGTACCGTTCCCGCTCTTCTTCTGTCAGTTTCCTTTTCCATTTCTTCGGTTCATGGCCTTTGCGCGTTATCTTAGCCAACCAGTCGAGAGCTTTAAGGCCTCTTTTCTCAGATTTGGTCAATTAAGCTGTTTCCTCTCTTTCCAAGTCTTCATTCTTTCGCGTATTTTCATGCTAAGGCCTCGTCATTTTGTGGCTGTGGATCGAGTCGTTATAGTCGTTTAAGACGCGTCTCATCGCGTCCTGCTTCGGCTTAAGGCCAGGCACTAGGCTATTTGGGTACGTCTTCTTGGAAAACTCGTAATATAGGTCTTCTAGCTCCCCTTTCAGTCTCTCAGCTTCCTTCAGCTTATGCCGAGAGAGCAGCGACATGCCCTCTCTCTTCAGCTCGCCTATCGCATCCCCTAACCCGAGTATGTAATATCTTGGCGGAACGTCTAGTTTTGGCAACTTTCTTCTCTTGACATACGACAGGAATATAGACAGCTCGGCATACTCCTGGTAGCCAGCGCCTAAAACTGCATATAGCATGTCCGGATAGTTCTTCAACAATAGCTCTACTTTCTTAATCAGTTTCTTTATCTTCTTCAGGTTCTTCTCCGCTAGGCTATATTTCTCCTTCTGAATGTCCCTAATTGACTGGGCGCAGAGAGGGACAATCTCACGACTGATCTTGAACGCTCTCTCCCTAGTCTGGTTCATTTTTTCTAATTCACGATGGACTTTGGACAACATGCTATCTCCTTTTCTTCTTGTGCGCATGGCTATAGACCTGCTTATAGCCAGCGACTTCTTTCTCGACGAAACGCTCCGCGCCTCTAATGTCTCTCCTCAGGGCCAGCATCTTCTTTGGGATATAGTACAGGTTGACGAACGCCAGTATAGTCGCGGCGGAGTTGAAGACTATGAACAACGGATCGGCTATGTTGAAGCTGTAGAAAGTGAACAGGACAAGACCAGCGAAGAACAGCGCATTAGCTATAACGTCTCCCAGATTCTTCTTTTTTTCCACCACTACGACGGTCTGCACCAGCCAGGCGAGAATGAATGTGGACAGAGCCAGTATCGCCAGAGCCTCGGTCATGATTGGATTTAGGCGTAGCAGCTTAAAATAGCTTTAGTTTTGCAAAAGTATATAATATTCTGGCGCTTTTTACTATCGAGAAGGCATGAAACTAGAAAGTCTGTTCATTTATCTGGCGGTTTTCTCTTTTTCCCTGATTTTGCTAGGTAGCGGCTTGTTCGATTCTCTGTACCCTACTCCTATAACTGGTGAGAGTCTTGGCCTGGCTGCCCAGAAGTGCTCCGATGGGACTGTCTATGGCAAATGCTCTCCCACCAAGCCGAAATACTGCAACAACGGAGTCATAATAGACAATTGCGCCAAATGCGGCTGCTCGAACAACATGAGCTGTATCGCTGGAGGATCATGCAACACACCGCCCAACGCCTTGAGTGCGGCTATCGCCAGCGTTGACAATAGCAACCTGGCTGGAAGAGCGCTCAACTGCTCCGGCCTGTTGATAGATGCGGACAGAGATAGCCTGAACGTGACTGTTTTATGGAGCTTGAACGGCGCGAGCAATTATTCTTTTGGTTATAACAACAATTACGCCAATGGGACTCGATTCAGTTCGACTCTTGGCGGAGGAAATATAATCGCAGGCTCTTGGTACTGCCAGATTACGGCATATGATGGAAAGAACTACAGCACCAACCGCTCAAATACACTGCAGATTAGCGATTATGTATGTTCGGACGGCACCCCCTCTGGCCAGTGCTCTATAACCAAGCCCGACTATTGTTCCAGTTATGGTCTAGTATCCAATTGTACTGTCTGTGGCTGTCCGGCGGGCCAGAGCTGCAATGCTTCGACTAATATCTGTTACTCTATCGTAGTCCAGCCGCAAAACTGCTCCGATGGGACTGTCTCCGGCCAATGCTCCGTAACGCTGCCGAAATATTGTCAGAACGGCACTTTTGTGAACAACTGCACCAACTGCGGCTGCCCGATAGGCTATAGCTGTAACGCCTCAAGCAATGCCTGCTATACCCCAGTAATCCCACCGCAAAACTGCTCCGATGGTACTCTATCCGGCCAGTGCTCGGCGACAAGACCTAAGTACTGCAACAATGGAACACTGGTGAACAATTGTACAAACTGCGGCTGTACTATTGGCCTATCGTGCAATGCTACTTCAAATGTCTGCTATGTCCCAACGTGTCCTGACGGGACTTTATATAATCACTGTTCTATCACTAAGCCGAGATACTGCCAGAATGGGACTCTTGCCGACAACTGCGCCACTTGCGGCTGTCTCTCTGGCCAGCTATGCAATTCTACCGCAAATACGTGTTATACCCCCACATGTTCCGATGGCACCGTCTATGGCAACTGTTCATTGACCAGGCCTAAGCACTGCAGTAACGGCACTCTAATCGAGAACTGCTCTGGATGCGGCTGTCCGTCCGGTCAGGCGTGCAATGTCAGTAGCAATGCCTGTTATGTGCCGATGTGCTCCGACGGCACTCTATACAATTTATGCTCTGTGACAAAGCCCAAATACTGCAGCAACGGGACTCTGGTGAGTAACTGTACTGTGTGCGGCTGCCCCACTGGCTATAATTGTAATGCCACTTCAAGCGCCTGCTATGTACCACTATGCTCCGACGGCACTCCCTATAATCAATGTTCTACCGTCAAACCGATATACTGTCAAAACGGCACCTTGGCAAACAACTGCACCAACTGCGGCTGCACCATAGGCCTATCGTGCAACCCGTCAAACAATTCTTGCTACGTGCCGAACATCCCCCCAGACGTCACCCTGCCAATTCTGCAGAGCACCTATGAGACTAACACGACCAGCGAGGACTTGATATGCTCCACCCAGGTAATGGATTCGGACGGTGACATGATGGACGTTACGGCAAACTGGTACAAGAACAATGAGATAACCGTCTCGATATTGTACAAAGATATGACCAACGGCACCCTGGAGTCTACCTTGAAGTCAGCGAACACATCGGCCGGTGATTGGTGGCAGTGCGGCATGGTAGCAACGGATGGAAAAAGCATCAGCGATTCTGGTTTCTCAACTAAACTGAAGATACTTGCTCCACCGCCTGTGAACGTCCCTCCGCACACCCCGACTCCACTACTGAGTAGCAGCGATGGCACGAATACGACAACAGGCAGCCTCAACTGCTTTGATACTATAATGGACCCGAACGGCGACAGGATGAATGCGACAGTGGTCTGGCTGGTCAATGGTACCCCGGCGATATCAATAGACTACCTACAGAACCTGGACAGCGGCAGCTTCTTCAATGCCATCCTATCATCAAGCAATTTGTCGATAGGCGATACCTGGGCATGCAGGATTAGGCTGTATGACGGCATGAATCGTAGCGACTGGGGCGTCTCTAACAGCCTCGCGATAGTCGCTCCACCAGTTCTACCGCAGCCTCCAACACAACCGCCATCGGGTGGAGGGAGCGCACCACCTTCATCCCAACCACCAAGCGGCGGGGCACCACCAAGCGAAGGGGGCACACAGCCAATGCCAGCGTGCGTCAACAAGCTCGAAATGATTGTACCAGAAAATATCTATATCCCGCAGATGGTCTCCAAACAAGTCAGCCTGATAATCACAAACAAAGGCACCTGCCCAGTGTCTAGCGTAGCTGCGGACCTGACCCTGCCCCTCGGCATGAAATGCAACTTGTATATACTGGATAAAGGGCTCGGTGTAAACGAGAGCCAGACAATCAGCCTCACCATCCTGCCGACCGATGTCCAGCCGGGCCAGTATCCCGTGACTGTAAAGCTCGATGCGCCCAACATCAGTCTATCGAAGAGCGCTACAATCTGGCTGCTGGAGAACCCGAGTTATGTCGCCAGCATCGGGGGCGTGAGCGAATTGAAGGTCTTTGAGTACATCATACTGCTAATCTTGATTGACTTCGTCTTCGGCTCGGTGATACTGCTCGTCTGGTACAGGCCAAAGCCAGAGGAAGACGAGATTCCAGAGCCAATCAAGCCAAGACCGCCAATTAAATTTTGATTATTCTTAGAAAACGTTATAAATACAGCTAGAGTTATTCTAAAAGAGGATTATGAGACTAGAGAATCTCCTTGTTTTCGCATTAGTCTTTTCCATCTCTCTAATCGTTCTTGGCTCCGGGGTAGTCAACCATATAACTCCGCTCGTCTTCGTCAGCCTTCAGGGCAATCTTCCACCAGATACAGTAACCCCATCCATCAACACGAGCGACGGGTCGAATGCGCCAGGGAAGGATGTTAACTGCTATGCGATAGTGACAGACCCTAACGGCGATAGGTTAAATGTTTCTTTTAGATGGTATAGGAATGGCCAATTACAATACACAGTTTCTTATCTTTACACTTATGCGAATGGTTCCCTCGCCAAGGCTTCTTACACCTCCAGACTCTCCGGCGATGTGATGAAATGCGCAATACAAGTCTGCGACACATCCAACGCATGTGCTGATTGGGCGAGTTCAAGCGAGCTTTTGATACAAGGAGTGAATCCAACCTGCTCAGATGGCACTCTTTATAACGCATGTTCTATAACCAAGCCGAAATACTGCTGGGGCACAGGCACGTTAATCAACTTCTGTAACTACTGCGGCTGTCCCGCGGGTCTTTCTTGTAATACGTCCAGCAGCAACTGCTACAACGCCTCTGGCCAGCCACCGGTCCAGACCTGTCCAGATGGAACTGCCTACGGCCAATGCTCTATAACCAAGCCGAAATACTGCTCAAGCGGAACTCTAGTTAACAATTGTCTTAGCTGCGGCTGCCCCAGTGGCCTATCGTGCAATTCAACTTCCAACCTCTGCTACACCCCCCCAGTGAACCAGACCCAGAATCAGACGCAAAACCAAACACAGAATCAAACACAACTGAACAAAACTTGCACGGATGGAACACTCTATAACCAATGTTCTCTTACAAAACCCCAGTTTTGTTCGAACGGGGCCCTAATCAATTCCTGTTCTACATGCGGCTGCCCATCGAGCCAGAACTGTACTTCCCAGACCCAGAAATGTACTGAAAAGCCGCAGGCATCACCCCCAACGCCTCAGCAACAAAACGTTAATGTCACATGGGTCATAAATCCGAACTCTGACAATAACACAATGTACATCACACCGAACATTTCCTCGCCTTTAGATAACCTAGTTTCCAGCTACATAATTGAATTTAAAGAAATTCCGCTGATTGAGAGGGAAGCACAGCTCGAGTATGATATCAAGCAAGCGGAAAGCGGGGCTCAGAGCGTTAAGGAACGAGCCAGCATATCGATGGGCGCAAATAGGCTATCCGCGCTGACACTCGCAACCTACCTGAATAAGACCGCCCAAGACAGCAAGGCAAAGATTTCCGGCGAGCTCAGGAAGCAAGCGCAGAAAATACTCTCGGAACAGGCCAGCGCAATAAGCGACCTACGAGTAAAAGCTGGCAACGGCATTACGGTGATTGACCGTTACAAGAATGCTTTCAACGGGATATCTGTCAATCTTTCAGAAGCCGCCCTTTCCGCGGTCCTTAAGTCGCCTTATGTGAAGAGCGTTTATCGGGACAATAAAGTCGAGGCCACGCTGATGGATTCAGTTCCTCTCATAAATGCCCCAGAAGTCTGGGATTTGACAGATCCATCGGGTCAGAAAGTAACTGGCAAGGGAATCACCATAGCAATTGTAGACACCGGCGTAGACTATACTCATCCCGACCTGGGCGGCTGCCTGGGGTCCACATGTAAGGTTATAGGTGGATACGATTTCGTCAACAACGACGCCAACCCGATGGATGATAATGGTCATGGAACGCATTGCGCAGCCACAGCGGCGAGCAATGGCACTCTCAAAGGGGTCGCTCCTGACGCCAAGATTCTCGCTTACAAAGTATTGGATGCTGGTGGCAGCGGAAGTGACAGCCAGGTGATACAAGGAATAGAGGCAGCGATGGACCCGAACGGCGACGGTGATACCTCTGATCATGTTGATGTCATCAGTATGAGTCTTGGTGGGCCCGGCAACCCTGATGATGCACTAAGCACAGCAGTGGATGAAGCATCTGCAGTCGGGGTTGTGTCTGTAATTGCGGCAGGAAATGAGGGCCCATCTTCGCAGACTATAGGCTCACCGGGAACAGCAAGGACTGCGATAACTGTCGCAGCTTCGACCAAGCAAGATATTATTACCTACTTCTCTTCTAGAGGGCCGGTTATCTGGTCTGGCGGCGAATTAATCAAGCCGGATGTAGCCGCCCCAGGATACAAGATATGTGCGGCACAGCATGATTCAGCATGGAACAGTGCGAAGTGCTTCGATGACAAGCATATCGCTATATCTGGCACATCGATGGCCACGCCCCACGTCGCTGGTCTAGTGGCGCTGGTCAGACAGGCCCATCCGACCTGGACGCCGGAGGAAGTCAAGAGCGCTGTGATGAGCACTGCAAAAGCAATCCCGTACGCTGATAGTGGGAATGGCGTACTCGTACCAGCAACTATACTTGATCAGGGCAGAGGCAGAGTCGATGCTTTCGCCGCGGTAACTGTTGGCGGAGCATTTCCCATCTCCAGGATTGCTACTGGTGGAGATATATACGGCATCGTGCCGATACGCGGAACAGCGAAGGGAGATAATTTTGTCGGATATAAACTCTATTATAGCAACAGCGTCACTTCACCCTCTTGGACTCAAATTTATTCCGGCAACTCACAGGTTGATGACGGGACTCTTGCCATGTTCGATACCCGACAGATGGATGAAAAAAGTTACGTATTGAAGCTCGATGTCATGACTTCAGGTGGCCAGAACTCGACCGATTACAGTTTTGTTAATATTAAGTACATAGATATTCAGAGTCCGGTGGGCAATCAATTGTTCAGGCCTTCAACGGCCCTTCAAGTAAAGGGGTCTATTTTCGGAGATGTAAAGAAGATAACCGTTGGACATGTTTTTATCGGGAGTGGGACCTGGGCCACACCGAACCCATCCGCAGTCTGGTCGAATGATAGTGTCACGGTGTTAAAAAATGGAGAGGTGATAAACGACTTGATTGCCACTTGGGATACCTCCGGCTCTAGTAACGGATACTATGCAATAAAAATATCCGCGGAGTATATGGACGGCAAGGTCAGAAACAGGTATGTATTGAATTTTGGATTAGATTCGACGCTCAAGCAAGGATGGCCCGTTCATATAGACTATCCTACAGTTCAGGGCAACTGCTATTACGAGCCGGTTGTATCAGACATAAACAACGACGGTAAAAAGGAAGTCATAGTCCAGGGATGCGGCATGGGATACCAATCGGCAATTTTCGTATATGACAGCACAGGCAACCTCCTATGGGAGAAAAGTTTCGGAACATGGTTCGTACTTAACGGGGACTCAGTTCTGCCTACAGTGGGTGACCTGAACGGCGATGGGTATGGAGAAATAATCGCTTACAATCCCGGTGGACCAAACAGGTTGTATGCTTTCAACCATGATGGCTCTCTCCTTTGGGCAGTGCCGGCCCCGATGGAAGCGCAGCCTACCATGCTGATGGCAGATCTAGACCGAGATGGCAGTAATGAAATAGTCTTTAAAGGGATATGGGGAGGCGACTCAGCGCCCGTCACATCCGTGATAGATAAGACCGGCAAGATAATACATCAATGGCCGACCTCTAAGGAACCCATGTCGTTGATTGTGATGGGGGACCCTCCACTGTATCCTGCGGTGGGCAACTTCGATGACGACTCAGACCTTGAGATAGCCTCGGCGTTCCCGTTTGCGAAAGACGTCTCAGTAATAGGCGTGCAAAACATGGACGGTTCATATCTTCCCGGCTGGCCGATTAAAGTAAACGGAGAGTTCTTGGATTCCATTTCCGTGGGAGATGTGAATGGCGATGGGAAGGACGAGATAATCCTTGGAGCAGGCACTCCTCTCGATAGCTCGGCTATAAACAGCAGCATTATCACCGTGTATGACAGAAATGCAAAATTAATATCTGACTGGCCCATAAGCATCTCAACCAACTCAGGAATCGCCCTCGGTGACATCGATGGCGATGGCAAGCTCGAGATGGCGTATAGGACGATTGTTAACACTCAGCTTATTGATCACAATGGTCAGACTATCTTTATTAAGCGAAACGGCGCCTATGATTACCCCAGATATTCCCCGATAATTTTTGGTTCAAATTCCATTACGATAGGCACGAATGCCGAAAATGCCGGACCGGGATTTAGCGGAGTCATTGAGTTTCTTAATACTTCTGGAAACTGGACTTTATTCAGGAGCCTAAGCACTCTTTCAACGGCTCCGATAACCGTCCAAGACATCGATGGCGATGGCAAGCTCGATGTGGTTGCTAGCTCTAATGACGGTTTTGTCTATGCGTTCGACTTGGGGACACCTTATGACCCAGCAAAAATGTACTGGCCAATGTACACCCATGATACCATGCACACCGGATACTACAATTACACCAGTATGCCGAATGACAAATACTGCTCAGATGGCACGCTCTACGGGAGATGTTCAACTACACTCCCGATTAGATGTATCGAAGGCAACCTGGTGAATGACTGCCTCAAATGCGGCTGCACTGCCTCCGCTCGTTGCATGGGGTCCGGCGCTTGCTACACCCCGCAGATTGGCGAGAGAGTCGAGCTATTCTATGACGAGTTCACTAATTTATATGCTTGGACAGGGGATATAGCAGATGCCTACGAAAAATGGAGAACTTCTTATCATTACTACAACGGCAGCACTGATGCGTATATGATGGCACTTACCCCATCCCAGTTGGTGATGGCCAATATAACCCATGCCCAAAGCACCGTTGGCTATGACAATATAAACGTCTCTTTCTATATTCAGATTCCCCAGTATCTTGAGCATCCTGGAGAATACACTAAGGCATCCTGGTATGATGGCTCGAAATGGAACGACTTTTTCATTGTGGATATGACTCATAACCCGGGAGGCTATCTGAGTTACACCTACGTATCCGCTCTGCTTCCGGCCGCTGCCGCCAACAACCCAAATTTCGCAGTCAGGATTTCCGCAAATCTACTTCCATTCTCATATTATAGTCCATATGTCTATTTGGACACCCTCAGGATAACTGGGAAGGTAACAGCAATGCCTAGCTTATGTACAGACGGCACGCCATACGGCCAGTGCTCTGCCACCTATCCGGGCAAGTATTGTGATAATGGACAATTAAAAGACTGGTGTGGAACGCCGTATAACTGTCAATGCTCCTCTGGGCAATCATGCAATGCGGCCACAAATGTCTGCTACCTGCCTGCCCCCCCCAATACCCCACCGACGACTGCCTCGAAACCAGTCCTTATAGGCTCGGCCGGTTCCAACACGGACAAAGAAGACCTTAGATGTTCGGCAATCTTACACGACGCAGACCTGGATACTATTAATGTGACAGTCGGATGGTCTAAGAATAGCATATCTAATGTTGTAACTGAACAGAAGAACTTGGACTATTTCAGTGACACCCCATTTGAGGCACTTCTCAAGGAGGGCAACACCTCTGTCGGAGATGCCTGGGTTTGCACACTCGATTTGTTCGATGGTAAAGCCCATTCGCAGATTAGCTCAGATCCGCTGACTATAGTGCAGGGCCAGCCCGGAAACAGCCCGCCAAACCAACCCCAGGCTTACCTAGTCAGCTCTTACGGAACCAACACAACGATAGAAGATCTGTTCTGTTCTGCCCAGGTCAATGATCCAGATGGAGATGTGATGAATTCCACGACCTATTGGTACAATAATAGCTCGCTTTACGCGATAAATCAATATAACAACCTGTCCAGCGGCAACTTCTCGACCGCCACGATAAAATCAGGAAATCTGTCTGCTGGCCAGAAGTGGCAGTGCAAGATCATAGTCACGGACGGCAAAGCCAATAGCAGCCTCGGCGAATCAAACAATCTGACCATAAGGAACCCGCCAGGGGTCAACAGCCCGCCGAACACCCCGCAGCCGTCTCTAGTCAGTTATGACGGCTCGAACACGGTCGCGTCAGACTTATTGTGCTATGACACGATAGTCGATATAGACAATGACAAGATGAACGCTACCGTCCAGTGGTTCAAAGGAGGAACACTTAACGTCACTTATTTCTATAATGCCAATTATCAGAGTCTGTTCAATTTCAACGTTTCGCTAGCCAAAGCCAACCTGTCGATAGGGGACAAATGGGGATGCAGCATCCGACTGTACGACGGCAAAGCGAATAGCGGAATCGGCTATTCGCCCAATCTGACGATAGTCGCACCGCCCGCACCTCCTGCTAGCGGCGGTGGCGGAGGAGGGGGAGGCGGCGGGGGTGGCGGTGGAGGTGGATGGACGCCACCATTGACAAACGCGACAGTAACGCCGCCAAAACCAGCATGCGTGAACAGCCTAGAGGTCACAGTCCCGCAAGAGATATTCGTTCCGCAAGGCGTCACTAAGGAAATAAGCATCATAGTCAAGAACACAGGCACCTGTCCATTAAACAGCGTGTCTGCAGTACTGTCACTGCCACAGGGATGGCAGGCCAACACTTATACGCTGGACAGCGGGTTAGGAGTCAATGAGACGAGCATAATGAGCATCAGGCTATTGCCCCTCTACTCGCCGATAGGCGACTATCCGGTGACAGTAAAGCTAGACGCACCTAACGTCAGCACGTCCAAATCGGCTAAAATCTATCTGTTAGAGAACCCCTCTTACGTAGTCAGCCAGGCAGAAGGGACAAGCATGTCCAGGATATTTGAGTACATTATAGCGCTTATCCTGCTGGAGTTCGTGTTCGGTTCTATCATCATGGTGGTATGGTTCGAGCCCCCAGAGACCGGGAGAAAGCTGCCCCCTCTGCCGCAGATAGGCAACGATTTGAAACCGGTCCAGAAGAGCGACGTATTCCGATTCCGCTGATTTTGAGCAAATATTATAAGCATTGTCCGAGTTATTCTAAAGGAGGGCTATGAGACTAGAGAATTTCCTTGTTTTCGCATTAGTCATTTCCATCTCTCTAATAATTCTTGGTTCTGGAGTGCTTAACCAGATAACCCCAATGGTATTTGCCGGTCTCAACGAGAATCTTCCGCCTAATTATGTAACTCCCTCGTTAAACACGAGCGATGGGCTGAATTTACCCAACAGCACGATAAATTGCTTTGCTGTTCTGTCCGACCCGAATGGGGACAGGTTGTCAGCGTATGTGTACTGGTATCTCAATGGCATCTCAAAACTGATATTTTACAATTCAAACCTCGAAAGTGGCAAATTGTTTGTGGCCAGTGTAAATTCTTTTGTGCTTCCGACTGCTGCTGGAGATGTCGTCCAATGCAGGATATGGGTCACTGATGGCCACTACGGTGACTGGAGAAATTCGAGCGGGCTGGCGATAGGCAGTGGACCATCCCCCCAAGTTTGTTCAGATGGCACTCTTTATAACGCCTGCTCATCGACCCCGCCAAAATACTGTAGCAACGGCACTATAATTGAGAACTGCTCGACATGCGGCTGTCCATCGGGGCAGGCGTGCAATGCCACCTCTAGTTCATGCTATATTCCAAGTCAAGCACCAAATCAAACAGCTAATCAGAGCAAGCCTTCAACCTGTTATGATGGCACTCCCTATAACCAGTGCTCCATAACCAAGCCTAAGTACTGCAGCAACGGCGCGCTAGTCGATAAATGCGCTTCATGCGGGTGCTATGCTGGATGGAGCTGCAACTCAACGACAAACGTCTGTTACAGGCCGTCTAATGCTTCACCTCTTTCTGTGCAAACATTTGAGGAGAGTGGCAAAACTCCGGTCATCATGCAAAATGCAGCAATAAATGCCACTGAGCAACCGCTGCTGGAAGAGGGCAGGTATATCATCGAGTTTAAGGAAGAACCGGTTTTAGTAAAGAAAGCGGAGCTAGACTATGAAGTTTCAGAGCTCAGAGATCAGGCGCAGACGCTCAAAGAAGAGGCCAGTGTATTGATGGGCGACAAGAGAATAGCAAGGAATGCTTTGGTAAAATACTTGGAAGACACTGCAAACGAAAATGAAAAGCATATCGGACTTGAAATAGCCCAGCAACAGGCGGTAATAACGTCAGAGCAAGCGGGTGCAATCAACGACATCAACAACAGGG
>Ga0315282_10003087_pt1 | contig 30070 bp, 25 predicted proteins | sample YL17G07_20_MG_FD_203693 | JGI IMG/M metagenome (GOLD analysis project Ga0315282, IMG submission 203693) | Sediment microbial communities from Yellowstone Lake, YNP, Wyoming, USA - YL17G07_20 | ecosystem: Environmental > Aquatic > Freshwater > Lake > Sediment | place: USA: Wyoming | collected... | reverse complement strand
CGGCTTATCTCATCGCGGCATTCGGCGGCGTGCTCGAAGTCGAGCGCCCGCGCGGCCTGTTTCATCTCCCGCTCCAGGTCGGCGAGCATGATCATGATCTCATCGAGCGGCAGGTGCTTGACATCCTTCCGTGAGACGCCGTAGTACTCGCGCGTATCCGAGATGCGCTTGGCCTCGATCACCTCGCGCACGGCCTTCTGGATCGTCTGCGGCGTGATGCCGTGCTGCTCGTTGAACTCGACCTGGACCTTTCGGCGGCGGTTGGTCTCGTCTATCGCGCGGCGCATGGACTCGGTCACGTTGTCGGCATACATGAGCACCTTGCCGTTCACGTTCCGTGCCGCGCGGCCGATGGTCTGGATAAGCGACGTGTCCGAGCGGAGGAACCCCTCCTTGTCCGCATCGAGAATCGCGACAAGCGACACCTCGGGCAGGTCCAGCCCCTCCCGAAGCAGGTTGATCCCGACCACCACGTCGTGAACGCCGAGCCGCAGGTCGCGCAGTATCTCCAGCCGCTCGAGCGTCTGAATCTCCGAGTGCAGGTAATGCACCTTGAGCTCCAGGTCAAGCAGGTACTCGGCCAGGTCCTCGGCCATGCGTTTGGTCAGCGTTGTCACGAGCACGCGCTCGCCCTGAGCGACCCGCCCGCGGATCTCCTCGATCAGATCGTCTATCTGGCCTTTGGTCGGCCTGACCTCGACCTCCGGGTCCACAAGGCCGGTCGGCCTGATCAACTGCTCGACCCTCTGCGCGCTCACCTCGAGCTCGAACGGCCCCGGCGTCGCAGAGACCAAGATCGCCTGGTTGACCCGCTCCTCGAACTCCTCGAACCGGAGCGGGCGGTTGTCGAGCGCGGACGGCAGCCGGAAGCCGTACTCGACCAGAACCCCCTTGCGCGACCGGTCGCCGTTATACATCCCGTGAAGCTGTGGGATCGTCTGATGCGACTCGTCGATGAATAGCAGGAAGTCGTCCGGGAAGTAGTCGAGCAGCGTATGGGGCGGCGTGCCGGGCGCCCGGCCGTCGAGCGGGCGCGAATAGTTCTCGATCCCCGAGCAGAAGCCGACCTCCCGCATCATCTCCATGTCGTAGCGCGTCCGCTGCTCGATCCGCTGCGCCTCGAGATACTTGCCCCGAGACGAGAAGTACTGGATCCGCTCCTCCAGCTCCGCCTCGATCACGCGCAGCGCCCGCTCCATCTTGTCCCAGGGGGTGATGAAGTGCGTGGCCGGGAAGATGGTCACGCGGTCCTGGCCCATCACCACCTCGCCGGTCGTGGGGTTTACCACGGTGATCTTCTCGACCTCGTCGCCGAAGAACTCGATGCGGGTGATGATCTCCTCATCTGCCGGCTGGATCTCCAGGATGTCGCCCCTCACGCGGAACGTGCCGCGGCCGAGCGCGATGTCGTTTCTGGTGAACTGCATGTCTACGAGGCGCCGGAGCGTGGTTTCGCGGTCGTAGGACTTGCCTCGTTCGAGAGTCAGGATTGTCTGCGCGTAGTCCTCGGGCGAGCCGAGGCCGTAGATGGAGGAGACGCTGGCGACGACGATGACGTCGCGTCGCTCGAGGACGGCCTGAGTGGCGGCGTGCCGGAGGCGGTCGATCTCGTCGTTGATGGAGGAGTCCTTCTCGATGTAAGTGTCGGTCTGAGGGATATAGGCCTCGGGCTGGTAGTAGTCGTAGTATGACACGAAGTATTCGACGGCGTTATCTGGGAAGAACCCGCGGAACTCCGATGCAAGCTGAGCGGCGAGCGTCTTGTTGTGGGCGATGACGAGCGTCGGGCGCTGGACGCGCTCGATCACGTTGGCCATAGTGAAAGTCTTGCCGGAGCCGGTGACGCCGACGAGGGTCTGGTAGCGGTGGCCTACGTTGAGACCGGCTACCAGCTTCTCGATCGCCTGGGGTTGATCGCCGGTAGGCTCGAAGTCAGCGTTGATTCTAAACTCCGTCATCGTATGTTCATGGTACCCGATCAGCGGCGGGATGGCAAGCGACGGGGCAGGGCAGGGGAGGGGCGAGGAGGGGCGGCGCTTTTGGGCCCTGTCTTTACGCGTGGTCGGAGGAATATCGGGGGCGATGGTGGAAGGGAAGGGAGTAGGGGGAACGAGGAAGTGGAGTTCGTAGGCCCGGCCTGGCACTGCAGCATGACGGAGATTTTCGATGCCGTGCCCGTTCTTTCAGCGCAGCGGATCAGGTCGGTCGAGATAGGGATCGGGAGCGCCAGTTTCTTGGACGAGACGGATGCGGAGGAGATGGAGGAACTGGTGCGGTGGCTCAGGCGCGCGGGGATAGGTGTGAACTCGGTTCATGCGCCGTTCGGGCCGGATATGGACTTCTCCTCGTTCGACGACCGGGTGCACGAGGGCGGTGTGGCGGCGATGATCGAGGCGATCGAGTTCACGCGTGCGCTTGGCGCGCGGTTTACGGTCATCCACCCGGGCGACGGCGTGGTGACGGCGGACCGAGGCAGGCGGCTGGACAGGGCGTGCGGTGTGATCCGGGAGCTTGCGGTGCTGGCGGAGGCGTCGGAAGTCGTGCTGGCCGTCGAGAACATGCCGCCCGGGTACCTCTGCGATGAGGCGGGCGAGCTGCTTTATGTCGTGGAGGCGGCCCGCTCGAACTGGGTGGGCATCTGCTTCGATACGGGGCATGCGCACTTCGTCGGCAAGCTCGAGGATATGGCGCGGAAGCTGCTGCCGCGGACGGTGATGATGCATCTGCACGATAATGACGGCTCCGGCGACCAGCACCTGTTCCCGGGACACGGATCGATCGATTGGGAGGTGTTCGGGCGGCTCGTACGCGAGCACAACCCGGAGGCGTCGCTCATGATAGAGTGCGCGCCGCCAGAGGGTTGGGACTGGCCGAAGGCGTCGGTCGAAGTGGGGCGGTTGCTGACGCTGGGTTGACAAAGCTGCCGAACTGGGGCACAATAATCGTGGGAGCACGGGCACCGGCCTCGAGACCGGCCCGGGGAAGGCCAAGAAGGTAGCTGTAATGGACACTCCGCTTGATAACCGCCGCGGATTCACACTCATCGAGCTTTTGGTCGTCATCGCGATCATAGCAATCCTCGCGAGTATTCTGTTTCCCGCCTTCGTGAGCGCCAAGGAACATGCGCGGCAGACGACGTGCCTGGCCAATCTAAGGCAGCTCGGGATGGCGTTCCTTCGGTATGCCGACGACAACAGCGGTGGAATGCCACAAACGGGGTGGCCAGGGCTTCCGAACTGGTGCGGGTGCACGGCGCCGGTGGAGTACGGAGGCTGGGTCTACCCTGAGCTGGGTCAGATCTGGCCTTACACGAAGACAGCGGGGATCTACCTCTGCCCGTCGGACAGGGGGCGCAAGGGCCGGTACTGCCCGGCGAACTACCCGCTCTCCTATCCGATGACAGACCGACTAAGCTACAGGAGAGTAGACGCGCTCAGCTGCCGCAGGCTGACAAGGATGATGCTGCTCATCCACGAAAGCCGGGGCACGCCCGGCAGCAGCGATCCCCGTGGGATCAACGATGGCGAGTTCGTGGTTACGCCGGGCTACCCGCGCGACCTGCCCGATAACGTGCATTATGGCGGGACGACGGTCCTCTACCTCGATGGGCATGCGAAGTGGATGAGCTATGAGGCGATGGTAGCAGAGCGCGACGAGGGGTACTGGGTGCCGCTGTAGACCCGTCCCGCTCCCAGCCTGGGGACCTCACCTGCTATCATCATCCCCTTCAGCGGACCCCTCTACCAGTCCCAGCGGCAGGTCACCCGACCACAAAGACGACAGGCGATATATACAGCTACCCGGATCCCGGATATTGAGATGGGGAGAATAGCGGGTCGGAGGTTCGACGAACTGCTGAGGGTACAGGGGTCGCCGTATCGCTGACCGTTTTCTCTTGCCACTCAGTCGAGAGCGTTGGAGTGGCAGGGAGTGGCAATTGCGGCGGCAGAAACGTTTTGGGCACTTTGCCTCTATGGAAAAAGTGCCCAACAAAGCCTTTCTGAGGCCAGATTCTGGCGGAGGCGGAGGGATTCGAACCCCCGGGCCATTGCTGACCGACGGTTTTCAAGACCGCTCCCTTAAACCGCTCGGGCACGCCTCCGTGGTCACCTTTATTATAGGTTGGAAGGCGTGCTCGGTCAACCGACCGGCGCGTCGGCGGCTCTGGTCAACCCGTGGCGCGGGTCTACGGCTTTTCGATAGCCGCGCGCTGGGAGTTGATCTTCCTGATGGTGTCGGGATCGAACTTCGGGCGGCGGTCGTAGGTGTAGAGGCCGTTGACCTCTTGCTCGATGTCGTAGAGCTGGGTATAGCAGAAGCCGAACATCCTCGGGTGGAAGAGCAGGGCCTCAGTGAGCTTTCGGTAGCGATCGAGGAACTCCTGCTCGTTCTTTGGCCGCTTGCCGTAGCCCCAGGCCTTGTCGTCGGCCTGGCCTGGGTTCCACCAAATGCCCCCGTACTCGCTCACGAAGTACGGCTGGCCGCGATAGGACGCATCCTTCTCGGAGTTGTGCCACGGCTGTTCACCCGTCTTGAAGCCCTTGAAGGTGCGCAGGAACTTCGCGGGATCAGCCGTGTAATTGTGGGAGTCGTAGACGTCGGTTTCGACGTGGACGTAGCCGCTCGTGTCGATCACCGGCCTTGTGGGGTCCAAGGCTTTGGTGACTCGATAGACGGTGCGCAGAAGCTCGGGGTTCTGGGACTCCGGGGTTTCGTTGAACGGGCACCAGCCGACGATGGAGGGGTGGTTGAAGTCGCGCTCGACGGTCGCAATCCACTCCGGAAGTATGCGCTCGAGCGCTGATGGATGCGCGTGGTCTACGCCCCAGTCCGGGAACTCTCCCCAGACGAGGTAGCCCCGGCGGTCGGCCCAGTAGAGGAACCGCGGCTCGAACACCTTCTGGTGGAGCCTGGCTCCGTTGAAGCCGACGGCCTTGGACAGCTCGATGTCCCTGCGTAGGGCATCGTCGTTCGGGGCGGTGTAGATGCCGTCGGGGTAGAAGCCCTGGTCGAGCACCAGCCTTTGGAACACAGGCTTGTTGTTGATGAGGATCTTCTTACCTTCGATATGGACTCTGCGTAGGCCGAAGTAGCTGCCGACCTTGTCGATTGTCCTGCCGTCGTTCTGGAGAGTGATCTCGAGGTCGTACAGGAACGGGTCTTCCAGGGTCCACGGATGGACCTGGGGGAGGCGGATGGTGAAAGCAGCCGAGCTGGCGGCGGAAGCGACGGCCCGGCCGATCTCTTTGGCGCAAGCAAGCGCCCTGGCCTCCAGGACGGTCCCGCTCGCTGCTCCCTCGACTACGGCTTGGACAGTCAGACTTCCCTGATCGAGGTCTGGATAGAGCCGGAAGGATCGGATGTAAGCTGCGGGCACAGGTTCGAGCCAGACGGTCTGCCAGATGCCTGTGGTGCGGGTGTAGCAGCAGCCCTCGGACTCAGGGGTCTGCGACTGCTTTCCGGTGGGCTGGAGAGGGCTGCGAGTGTCGTCCACGGCCCTAACGACAAGGACGTTCTCCCGCGGGACAAGCAGGTCGGTTATGTCGAAGGTGAACGGGGAGTAGCCTCCGCGATGGAAGCCGGCCTGGCGGCCGTTGACCCAGACGGTCGTGTCGTAGTCCACGGCGCCGAAGTGGAGGAGCACGCGCTTGCCCTGCCACTCGTCCAGGGCCGTAAAGGCGCGCTTGTACCAGACACATGGCATGAAGTCTCTGTTGCCAATCCCCGAGAGCTTACTTTCTGGGCAGAACGGGACAATTATGGACTCGTTGAGGGGCCTGCCGGCGGGAAGATCCCTTGCTTCTCCGGTCAAATCGCTGTCGATCTCGAACTCCCATCGGCCGTTCAGGTTGAGCCACTCGGCCCTCTCCATACCCGGCCTGGGGTACTCCGGTCTTGGAACGGACGCTTTTCTTCTCATAGTCGTGATCGTCTCACCTCCCCTCACTATATTCAGCCGGCGGGGTCGGAATACCTTCCTTCAGTCGGAGGTTGAGTTGAGAGTAAGAGTTGAGAGAGGATCGGGGTCGGCCCTGAGCTGCCCGCATGCCGCCGAGACAGCGTGTCCGCGTTCGACGCGCTGAGTGACTTCGATGCCAGCGCGCTCGATCACAGCTCGGAAAGCCTTCACAGCGGCCGGCGACGGGCGCTTGTAGTCTTTCCCGAGCACAGTGTTGTAAGGGATCAGATTGACGCTGGCAAGCGAGCCTCTGAGGAGGGCGGCGAGCTTTCGGGCATGCTGGACGGTGTCGTTCAGGCCGGCGAGGAGCAGGTACTCGTAAGTGACGCGGCGGCCGGTGGCTTCGGCGTAGTCGCGGCAGGCGGAGATGAGCTCGGCAAGCGGGTAACGGCGGGCGAGGGGGATCAACCGGCGGCGAAGGGCTTCGTGCGGCGCGTGCAGCGAGACGGCAAGCGTAAGCTGGAGGTTCTCGGACTGGAGCGCGCGGATGCGGGGCGTGACGCCGACGGTAGAGATGGTCATCCTGCGCATGGCGATGCCGACCTCGGCATTGAGCAGGCGGATGCTTCGGAGAACGGCGTCGTAGTTGAGCAAGGGCTCGCCCATGCCCATATAGACGACGTTCGTTACGCGGCGGCCGGCCTCGCGCTGAAGAGAGAGGACCTGGTCAACGATCTCGCCGGCGGAGAGGCTGCGGACGAGTCCGGCGGCCGCCGTGGCGCAAAATGTGCAGCCCGCAGGGCAGCCGACCTGTGTGGACACGCAGACCGTCGTGCGGTCCGGGTAGGGCAGGAGGACGCTCTCGATCCGCTGGCCGTCGGAGAGCCGAAGGAGGTACTTGTTAGCGCCATCGTCAGATGGCTGGCAGGCAAGCACAGTACCGCGCGAAAGAGAAGCGGTGTCTTGGATCTTCGCGCGCAGGGCTGCCGGAAGGTTCGACATTACGGAGAAGCTGTGTGCGTCTTTCCTGTAGATCCACTCGGCAAGCTGCCTGCCACGGTAGGCCGGCTCGCCAAGTTCCGCGGCCAGCCGCTCAAGCTCCTCGGCGGTCGCTCCCATCAGCTCCATGGGAAGTGCTATACGACGTCCTCGCGGACGAAGACCCGCCTGCTCACCTCGGTCGTGGTGGTAACGCCCTTGAGCAACTTGTCGATGGCGTTCTGCTTCATGGTCCTCATGCCCGAAGCGAGCGCGAGCTGCTTTACCTGGTCCCCCGAGGGCCTGCTGAGTATCATCCTGCGGATTTCGTCGTTTACCGTCATGATCTCAAAGACGCCGACTCGCCCGTGGTAGCCCGTGCCGTCGCAATTGTTGCAGCCCTCGCCGTGGTAGAGTTCGATCGACCCGGCCTGATCGGCGAGGCCGAACGGCGCAAGCTCTTCGACGCCCGGCTTGTAGGTCCCCTTGCACCTCGGGCAGATCGCCCTTACCAGCCTTTGGGCGATCACCCCGACGACGGAGGAGCCGATGAGGAAGGGCTCGACTCCCATATCGACGAGCCTCGTGACCGCGCTCGGCGCGTCATTGCAGTGCAGCGTCGAGAGAACGAGATGGCCGGTCATTGCGGCGCGGAAGGCGATGTCTGCTGTTTCCCTGTCACGAATCTCGCCGACCAGCACGATGTCCGGGTCCTGGCGCAGGATCGCCCGAAGTTGGGCGGCAAAGGTGAGTCCCGCCTTGACGTTGACGGCCGACTGGTTTACTCCTTCCAGCTCGTATTCGATCGGATCCTCACAGGTCATGATGTTCACTTCAGGAGACTTGAGCTTTATCAGAGTCGTGTAAAGCGTCGTGGTCTTCCCGCTGCCTGTGGGTCCGGTCACGAGTATTATACCATACGGCTTGCTGATGAGGTTCTCGAAAGCATCCTTGTCGCTGCCGGCAAACCCGAGCTGGTCCATCGAGTACTGCTGAGAGGACTTATCAAGGACTCGGAGAACCACGCGCTCTCCGTACTGGACTGGAAGCGTGGACACGCGGAGGTCGATGAGATGGTTCAGGACTCGGATGCTGATGCGCCCGTCCTGCGGGATTCGGCGCTCGGCAATGTCGAGGTCAGCCATGACCTTGATCCTGGAGGCGACGGGCGCCTGGAGCCCCTTAGGCAGGTTCCTTACGTGGTGAAGGACGCCGTCAATGCGATAGCGCACCTCGACATGGTTCTGGCGCGGCTCCAGGTGAATATCGCTGGTGCGCCGTTTGACGGCCTCCTGGAGCATAAGGTTGACGGTGCGGATAATGGGCGCCTGTCCGCTCTGACGCTTGGCCTCATCAGCGTTCTCGCCGAGTTCGTCGTCCTGTGGAGTCACCTCGACGTCGCTCTCGGCCTCCTGAAGCGAGGCGGCGATATCGGCGCCGCCGACGGTGCCGTAGACCTTGTCTATTGTGGTGATAATCCTGGACTCGGCGGAAAGGACCGGTTCGATACGCTTGCGCGTAGTGCGCTGGACGGCATCTATGGCTTCGACATCAAGTGGGTTGGTCATGGCGACGGCGATCCTGCCGTCGCTGGCGCTTACGGGCACCAGTCGGTAAGTGCGCGCGATCGGCTCGGGCACCAACTTGACGACACGCGGATCGATAGGATAATCGCCGAGCTGTACGTGGGGTATGTCGAGCTGGAGGGCGCGGCCCTCGGCTATGTCATCCTCGGTCAGCCAGCCGGCGTCGATAAGGATCTCGCCGAGGCGTTTGTAGCTCTGTTTCTGCTCCTCAAGGGCCCACTCGAGCTGCTCCTCGGTTACCAGGCCGGCCGCCACCAGTATGTCACCTAACCTCTTGCTGTAGAACCCCTGCACTAAATCTCTCCCACGATCTCGATGATCCGATCAGAAATGCTCCACAGAGGAAGCACTTCGTCAACGACGCCGGCGTCAATGGCTGCGCGAGGCATGTCGAAGATGATGCTCGAAGACTCGTCCTGAGCCAGGGTCCTACCGGCATGCTCTCTTATGGCTTTCATCCCTTCACGGCCGTCGTCTCCGACACCGGTGAGTAGCACCCCTACGGCCCGGCTGCCGAACTGCTCGGCTGCGGAGATCATTGCTCTGTCGATCCGCTTCCTCATCTGCTCGATCGAGGCGATCACGTTCTCGGTCTTGAGCATAAAGGGCTCCTCGGGCGCGGTAGGAGGAAGCAGGAAGGTGAGGCTGCAGTCGCCGGGAGCGACGACCGCGGTGCCGGGGCGGACCGGCTCGAGGTCAATGGCTTCTTCGACCGGCAGCTCGGAGAGGCTGCTGAGCTGGCGCGCGAGGAGTTTGGTGAAACCCGGCCTCATCTGCTGGATGACGACAATCGAAGCCTGGAAGTTCCTGGGGAACTTGGGGAGTATCTGGGCAAGGGCGGACGGGCCTCCTGTGGAGGCCCCGATGACCACGACGGCGCGCGGCGCGTGTATCTTCGATCCGGTCTCGGCCGGCGCACTCTCTGTCAACTGCTGCATAACTCACTCCGCTAATGGCTGCAGCGGAGGAGGCAGCGCTAGTTCTCTCCTCCGCTCATCCGGTCGATGAACTCCAAGGCAGGCCGCTTCGCGTCGTCCGCGGCGGCATCAGTCTCTATCTGTATGCTCAGGACCGCGCCCGGTTGCGCATCCGTCGGCGGGAGGCCGCACGGCGCCGCGACCGGATGCTGCCCACCCCCGACAAGAAACGCCGCAATCCTGCCCTCGATGCTGTCTATGGCCGCCCGCAGGTCGCTCATCGTTCCTTCTCCACGATGATCCTACGGCCGTCGGTCAGGAAACTGACCGTGCCATCCCTGTCGGTCCTGAATAGCTCAGCGCCAGTCCGTTCTTTGTCAAGGCGCCGCAGGACTCGCCTGCCGGGGCTGCCGTCCTCGCCCCGAGCCCCGACCGAGATCACAACGTAGTCCGGCTTGACCAGCCGGAGCAGCTCGAGCGATGTCGCATCGTCCGCGCCGTGGTGAGCGATCTTCAGGATCTGGCTTTCCAGGTTCCTGTGGCTTGCTATGAGCGCGCCCTCGGCCTCCTCCTGTGCGTCGCCCATCAAGAGCACCCGCACTTGACCGAACACCAGTCGGATGACTATAGAACTGTTGTCGGCATCGGAACGAGTCCCGTAGGCGAGCTGCTGCTGCGGCGACAGCACTTCGAGCCGTGCCCGCGTGCCGAGCGTGATCGCCATCCCCACCTTCGCCCGGGTATATGGAATCCTGCCGGCCCCGATGACCTTCAGGACGTTCTCCTGAGTTGTCGAACCGCAAGCGTAACCGCTGTCCAGGACCCTCGCCGCGGGCACCGCCTGGAGAACAGCAGGGATTCCGCCGATGTGGTCCCTGTGCGGGTGGGTCATGACCACGAGGTCGAGCCTGCGCACGCCCGCGCTGCGGAGATGGTCCGCAACTGCCGGCCCGTATCCCTCCTCACCTGCGTCGATCAGGGCATTCGCTCCGTCGGGGGTCTGGATGAGGATGCTGTCGCCCTGGCCGACGTCAATGAAGTCTATGCGCAGGGCCGGGCCAAGCGGCTCCGTGCGCGGTCGTTTCCAGCCCACCCATATCCCCAGCATCAGGGCCGCGATCACTACTATTATCGGCACGAGTTTCCGCATGTTCTAGCGTATGTTACAACCGGTGAGCGCGGGGGTCAAGCCGGGGCGGAGGTCACCGGTGCATCCCGGGATTAAGGCAGCATAGCACAACCACGAAGAGAATCAGCCACGGATTAACACAGATTATAACGGATGGGCACGGATGGAAAGGGAGAAGGATACCTGGTGGGGAGGGGTTCTCCCGTTATCCGTGCTAATCTGTGTGAAATCCGTGCTAATCCGTGGCTAACTCCCTTCCTGTCATTAACCTGGGATGCACCCGGAGGTCACAGTTCACCGTCGGGCAGCGCAATCCCGACCGCGCAACCCGTCCCACCCTTCGGCAAGCTCAGGGTGGCCGGGTCGGGGGTGGAGAGGCTCAGGATGGCCGGGTTGCGGTTGACTCCCCTCACGGTTCCTAAACACTTACGGGCAGAGCATGCTGAGTGAGTGGGGGACGCGCACTATGGGCCGGGTCCGGAGAACCCGGCCCATCCGCGGAGTGTGGCGCGCACTATGGGCCGGGTCCAGAGAACCCAGCCCATCGGTGTGGGACGCAGGCTGTGCGGATTCGGCAGTACAGGCGCGACACCGCGGCGCTCTACGGCGGTACGGGACAGAAGATCATCTTGCCGTCGGGATATTTGGCGGACCAGAAGACGAGGCCGCCCTGGAGGCGTCCGCTGTGGCCGTCCAGGAAGGTGATAGTGGCGCAGCCGTTGTGGACCTGAGCGGTGGCGTCGTAGTAGCAGAAGTTGGTGTCGTTGACTATATAACGGTTCCACGCGTAGTCGGTGTTCTCATCGACTACCGCGGGCAGACGCCTAGGCTCGGAGATCAGGGCATACTTGATGCCGCCCCAGTCATTGGGCGGCCCGCCCCAGTTGTACTGGCCGAAGATGCTTCTGGTCAGGTAAGCGTTGTACGTGAGCGACCATTTGGGAAGCTTGCCATTGTAACGGCTCGCCAGGGGGCAGCGGAGTATCGTTGCGTTTCCCAGGCCGTTCTTCACATACCGCCATAGGGCGCCCGGTCTGATGTCGTTGTCGTCGTAAGCATTGCCGCCCCATCCCCACCATTCCTCAGCAGGTCCCATTCCCTGGTTGTCGTCGGCGTACATGAGCAGGGCAAGTCCGAGTTGATGGCTGTTGCTCGAACACTGGGCCGTCTTGGCGTGGAGCCTGGCTGATGAGAAGACTGGGAACAGTATGGCCGCGAGGATTGCGATGATCGCTATGACCACCAGCAGTTCTATGAGGGTAAAGCCGTCTGGACGCCTTCGCGCACGGAACACCCCAGCTCATCTCCCCTCTTGTCCGCGCCCGCGTCACCGTTGGTCCATCACGCATTGTACACCAATACGCGCGGCAGTCAATCGCCGTTGCAGTAGGAGTTCGTTCACCATGGGGTGGTACAATGTAGACCGCGGAACCGGTCTCACCCCGGAGGGAACTGCAGCCGACCAGGGTACGACTCGACGCCCAGCCCTCATGGACCCGGCGGGAGAGCGCGGAACCTGCTGTACGCTTCATCCCAGTCTGAGGTATCCTTCGGCTCAAACTGCTCGAGCTGGAAGGAACCGCGGACTATTGACCGGATCTCGGCAAGCGACGCGACCAAGCCCGTCGCCATGGCCTGCACGAGGACATTGCCGGCTGCCGTGGCTTCGACGGGGCCGGCGATGACGGGGCGCCCGGTGGCGTCGGCAGCAAACTGGCAGAGCAGGCGGTTCTGGCAGCCGCCTCCGACGATGTGGATTGTCTCGACTCGCCTGCCCGCCAGCCTTTCGAGCGTGTCAAGTGTGGAGCGGTACTTAAGGGCTAGCCCTTCCAGGACGGTCCTGACGATCTCGCCCTTGCCCTCGGGGACGTTCTGACGTGTTTCTTTGCAGAACCGGACAATGCGGGCCGGCATATCGCCGGGAGCAAGGAACGCCGGCCAGTCCGGGTCGATTACGGCTTTGAAGGGGCGTGCGGCTGCCGCCAGGCCGGAGATATCGTCGTAGGACAGGTCGTCTCCTTCCTTCGCCCAGGTTCTCCGGCATTCCTGAATGAGCCAGAGGCCCATTATGTTCTTCAGGAAGCGGAAAGTGCCGGCCACGCCGCCTTCGTTCGTGAAGTTGTGGGTGCGGACGGTTTCGTTGATGATAGGCTGGGTAGTCTCGATACCCATCAGCGACCAGGTGCCGGAGCTTATGTAGGCGTAGTTGGGGGTGGTGGCGGGGACGGCGGCGACTGCGGACGCGGTGTCGTGCGTGGCGGTGGCGATGACGGGGACGCCCTTCGCGCCGGTATGCTCGGCGACCGTGGGCAAGACCGGGCCGAGCACGGTAGCTGGAGGGACTATCTCTGGGAAGATCCGCGTAGGCAGGCCGAGCTTCTGCAGCATGTCGGTGGCCCAGTCTGCGGCTCGGGGGTCATAGCACTGGGTGGTCGTTGAGTGCGTGAACTCGGCCGCTCTGACGCCCGACAGCCAAAAGCTGAACAGATTCGGGATCGGGAGGAGCGTCTGGGCGATCTCGAGGATGGGTGAGCCGGCCAGGGACATCGCAAGAAGCTGGAAGAGCGTGTTGATCTGCATGAACTGGATGCCGGTGCGCTCGAATATCTCCTCTGCGGGGAGGATTTCGAAAGCCTTGTCCATGATGCCGTCCGTGCGGGAGTCGCGGTAGTGGTAGGGGTTGCCGAGAAGGACGTCGCCTCTGCCGAGGAGGGCGTAGTCAACGCCCCAGGTGTCTATCCCGACACCGGCGATCTCTCCTCGCTTTGAGGCCAAAGCCAGGGCGTGCTGTGCCTCGTCGAACAGCCGGAGAACATCCCAGTAGATGCTGCCCATGACCCTGACGGGCCCGTTCGGGAACCGATGAGCGACCTCGAGCGCGAGCCGCTTGCCGTCGAGCGAGCCGATGACTCCTCGCCCGCTCTCTGCCCCCAGGTCGATCGCAAGAAAGTCCGCCGTTCTGCCCACGCCTCTCCCTCCTTGACGCTGCACGCAGTGAAAGCAGCCATCTATGCATTAGAAGTCCGGAGCCGAGTGTCCTGCACGGGCGAGGTGGCGGGATGGAACCAAACGGCCGGATACTGCGTTATTAGAGGTGGATCAGACTTAGGTTTGGTTCTGTGGTCTTTGGTCCAATAATGGAACAAGTACAACGCCGAATCCCGACGACCCGGGAGCGGGGGAACCCAGGGAGCAGGGGGCTAGTCCTCGGGAGGACGAGGAGGGACATCTTCCTGTCCCAGCCCGTCAGCTAACTCCGCAGGCACGGAAGGAAGAAGGTTATACACTATGAAGCGGCTGAACCCGGAGCACCCCACGCTTCACGTTCAGACGGTCGGCGAAGCGATCGTCATCTCAGCGGAAGGTCCATGCGACCGAGAGTGCGCTGAGGCTCTGGATGCCCTCATAAACCGCACCCAGGAGACCCCACGGAAGAACATCATCCTCGACGCAAGCCGGATAAAGTACATCGAGACCCCGGGTTTCCGATGGATCGTGGAGCAGTGCCGGAGGTTGCAGGAGATAGGCGGTTCGCTGGTGGTCGCCGGGCTAAAGGGTCCGGCGGAGCGAGCGTTCCGGCTCTTGCAGCTCGACAGGTTCATCCCGGCGGCGTCAACGGTCGAGGCTGCTCTGGCTCGGATCCGCCGCAAGCCAGAGGAGCGGAGAGTGGGTTAGCCGAGAGTTGAGAGAAGCGGGGCGGATGGCAGGGCGCTTGCTATCCTTCGGCGCAGTTGCGCCGAAGGATATAGCGTCGACGATGTGCCAGACCCGAGGGGCGAGCGCTTAACCTGTGCACCATTGGCGGAGTCCACTCAGTTGGGCGGGTACTCCGGCTTGGTGTCGGAGAGCCAGCCCATTATATAGAATGGCCATCGCTCCTGAGGGCTATATCCGACGGCTGGGAACACCTGAAGCAGCGCCCAGCCAAGCTCAAGGAATCTGTTGCACTCGTAGCTCGTCCTGACCTCTTCGACTCGCTTGACTTCAGTGTGGTTCATACGTGACCTCCGCGTCCGCGACGGGTCTGCGCGGGTTCTGGTACAGTCATTCCATGCGCGGAGGGCGCGTCCCAACATGCAATCGCAGCCGGAAAAGCAGATCGAAGCCGGGACGGAGAGTCCCGGCTTCGATCTGCTTGCTAGCTACCTACCTACCGCACTGTCGGCGCTGCTGCCTCTGTTCCTGGCGCCAAGGCAGTAACACCGTCGGACCGAGTGTCTATCGGACAACACCTGTCGTCTCGGCGGCTTGACCGCTCGGAAGCGGCGGGTGTATATTGGCTTTGGTGGGCCTTGCCATCCGGTACCATTCTAGGCACGGCCTGCCGGCTGTGCAATTGGACGAAAGGCCTATTTTGGGTTGCTCGAAAGTAGTACGCCGAGTAGTGCCTAGGTAGTACCGGGTACCCGGGGCCGTTGGAGGATCGAAGTGCAAGAGGAACAAGCGAGACAAGGCGCCATCACGGTGCTGATCGCCGACGACCATGCGATCCTTCGGGAGGGACTCAGGGGGTTGCTCGAGGAGCACAGCGACATCCGGGTGATCGGTGAAGCGGTCACCGGAACGGATGCCGTCTCGAAGACCCGCGAACTGAAGCCCGATATTCTTCTTCTCGACCTGATCATGCCGGAGATGGGTGGGGTCGAGGCGCTTGAGGTGGTGAACTCGGAAGCGCCAGGCACCAGAACCATCGTTCTGACCGGCGTGGATGACGACATCCTGCTTACCCGGTCCATACAAGCTGGCGCGAAGGGGTATCTGCTGAAGGATACGGCATCGAGCCAGCTTGTGGAGGCGATCCGGGCGGTGGCGGGAGGGGATTGCTGGCTGCCGTCCGGCCTGACAGGCCGGCTGTTCGAGGGGATATCGAAGCGGCCTGGGGTGGCGGAGTCGGCCAGGCTCTCGCTGCTCACGGCCCGCGAGACCGAGGTTCTCAGGCTTATCGGGGAGGCCCGGTCCAACTCGGCGATCGCCGATGCGCTCTTCATCAGCGAGCACACTGTGAAGGTGCACGTGAGCCGGATTCTCGAGAAGCTCGAGCTTCACACACGAGCGGAGGCTGTGCGCTTCGCCATCCGCCACGGCCTGGCAAAGGCATAGCCGATGCCCGCCGAGGCCCCTTCCACCATCAGAAGAGAGACTGTGGCGATGGAGCGCACGCTCGCGGACGTGCGCCTTATCCTCTGGCTCGCAACTGTCGCCACAACCCTCGTCACTACGGTCGCGACAGCCGGGACTCCTGTCTCCGAGGGCCTCGGGGACGACCGGTGGGTCGTTACCATCCTTGCTATCTTCCTCATCTACAGCCTGGTGATGTGGATGATAGTCCGCAGTCACTACGGCCTGCTGCGCCAGGCTATGCTGGTTTCCAGCTTCATCGAGGTAGTGCTGATCAGCGGGCTGATTGCTGCGAGCTACAGGCCGCTCACCCCTTTCTACCTGTGGTACGTTTTCTACGTAGTCAGCATATCGCTGAGGTACGGCCTGCAAATCTCGATCCTTGGGCTTGCCGCGAGCATCGTGATGTACACCGCTGTCTCCACCTCGCCAGCCAACCCGGTTATCTACGTGCCGGCCTTCCTTGGTTACACGGGATTCCTCTTCGTTCTGGCTTTCCTGTTCGGCCATATGTCCGAACGGCAGCACAGCTATCAGACGCGCCTGGCGGTAGCGAATGAGCTGGGGGTTGCGCTCGCATCGCTTTCGACGTCCAGAGAGATCATAAGCATGCTGGTCAGTGAGACGGCAAGCGTGCTGGGCGCCGGCAAGAGCTGGTTCACGCCGCACCGTGAGGATGGAGGCGCGGACGCGTCTTCGATCGCTCTTGGAATCTCGGATGAAGAGCTGGCGAGGGTCGCGGGCTCGATGGGAGAATGGTCGGCCCCGCGGGTGCTGGAGCGCAGGCGGATTCTGGTCTCGAACAACCGCCGCCGTGATCCCCGACTGCCTGCGGACCTGGCCAAGCTGCTCTCTGTGAAGTCGCTTGCAGCCGTTCCTCTCTATGTGCGTGAAGTCCCGGTTGGGGTTCTCTACGCGGCAGATAAGTATCCCCATGGTTTCTCCGGCTACGATGCGGAGCTTCTCGAACTGGTCGCCGCCCAGGCCGCGCCGCTTATCGAGAACATCCAGCTCTGGGAGAGGCTGAAGGAAGCGGCGGCTTCCGAAGAGCGTCTGCGCATTGCGCGGGACTTGCACGACAGCTTCCTTCAGACCCTGTCAGCGATCAAGCTGCATCTCGAGCGGTGCAGGCTGCTCATCGACAGGGACGCTGAGAAGGCCAAGAGCTCGGTCGAGCGGCTGCATGAGATCTCTGCTCAGGGACTGGCAGACGTCCGCTCATATCTTTCTCAGCTCAGGCTGATGGGTCCGGAGCCGTCACGCTTTGGGCAAGCTGCCGAGCGGTGTGCCTTGGAGGCCGCTGCGCACGGCGGTCTCGCTGCCCATACGGAGATCGATGTCGGCGAGGATGTGCTCACGCCCCAGTTGTCGCTCGCGGCGTTCCAGATCTTGCGCGAACTGTCCTACAATGTGGTGAAGCACGCGAGGGCGAGCAGCATTTGGGTGACAGCCGTCGAGTCGGCCGGCTTGCTCAGGCTGGAGGTCAAGGACGACGGTGTCGGGTTCGACTTGCAGGATGGCAGACGCGCGAGCGAGGACGGCCATCTCGGACTCCTGGGCATCGAGGAGCGTGTCAAGGAACTGGGTGGGACGATGGACGTGCAGATGCGGCCAGGCGGCGGCGCAGCGGTGCGTGTGCTGTTGCCTGTTCGGTCGGCGGGGGAACGGCCTTAGCCTCCGCGGTCGGCTCCGACAAAACAAGGCGGCCGGCATCGGTTACGAAGTGGACACGGCGGCGGGGACCAGCCAGTATTCCGAGTTCGTTCCCGATCGGGGGCCGGTCTGCACAGCACCCCGAGGCTGCTTACCAATCACGGATCAGACATTCTGTATATGCCTGGCTGCAGACTGCCTGCCGGCCTCTGCTGCTATTGTACCCGTGCGCTGGCTGCTTCCTCAATCGCCGAAGAGTCGTAATTTTGGTCAGACGAAAGTAGTATGCTGAGGTAACACCTAGGGGTTATAGAGCGGGGTGTCGGGGGCGGCGGTCTGCAGGTGAGCAGTGCTGCGAACTTGCTCTGGCGCCTCGAGGTAGGGTATCCGAGGGATGGAATGGGGCAGGATACCCGGTGGAATGGAATAACCTCGAGGGATGGGAGAGTGCCCGGCGGCCGGGACACCGGACCACTGAGGGGCGGACAGACTGGGAAGCGGGTGGGGTTCAGGAGCGAGGAGGGCCCTCTGATCCGAACCTTCCGTCGCCAGCGGACAACGAGCAATCGTCCCCTCTCCCTCACCAGGAGCAGCAAGCGACTGCCTCCCACTTGGTCGGCGAGGGTCGGGCGTGGGTAACGTGCGGCGAACGGAGAACCGATTGACGGCTCTGTGCGCAGTCGGTAGAATGGAATCCATACGGGTCGTTTTCTCGAACGGACCGTGCCGCCCGCGGGCGGGCGGCAGCCGGAGGGCTCCGGCTTCTTCTCCCGGGCAGATTGAACACGCACTGGGGCGAAGCTTTGGCCCGGGGGAGTCTTAGGCGGAGGTTTGGTTCAGATTGTACGAGAGTGTGCTTGAGCAAGTGTCGACCGCTGTAAGGCAGCTTGCCCCGCAGCCGAATGTTTCGCACCCGACGGCGGAAGAGGTCCGCAGCGCGGCCGAGGCCTTCGGCCTGCGGACGAGATTCGACAACTACAACTTCGTCTCCACGATCAAGAACCGCAGCGCGGGCGTCACGACCTACATCGGCGGCCCGGGGGTGGCGCACGCGACGCTTACGCAGAAGCGGCGGGAGATACTCGACGGACTGCCCGAGACCGTGCGGCTCGTCCACGATTACCTGAAGAAGGCGCCGTTTGTCTGCGTGGAGGCGACCATGGGTGACAACGACCATTTCGCCCCTCGCTGTACCCTCTACGTCTCCGTCTACCGCCATGAGATGATCCGGCTCGCGCACATGGTCCGCCAGACCCTGTTTCCGCGCTCGAACCAGCCCGGCCCCGACTTCAACATCATCTACATCCCAGAGTGGCAGGAGAAAGACCGGCAGATTCTCGTGTTTCCCGAGATCGGCGTCACATATGTCCTCGGTTCGGACTACTACGGGGAAGCCAAGAAGGGCTTTCTCCGGATGGGAATGTGGTATGCCAAGCAGCGCGGGATGCTGGGGCTGCACGCGGGCACCAAGGTCATCCGCGCGCGGAACCCGAGCGGCAAGCTCCGCAGGATCGGTATGGTGATCTTCGGCCTGACCGCGACCGGGAAGACGACACATGCCTGCCATAACCACGACCTGGACGGCGACGGCGAGGGGGTCGAGATCGTGCAGGACGATGTTGTCTTCTGGCATAAGGACGGCTCGGCGCTCGGCACCGAGCGCGGCTTCTACATCAAGACCGAGGGACTCGACCCGGAGATCCAGCCGCTGCTCTACCACGCTGCCACCCGGCCCGACGCTATCCTCGAGAACGTGATGGTGGACTTTCAGGGTGACGTGCACTTCGATGACCAGACGCTGACGGGCAACGGGCGCGGCATCATCCAGCGCACCGACCTCGGCGAGTATATGAGCCAGAGCATCAACCTTCCGCCGATCGAGGAACTGGACGCGCTGATCATGGCCTTCATTGTGCGGCGGAACACCGTGGTGCCGATAGCTTCGCGGCTCACCCCCGAGCAGGCGGCGGCGGCGTTCATGCTCGGGGAGTCGATCGAGAGCTCCGGCTCCGATCCGAAGCGGGCTGGACAGTCGGTGCGCGAGGTCGGCACGAACCCGTTCATCATCGGCGACGAGGCGCAGGAAGGCAACATCTTCTACGAGTTTGTGAAAGGGCATCCGGAGAAGATCCAGTGCTTTATGCTGAACACCGGCGGGATCGGCGAGGTCGTCACTCGGGACCTGGACGGTTCGAAGCACGTCCGCCACCGCGTGAACAGGGTGCAGATCCCCGAGATGGCCTCCGTCATCCGGGGAATCGCCCGCGGCACGATCGAGTGGCAGGAAGACTCTTACTGGATGGTCGAGACGCCGAAGTCCGTCGAAGGCTGCGATTACGGCAGGTTCAGTCTGGACAGGTACTACGATACCGACCAGATCGACTACCTGATGAGCGAGCTTCGACTGGAGCGCTCCGAGTACATTTCGAGCTTCCCGGGCCTCGATCCGATCATCGCGAAGGCCGTCGAGTTCTAGCCGGCGAAGATACGCCGGCTGCTCCGGGACACCGTTGTCGGGCAGCTTGGTTCCCGCCCTCGAGCATTATGGCCTACAGCCCGCGTTCTTTTGACCAGGATTGCCCTCGCGCTCGTGCAAAGCAGGATGTTCTACCCGGGCGTCTCCCTCGTCCGATAGGTTCAGCGCAGATTGTCGCACCACAACATCGGGTTCCAGTTCGCGCCCGTATCAAACTGCGGAGTCTCGGCCCCGAGGGAATAGTTGTACCATGCGGGCTCACCAATCCCGCTCACAGGCAGCGGCCAGGGAGGGTTCTCCCGGTGCGTGTATCCGCTGTTCCTGATCTCCTTTGCTGCGACGTGGCCATCCAGGAACGCACAGTTAACCCTCACACCGTCCGCCAGGCCCTGGTTGTGCCTACCCCAATGCCAGTCGTTGTGCTCGTATAGGATGATCTGCTGATCGGGCCAGCTGAAATCGCCCATCTTCCGAAAGCCGCCGTACCACGCTCGATCCGCTGCGGCCTTCCAATAGTACGACACAGGGGAGGCGGGGTCGCTGCTTTGGTCGGGGTCAGACGGGCACCAGATGGCGTCGTTCTGGGGCAGGTACCAATATAGCAGTTCCGGCCAGCTTGCGCGCACAGGCTCCCGGGGCGGCAGTATCCCGCGCTCGCCTGCGAAGCGAACGAAGTCGTCGGCGTTCCATGTCTCGCTGCCGCCATAGAGGCATGAACTGGGAAGCCAGCCATCCCAGTCGCATTGGTAACGCTGTACCGCCATCGCGAGCTTCCTCAGGTTGCTCTGGCACTGGTCCAGAGCACGCTTGCGCGGCTCGCCGACCGGCTGCTCCACCACAGCCAGATTGTCTCCCCAGATGCTCGGATCCCAATTCCCGCCCCTGCTGAACTGCGGCTCGGAGGCGCCGAAGGAGTAGTTAAACCAAGCCGGCTCGCCCACGCCGCTTGTCGGAAGAGGCGCTGCCGGGCTTTCAGCAGCAGCGTACCCGCTGTCTCTGATCTCAACCGAAGCAGCGCGGCCGTCGAGGAAAACGCAGTTGATCCTCACACCATCGACCAGGCCTTTCTCCGCGCCGCCCCAGTGCCAGCCCGCGCGCTCGTAGAGAATTATCTGGTGGCTCTGGAACTCGAAGCAGCCTTCGCGGTCAAGGCCAGCGAACCAGGCATAATCCACGGCGGCTTTCCAGTAGTATGAGACCAGCGCGTACGGGTTGTCCCCCGTGGCTGGGTCAGAGGGGCACCAGATGGTGCTCTGGTCGCTTAGGTAGGGGGCAAGCACCATGGGCCAGCTCTCCAGAACAGACCCGCCCGGCGATGGCGGCAGACTCCTTTGGCTGGCAAAGGAGGTGAACCGGTCGGCGTCCCAGACCCTGTCGTACCACGCGCGGTCCGGCCCTGCCAGGATCGAGCTGGGAAGCGTATCCTCCCAGTCCTGCATATATAACCGCAGGGCCGTCGCAAGCCGCTCCAGATGCGTCAGGCACGACGTCCTCGGATCGTGCGGTCCGGCAGCCAGTGGCCGCACGACCATTACCGACAGCACCAGCCCGGCCAAGCAGGCAGCCGCGGCTCCACCGACCAACCTTAACGCAAACCTTGCACGCGTGACGCGCCACATCGCGTACCACTCCTCTCGGATTTGTCGAGATGCTACCCGCAGTATACCACTAGTCTGGCAACCCGTCCCGCCCTTCGACAAGCTCAGGATGGCCGGGCTGCGCTAGATTCCACTCATGGTTCCTGGACAGTTACCGTATCCGTCCGGGTGAGTGCAAAGGCTCCGGCCCAAGCCAAGAGCGGGAGCCATAAGGCCCACGAGAACTTACCAAGATGCTTCATAGGCGTTCCTGCACCAGGGTGGCTGGTCCGCTGGTTAGCTCAGGATGCCCCGACCCGCTGGCTGCAGCTCAGTCTCGCTGCTCACCTGCCGGACGCAGCGGCACGGCGGCCTTATTCACCCACGCACGGTCGCCGTAGACCCCGGCCTTGCTGTAGTCGAACGGCTTGAAACCGACCTTCAGCGCCGGGGAGTCGGGCTTGAGATGGAAGTCGAACTTGCCCGGCGAGACGAACTGTGGGTCCGCAACGACGGAGCCGGCGTCCTTGCCCGTCTTCTGCCACTCCTCGAGGGTCATCCCATCGAAGCTCACCGGCTTGCCCGCAGCGTCCCAGTAGAGGTTGCCCTCCAGCCTGACGTTGTCGTCCGTCCACTGGCCGGAGAAGAGCGTCCCTTCCTTCCAGTAGACGATGTTGTTCCGGAAGGTGAAGGAGAGATGAGGCTCTACGCGGCTCCGCTGGAGCTGGCCCTCCAGGCTGAAGGCAAAGATGTTGTTGCGGATGATGTTCTCCTTGCCATAGTGCTGGTGGTAGCCTCCGGTCTTGGTGTTGTAGACCAGGTTGTTCTCCAGCACGATGTCCGAGCTGCCCTCGTCGTTGTAGAGCCCCCAGCCTCCGTAGGAGAACGAGTAGACATTATGGATGACGTTGTTGCTGACGGTGGTGCCCGGGGAAGGGCCGAGCGTGTAGACGCCACCCATGTCGCTCAGGACGCGGTGGCCGAGGTCGTGGATGTGGTTGAACTCGATGGCGTTGCGCGCCGAAAGGCTCTCGGCATAGCCCCATCTCCAGCCGACGGAGACGCCGGTGTAGCGGAGATCGCCGATGTCATTGTGGGTGACCTTGTTGTCGCCGCTCTGCCCGATCCAAACGCCGACGGCGCCCATGTGGATGAGCCCGCCGGAGTGGATGATGTTGTTGTCGACGGTGATGTGACTGGTGCGGTCCGGCTCGGGCCGGATCTCCATCTCGCCGATGCGCACCGCCCCGGCCCCGAGGTCGTGCAAGTAGGAGTGGACGGCCCGGCAGTCCCGACATCCCCGCCGGAACCACACGCCGTAGATCCCGATGCGGGCGATCTCGCAGTGCTCTATGGCGACGTTCCTCGCGCCGTCGGCGAGGATGACGGCACCCAGGCTGCAGGCGGCCTGCGGGTCCGTCATGCCCTGCGGCGGGAGCAGGTATCGGCTGCAGTCGAACGCGAGCCCTTTCAGCGTGATGTTCTCGACCAGCCGCCCGGCCGCCCGGTCTCCGGCGAAGACTACGAAGCTCTCAGCCACCGGCGCAATCACCACGGCGTCGCCAATCGACTGACCGGGCAGCGGCTTGTAGGAGAGCGTACCGCTGCGGTCGAGGTACCACTCTCCAGGCGCGTCCAGGGCATCCTTCAGGTTCTCCAGGTGATAGCGCTGGTCGGGCTCCCAGTTCATGTACTGCCACCAGGCGCCTGTAGTCTCAACCGTACCGGTTGCGGGGTCGACTGAGGTGATCTTTGCCCTGGTGATCTCCCACGCGTGATAGGCGACGAGCACAACGTCGTTGAGCTGGGCTGGGGACATGCCGACGAGCGGCTTGATGTCCTCCGGCTTGGCGCGGAAGGCACGGTTGAGGTAGCCTTCATCCTTGCCGGCGGCATCGGCCCTGCCGGCCATGTGGAAGTAGGCTCCGTCGTTCGGGGTCCGGGCGCGGGTCGCGCGCCTGCCGTTCACGAACAACTGCTCGAACCACCACTTGCCGGCTTGCACATCCGGGATGTCGGCTCTCCACAGCCCGCCCGCAGCTTCTCTCAGGCCGGTGATGCGCCGCCCGCCCATCAGCACAGGTTTCGCCCGCTTCGCGGCTTCGTAGGTGACACCGCTGTCTTCCGGAGTGAAGACAACAGGCTCCGTCACGGGATAGACGCCATCGGCAAAGACTACGTGCATGGGCTGCGGGGAGCCACCGCCCTGCCGCCGGAGCGCGCGGACCGCATCTCTTGCCCCTCGGAGCGACGCCAAGGGGCCGTCGGTGCCCGACTTGTTCGGCTTGGCGAGCTTCCCGGACCACGTGTCCCTGCCGGCGGGACTGACGTGCAGAGTGACTGCGCCAACCGCCTGTACACAGAGCGCTATGGCAGCCGCCGCGACAATAAGCCTGGTCTCGAGCATGTTCCGTCACCTCAACGTGAATCCAATCGCCGGTCCCTGCGTGCCGGCCCCTGCCTTCTGGCTATCGGCCCACCGTCCGGCTCATGATAGTGATACACCAGCCCACTCGGCGTCACCTCCTGGACCGCAGCCCGTGCGACCGCCAGCGGGTCGTAGGCTAACGGGCCCCTATGAGCGATGCGGGAACCGCGCGGACGCGCGATAGGACGCCAGTAATGCCGCATATAGGCATGCGAAGAAGGACGCGTCTAGCCAGGACAGCCGGGAGGGAGGGCGACCGAGCGCTCCACCCGACAACGCGTCCGCCCCAATGATACCGATGACCCCGGCGCCTATCGCAACCACACAGAACGGCCAGCCAACACGCTCACGGCTCAGTGCTTCCCTAGCGATGGCGTGCAGACGAAACGCGCGCCCCGCCCACAGGCCGATCGGCAACGCCGCTGTCGGCCACGACACCTGAAGGAGGTAAGAATGACCAAGCTCGCCACTCACCGTCCACATAGTTGTGTGCAAAGCGATCAGGCACAGAGCCACAAGTAGCCCCAAAAGCCATTCCCTTCTCACCGCAAATGCTGCCACTACGAGCCCGGCAGCGAGCATACCAGCCCCAGCATAAACCCCAAACCAGATGGGCCAAGAGTCAAACAGCATGACCCCCTCCAGGGAACCGCCAGTTAGCACATCGGCGATCCAGCTTCCGAGGTCGGCTGCAATCGAGTATACTCCCGCTGCAATGTAGATGCTAACGGCGATGACCAGCAACCCCAAAGGGAAGGGGCGACGCACGCTCCAGTTGGTCGACTGCATCCTCGTGTCCTCCTTACATCACGACAGTCTATGCTTCGGCTCACAAGCCTTCTCCCCGGCGCGGCCCCTTCATGATGGACAACGGGGTCGGATCACAGCCGCGCCACCACACGGCAATCGCCGCCGCCCGGGCTCGCCTCCCATATCTGCGTCTCGTTGCGGGCAAAGCGGACCTTGCGCCCATCTGCAGTCCACCGAGGAAATCCGCTGCGGCCCTCCTTGCACAGCCACCTGAACTTGCCGGATGGCCAGTCTATCACCCCTACCCCGGTGTGTAAGCCCGGCTTCATAAGGTACGCGTATGCTGCGATATGATCGCCCGTGGGAGACCAGCGGAGGTCCAGAAGTTGTGTTATTGGCTCTTCTGTCAGATCGGAGGCCGGCACAACGGCTTGGAGCTTCCCACTATCGAGGTTCAGCACGTTGAGCGCCTTCAGCCCGACCTTGGACTCGAACTTTGTAGTGTAGGCTACGTATCTGCCATCAGGAGAGCACGCCGGACCACACTTGGCGAGGTCTTCTGAGTCAGTCAACCGTCGGACCTCCCCAGTTGATACATCCAACATGTACAGGTCTCTTCCCACAGACCTCTCGGCTCGCCGAGGCTCGACGGTTACCCCCATATAGATGAGCTGATTACGCGACCGCCATCACAGGTACATAATCCCGTCGTGTGTCTCGCCGACCGCTTCGCAGACCAGCGGCCGCGTGTCGTCCGGACGCAGCAGGTGGATACGGCTGCGCCTCATCCAGCCTTCGGGGACCGCACGGACGAACGCGATCGTCTTGCCGTCGGGACTCCAGCTCGGCCAGGTGTCGAAGTGACCGGAGGTCAGGGTCTCGACGCTGCCGTCCAGCGCATTGCAGATCGCCACCGATCGGTCCTGGCGGTAGCCCTCCTTCGTCAGCCAGCCAACGGGGCCGCAGACGACCCTGCCGCCATCAGGCGACCAGGACAGCGTGGGCCCTGCTAGCATCCTCGCTACCCAGTTGATCTTAGCCGGCTTGCTCAGATCGACGAAACCCAGCCTGCTGGTGGACTGCTGCAGATCGACAACCGCCAGGTTCCCCGCAGGGGAAGGCTCCCAACCTCCGATCTCCCTGTTTGGTGATGAGCTCTCCGGCGGCACCCCGGGGAGGGGCGATGCACGTGGTTCGGCCGCAGTCAGCGTCTCCGGCCGCATCGGATGCGGCGACACCACTGCCGGATAGCCGGCCATCAAGACGACCACTGCCACCTTCAGGGAGCGGCGATTCACGTGCGCATTCATCAGAGTACTCCTTCCCGTCTCTCATGCGGCGCGGGAATGGTGTTCCCGGGCCACGTACTGCGCTAACGAACTGTGCAGAGTTCCGTAATCCACCTTCCAGCTACCACGGTTTCCGGGAGATGTCCTTTTATGCGGTGGCTTCGGCCCATAAACACGAGTGCCGACGCATCGGAGAGCTAAGTCCTAGCGAGTCTGATCTTCGTCACCCGGTCATTGTGACCAATGTAGACGAACAGTTTCCACACACCCGAGTAATATTCCAGCACTTCCTTTTCTATCGGATCACGAGGTATCGGGGAATATCCTCCTGCTTGTGATCTAACTGTGAGTTCGTCTATCGACCGTGCAACGTATTGCGCAGGTCCCATATTTCTTATCACCTCCGCACGGCTCATCCCCGGTCTAGCCCCGGACAGGAGGCTGTGGCGGGTATAGGCGAGGTACATGCGAACCGTGAGATCCGGCGCAAACAGCACCAGGGCGACCACCAACAGCACCAAGACAAGGCCAAACCACAGAACGAGTTTGGAACAGGATAGCCTACCGTGCCTTCGGATCATCATCAGCGATCTCCTTTTGGCTTGGGGCCGGTCAACCAGCATAACGACGTTGACCTAGAGCGCACAGAAACGTAACTGATGTCTACGCCGGCCTGCATCCTACCTCTGAGCATCCGGCACCCAGGCCCACTTGGCGGGGGCAGTCGACACGGGAAGCTGGTGAGTCGCGCCAGTCGACAGATCGACGACAACTATCCATTCCCGCCAGAGCTTCCCTTGACCCACCCCGCAGGCCAGGTAACCGCTGTCCCCAAGCCAGGTGATCCTGGTTACAATGGCAGGCGTGCCGATTGGGACCAGGTAATCCAGGACCGTTCGAGGCCGCCAGATGGTGAACCTCGACGTCTTCCCCGACGCCACATCCAGCACGCCCACGTGGAGTCCGCGAGCGAACGCGATCCGAGACCCATCCGGTGACCATTCAGGACGGTAGCCGTAAGCCAAGGTTCGGACCGTTCCGCTTGACATATCTGCGGGAAGGATAGGCCACGGTCCTACTTCAACAGGAGCGCTGAACACGATCTTCGTTCCATCGTGGACCGACGGAGCGGCGCTCCATTCGTCCTGCATCTTGAGACCGGAGGGCAACGGGAGCTTCGTGCTATCCAGGCGGCCGTGCATATCGAGGCGAAAGAGCGCTGCTTGTCCCTCGCGCTCAGCGATCGTGTAGAGTTCGTTCCCGCCCAGTCTCCACCGGGTGATGTTTCCGGGCTTGTGCCCACCGAGACGAGGGTCCGGGAATATCCCGATCTCACTCCCGGCATTGCGCACGCGCAGCAGCCCTGAGCTCTGCCCTTGGCCGAGGAAGACAATGTCACCTGGCGTGCGGCTGGGTGCCAGGAGCACGGCCACTGACTCCAGGCTCGTATGCTGCTTGCGAGCCACCTGCCCGCGTCTTGGGCAATAGGTTCTGAGTTCTCCGTCGTCGAGGTAGACGAAACACCCGGGGACCTTGGCCAGATCTAAGGACCCTATCTTCCCGGCAGTAGCTATCAACGACAACTGGCCAGCGACCGCCAATCCCGCAAGTACGAGACCAACCTTGCCTGCCCTGGACTTCAGCATATGCTCGATATCCTAGGACCAACGTCCTCCCTCACGGTCCAGTGTGTCCCGGCAGTATCTCCCTACGTGAACCTGTCTGTCTGCAGGATCATAGAATCCGTTCATGTGCTGCGGGAGCTGGTCTGTGCATAGTTGACCGGCTGGTGGAAGTGCGGCGTTCCCGCTCCGTTTTCGGTCACCGGTCAGTTCTTCGGCTTGATTAGGATCGTCTCCCTTGGCGGACCGTCAGGCAGGGCCACACCGCACGAGTAGAAGAAGGCCACGCCATCGTTGCGCAGGGGATCGGGAGGACCCACGGACCACATCCGCCGCCCCCTGAGTCTCTCCGTCCAGTTCAGGATCTCCCGCAACGTGGGAGTCTCGAGGGTGACTGTCTGCGGCACCACGGGCACCCTCATCCTCGTCCCGTTCAGGCCGCCCGCGAGCAAGAAAGCAATCTTCTTCTCTCTGAGCCAGGTCTTGACGGTCTCGGGAGCACGGGCGTCGCTTTCGGAGGTGAGCGTGACCCTCCCCGGTATGCGCCAGTTCAGTGGGTACGTGGGGTCGGAGGCCAAGCTCCGCCCCATGACATTGATCCACCCGTCCTTCTCCACGTATGTGTATCGCGGATCCTGGGCCACGGCGGCGTCAAGTATCTCCCGAACCGTCCTGCCATGCACTTCCAGCTGCACCATGGGATCCGAGCCGGGAGCTGCTTCCGCGGGACGGGCCAGCAGCTCGACGCTGAAGTAGAGGCGTTCGGCAGCGGCAAGCTCCCTTACAGTGTAGGGCAGCCTCAGCCCCGAAACGGCGAAGTGCGCAACTGTTCTGTCCAGCACGGAGGGGACCGCTGCACATGGGCCGCTGAGCGCAGCTATAGTGGCAAGCGTTAGTATTGTCGCTACGAAATTCGTGAACATCAAAGAACCTCGGTTCTCAAGAATACCGCAAGCAGGGACGGTCGGGAACGCCGGTGAAAGCCTTCACGACCTCCTCGACAGTGTAGTCAACTCCGCACACCCCGCCCCTTAGTTATACGCTGGGGGAACGCCGGGTTCTCACTGGCGGTTCGAACGTGCAATCTTCAGTTCCCGCAGCCAAACGGTAGGGTCCGGCGTCATCCAGGCAGCGCTTGGTCGATCTCAAAGATGCTGTCGCCCTTAATGTACCAATACGGCATCCTCCTTGTAAAGGGCCACTGCACGAAGCCTCTCCTTCCACACCTTGCAACAATCTTCCGTTTGCTCTTTCCCGCAGGAAAGCCAGATGACTGCAGTCTTCTATGTACGTATTCCTGTACCTCCGGTTGGTCATCTGCTTGGCCTATACCCGATGCCTCTGCCGCTTGGCTGCGGGAACTGGTCTGTGCATAGCCGAACGGCTGGTGGAAGCGAGGCGTTCCCGCAGCATGCAGAAACCATGGCCCAGCACTCCGGAGATCAGGTGTCACTCCACGTACGCCGACTGCATGATGCGCCAGATATCAGGGTACTCTCGCCCCGCCTCTGCCACAGTGTAGTGCTGCAGTAGGTACACCAGTTGCTCGTCAGCCCTCCCGGCGTAGACGGTCTGCAGAAGGCAGCCGTCCCTGACGACAACGCGGGCTAAGCGCTGGCACCCCCTGATTGGTGGCAATCGGTGGTAACTGACGGTGTAACTACTCCCCCGCCTGGCCGCGGGCAGCCTCCGAACGAAGTCCTCGAGCGATCGCCTGCCTGCCTTGCGGATACAGCCTATGCTGAGCCAGAGGTCGGGGTTCCTATCCTCGGGAACCTGCCCTGGCTGCACGCTCCCGAGGCCGATGCCGGTGCCGCCGTAGATCCTCAGCTCGGAACGCACAAGGCGCGGGTCCTTCATCTCCGCCTCCCAACCCCGCGCCAGTCGGATGTGAAGCAGCCTTCCCCTGCTGCTGCCGGGAACCGGAAGCGCCACATCCCTGTCGGGCTTCAGCGCCGCCAGCGTGAACCAGGCCGCTGCACCGACGACCAATGCGGCCCCAAGCATAAGCAGACTCGATCGCATTTCTGAACTCCGCGGCAGCGGCCGGTGCGGGGCGGACGCGAACTGGAACTGGCATTGCGCCCACCCGCCCCGCACGCGTCCCGGTCGGCACGACGCATGCAATCGCAGCGCGCCGAGCTATAGCGGTTTCTTCTCCGACCGGTTTGGTGCCGGAACTGGCGACTTGCCGCCCGGTGGGTACTTCGGCTTGTTCGGCTCCCACCACTCGCGCCACTCACGCGTCACCGGCGCCATAACCCGCGCCTACCCCGGCTGTCAACTACTTAGACAACGAGTCGGCGGAAAATGTTCGCGCGGCGGGACCGGCAGCGGCTCGAGGACGCGGCGCGGGACTGCAAGTCTGGGAGGCCGGGGCCGGGATCGGACATCCCGGCCCATCAGAGTCCCCATGGCAGATGCAGGACATTGTTCGCGACGAATCCTGCATCAACGACTGATTCCCTCCCGCGTCCCGTCCGGCTCAGTTCCCAGCCAGACACACGTCCGGGAAGATTCCGCCGGGAATGGATTTCCCGGCCCATCGAAGTTGTTGATGTCAGCCCCTGTTGCGGTCTGAATAGCACTTCCCTTAACAGGTTATCCCCAGTGTAGCGATAGTCTGTCCGTGGGCACGTCCAATTGTT
>Ga0315282_10003086_pt1 | contig 30084 bp, 22 predicted proteins | sample YL17G07_20_MG_FD_203693 | JGI IMG/M metagenome (GOLD analysis project Ga0315282, IMG submission 203693) | Sediment microbial communities from Yellowstone Lake, YNP, Wyoming, USA - YL17G07_20 | ecosystem: Environmental > Aquatic > Freshwater > Lake > Sediment | place: USA: Wyoming | collected... | reverse complement strand
CGCGAGGACGCCCGCATCATGGGGCTGTATGGCGATGTGGTCGGCGACGTGGTGTATTCCATCGAGCCCGGTTTCGGCGGACAGCATGGCCAGCAGCTCACCACGGTAACCTTCAGCCAGGGCTCGCTGCGCCCGCTTCTCGTGCTGCATGGCCCCGGCATCAAGCGCGGATTCCGGCTCGAACGCAACGCCTGGCTTACCGACATCGTGCCGACGGTGTGCTACCTGATGGAGCTTCCGCTTCCGCGGAACGCCGAGGGGGCTGTGCTGTACCAGGCGCTGGAGCACCCGGACGCGCCGCGCGACGATCTCGCGGCCCTGCGCCGCAACTACGAGACGCTGCAAGAGGCCTACGAGAAGGGCCGCGCGCTGACGCATACCTACAACGAATGAGGCCAATCGTTTCGCGGGGCGGAAGATGAAGAGCGCGATTCGCTGGATCCCGGCTGTGGCGTGGATGGGCCTCATCTTCTGGCTCTCCAGCGGCCCGTTGCCGTCGACCGGGGGCATCGAGATACCGGACAAGGCCGCGCATTTCGGCGCCTGGGCGGTGCTCGGGGCGCTCCTGTGGTACGCGTTCGCGGCGCTGGGCGTGGGGCGCGGCGGGGCCTTCGCCTTCATTGTGGCCGCGCTCTATGGCGCCGGCGACGAGTTTCACCAGCGCTTCGTGGCCGGACGTTCGGCGGATGTTGCGGACTGGCTTACCGATATGGCAGGGAGCGCCGCGGTACTGATGCTGATCACCACGATAGCGGCGCGCCGCGCGCGCGGCCGATCGCGCGGTCACGGCGCGGCATAGGACCCAACCTGCCGAAGCAGGATTTCACTTCAACGGCGGCGTAACTTGTCGCGGCGGACCTCACGCATGGCGCAACCTGTACTCGCAAGCGCTCGGCCCGAACCTGCTGTCCGATGGCGCGTGCACCTCGCGCGCAGGCGTCCACTCCGCGCCGCCGCGGCGGCGTTTTTCGTCGTCGCAAGTGCGGCGACGGCGTACCTCATCTGGCCGCACGCAGTCGCAGCCCTCGCAGCCGGCCTGCTCGTGTTCTCGGCTGTCGCCGAGTTCCTGCTCCCGATTCACTACCGCATTGGTGCCGATGGTATCTGGTGCCGCAACTTCGTTTCCGTAAGGCACCTCAAATGGGCCGATGTGAAACGGTGCTATCGCGACGCGTACGGGGTGAAGGTGAGCCCGCTGCCGCGGCCCTCCCGCCTCGAGGCCTATCGGGGCATCTACCTGTGGCTCGGTGACGATGGCGAAGCCGTAATCGCGGCGCTGCGCGGATACCTCCAGGAGCGCACACCATCTTGAGCGTGCCCGACACCAGCCAACGCGACGCCGAACTGCGCGACCGCGCGATCGAGCGCATCGCCCGCGCCATTGTTGACCGCCGGCTCGAGACGCCCGCGGTGCTCTTCCTGGAAGCCAATCGCCCGCTGACGTTCTTCGCGGGCCAGGGTGCGCTCGCCGCGCTGCCGCTGATCGGCGGCTTCATCCCGCCCGCGGACATCGAGGCGTTCGCGCGGGTTCTCGATTCGCAGGAATCGCTCGATCTTCTCGTCCAGCGCATTGAGACTTTGGTCGAAGAGCGCGATTCCCGCGCCGTTGACGCCGGCCGATCGGCGCTCCGGAACGCCCCACAGGCGGACGGGCACGGTTGATGCAATGAGCACGCAACACGCTAACGCCCTCCAGGCCGCTATCGTCGCGATCATCGGCGTTGTGATCCTCTACATGATCCTCTCGGCCCGCGGCGGCAGGCAACTCTTCATCCGGCGCATCCCCGGTCTCGCAGCCATTGACGAAGCCGTGGGCCGCGCCACCGAGATGGGTCGCCCACTGCTCTTCTCGACCGGCCTTATCGGCGTGGACATCGACACCCTGCAAGCCCTGGCTATCGCGCAATATGTCTCCCGCCTCGCCGCGCGCTACGGCAATCGGCTGATCGTGCCCGCCGTGGATCCGGTCATCTTCGCCATCGCGGAGCAACTGGTGCGCGAGGCCTATACCGCCGAGGGCAAGCCCGAAGCCTTTCGCTCCGACGATATTCGTTTTCTATCCAGTGAGCAGTTTCCTTACGCCGCCGGCGTCATGGGCATTATCAACCGCGAGCGCGTCGCCTCCACTTTCTTCTTCGGCTACTTCTACGCGGAGGCGCTGCTGCTGTCGGAGACGGGTCAGGAAGTAGGCGCCATTCAGATCGCCGGCACCCCCGCCACGACCCAGATCCCGTTCTTCCTCGCGTCGTGTGACTACACCATTATCGGGGACGAGTTCTACGCGGCAAGCGCCTATCTGACGCGCGAGCCGACGCTGTTGGGCAGCCTCGTGGGCCAGGATATTGGCAAGACGTTGCTGATGCTGCTGGTGGTGATCGGCACCGCAACCGCAGCGCCGTACCTGCCTCTTCACGCCATTAGTCAATGGCTGGCGCGGATGCTGCATCCGGGCGGCTAGTATCCTTCATGGTTGCGCAGGTCCCTGGGCTCCGACGAGTCGGAGCCGCGATGGCGACCGTGCGGGTCTAGCCATCTTCAACCTGCGAATACCCGGAACAACGGACGACATATGCAAGCGCGGAAATGGGCGATAGTTGCGACCATCTATGCCGTCAGCGGCCTGCTGGGCGCCGTGGCCCTGTGGGGGCTGACGCATCTCCTGTCGCCGGTCTTCCGGCCCGCCACAGGCGTCGCGTTCGGCCTCGCGATAGCCGCCTCCGTCGTGCTGTGGATCGGGCTGGTCGCCGTCATCCATCGTCTGCCCGCCGCGGTGAAGAAGCGTATCGTCGTCACTGCGACCTTCGTCGCCGGCTTGTTCTACGTGCTTGAGTACTATCTGCCGGCGAAGAGCGCCGTCTTCTTCTGGCGCGCCCACCACACCAACCCCTTCTCTCCGATGATCTTCACCGTCGGCGATGCCGTGTCGGTCATCTCGGGTTTCACCTTCTTCCTCGCCGCGTTCAGCCTGAGCCTGGTCCACGGCAAGAGCATCGCGGCGCGGCGGCCGGGCTACTACAACAGCATTGCCTTCTTCATCGCCTTCATCATGATGGCAGTGTTCGGGCTGTGGGAGACCTATTCGCCTGACACAACGCTCATCCATCACATCGGCTGGATACGCCGCGTCACCGCCCATCAGGTCTACGATCACCTCTTCAACAGCATGTACGTGCCCCTCACCGCGACGCTGTTCTCGGTGCTATCCTTCTATATGGCGACCGCGGCCTTTCGCGCATTTCGCATCCGCTCGGCGGAGGCGGCGTTCATGATGGTCGCCGCGTTCGTCTGCATGCTGGGGCAAGTGCCGCTCGGCATGTGGCTCACTCACAGCCTGCCGCTGCACGGCCCGCTGTCGCATCTGCGCATGGAGGCGATGGCGAACTGGACCCTCGGTGTCATCAGCATGGCCGGCCTGCGCGCGGTGACGTTCGGCGTCCTCGTCGGCGCGCTCGCGATCTCCTTGCGCATCTGGCTCAACCTCGAGCGCGGCGCATTCTTCGAGCAGGAGTTGTAGGTGGAGCGTGATTCACAGTTCTGGTCGCGGCGCATCATCTGGTTGCTGCTGGCAATCGCGACCGGCATCTTCATCGTGGTCAAGGTCAAGGCCGTGATGTACGTGAGCCGGCCCGCGCTCAGCCTGTATGAGGCCGTCGAGCGGGTGCCGGCCGACAAGATCATCGTGGTTTCCTGCAATTGGGAGCCCGGCACGCGCGGCGAGAATGGGCTGCAGACTGAGGCGCTCATTCGTCATTGTCTGAGGAATGGCAAGCACTTTGCCATCTTCGGCTGGGCGTATCCGGCCGGGCCGCAGTTGGGGCAGCAGATCGCGGAGCGCCTCCAGGGCAGGTACCATCGCCGCTATGGCGAGGACTGGGTGAACTGGGGCTACAAGACGGGGCAGGACAACATGGTGCGTGCCTGGGCGCAGAATATCCCGGGCACTGTCAAGGAGGACATCTTCCACAAGCCCATCACGAGCTACCCCGTTATGCGTGGCATCAGAAGCGCGCGCGACGTGGGGCTGATCCTTGAGATCACCCCGTCGGATACACTCGGGACCTACGTTCGGTTCGTCTACGGCATCTACGGCACGCCCATCGGCTACGCGTGCACCGGCGTCATGGCGCCCGAGGGGTTCCCGTATCTCGATGCCGGTCAGATTGTCGGTCTGCTGAAAGGGCTCGCCGGCGCGGCGGAGTACGAGCAGCTTCTCCATTACCGGGGTGAGGCGCTCAAGCGCATGCCCGCCCAGTCATCTGCGCACCTGCTGATCATCGCCCTCATCGTGGTGGGCAACGTCATCTACTTCCGCGCACGGCAGCGCGGCGAGGCGCCAGGCAGGAGGCTCAGCACGTGAACCGCACGCCCGCCGGCCTCACAGCCCTCATCGCACTCGCGGCGTTCGCCGTCGTTGCCTATCTGGGTATCCGCTATCGGATCTTTGCGGCCAATCTCGGCATCTGGCTCGCCGCCATCTGTACCCTCGCCATCTACTCGATCCTCTATCGCGAGAACGTCGTTTTCCGTTTCTTCGAGCATATCTTCATCGGGCTCGCGACCGGGTACGGCTTCTACACCATCATCACCCAGGTGCTGCAGCCGAAGTGGTGGGTGCCGGTGGCCAAGGAGGGGAAGTGGTACTGGGTTTTCGCGCTGCTCTTTAGCACCATGTTCTACACCGTGTATTCGAAGCGCTTCTCGTGGATGAACCGCCTCGCCGCGGGGAGCTTCATGGGCCTCTCGGCAGGCTTGGGCATCGTCGGCTTCACCACCGTACTCGGGCCGCAGATGGCGGCCTCATTTAAGCCGCTGTGGACATCAGCGTCGCCGTACATCGTGGTCAACAACATCCTCTTCTTCATCACCCTCATCACCGTGATGAGCTACTTCTTCTTCTCCTTCGAGCAGCGCCACCCGGTGGTCAAGGGCAGCGCGCGCCTCGGCCGCTGGCTGCTCATGGTCGCCCTCGGCGCCATCTTCGGCAACACCGTCATGGGCCGCATGTCGCTGCTCATCGACCGCCTCCAGTTCCTGCTGCTCCAATGGCTGCAGGTATTCGGCCGCCACTGACGCTTGATGCAGGCTGCGGCCCCCAACGTGACCTCGCCGTGACGTGCGATTCCTCTCCCTTCCAGGGAGAGGACTAAGTGCTTGCCCTGAGCGAAGTCGAAGGGTGAGGGTGAGACGGTAGCGCGTGCGCCTCGGCGCTGTCTTGGCCGGCTTCCAGAGGCGCCAACGCAGCATCCTCCCATCGTTCCCGGTGGCGCAGCCGGGCCTAGCCGCAGCCGCGCGCCTTGTCCTCGACGCCGTGCTTTCGCGCGATCGTGCGCACCCGCGCGTAGAGCCCGCGCTCGAACGCGTCAGAGGCGGCATCGTCGCTCTCGATCTCGCGGTAGCGCGCCACCAGCTCCGGGAAATGCGCCTCCAGCGTCTGGCGCAGCGATGAGGCAACGCCGGGTCGGAAGTTGAGCCGGTCAACATAGAAGTGCGTCACCGGCAGCTTCGCCATCCAGCGCATGAGCCAGGCGATATTCTCCTCGTTATCGTTCAACCCCGGCAGAAAGGGCCCGACGAACGCCCAGATCGCGATCCCGCGCCGGGCCGCCTCGCGCAGCGTCTCCATGCGCTCCTCGGTCGGCGACGCCTCCGGCTCCACGATGGATCGAATCCGGTCGTCGCGGATGGCGACCGTCATGCCGAGGTCGACCTCGCCGTGCTCCAGCAGGTCGAAGTCCCGGCTTACCAGCGCGCTCTTGGTGAGGATGCCGACGGGCCAGGCGTTGTCGATGAGGATGCGCGCGCACTCGCGGCTGAGCCGGTACTTCTCCTCCAGCGGCTGCCAGCCATCGCATACCGAGCTCAGTATCACGCGGCCTCGTTTGGCGCGTTTGACCTGATGCTCGAGCACCTGCGGCGCGCTGATGCGCGCATCCACGAAGGTGCCCCACGGCTCCGGGTGATGGGTGAAGCGCTTGATGAACCGCGCGTAGCAGTAGCGGCAGCCGTGCTCGCAGCCGACGTAGCAGTTGATCGTCCAGTCCGACAGCCCGGACTTGGTCAGGATGGACTTACACGCGATCTCTTTGACTTTGATGGGTTGGGTGGTACTCACAACGCGTCTCACTATCATGATACCCAATGGCGATACGGGGACGTGAGCAAGGCCGGGAACGCGAGGATGGTCGAATGCTCAATTGCCGGCGAACGCGCGCTCGACCGTTACCGCCGGCCGCGCTGCTCAGAGGAGGGGATGTTGAGCGCCAGGCGGTACTTCGCGACGGTGCGCCGCGCGACGTTGAAGCCGCGATTCTCGAGGATCTGGCAGATCTGGCGGTCGGTCAGCGGGCGGTACGGGCTCTCGCGCTGCACGAGTTGGCTGATGACGCTCTTGGCGCTCAGCGACGGGGTGAAGAAGATGTCGTATCCGACGATTCGATCGGCCGGCGACGGCAGCAGGACGAACTTGCTGGCCAGTGCGCGGCTGATCGTTGATTCGTGCTTGTCGACGATCTGCGCCAGCCGCGCCTGGGTGAGGGGCTTGAGCCGATCTTCCTGCCCCGTATCAAGAAAAGCGCGCTGCTCCACCACGATCGCCTCGGTCACCGTCTGCAGCGTGCGGCGCCGCATCTTGATGCTCTGGATGAACCAGTCCGCCCGCTTCAGCCCCTCGACCGCGTGTCTCCATTCGTTGGGCACCCATCCCCGCTTCTGGCGCGCCATCACGCGCTGAAGCTCGCGGTACGATTCACTGATGCGGATGACGAAATCCGACGATTCGACCACCTCGATCACGTACTCATCGAGTTGGCGCGTGATAATGACGTCGGGTCTCTGTATCGCCTGCGGGTTCTTGGGCTCGTGCTGCCAGAACGCCCGGAACTGGCGACCGGGGTAGGGATCGAGGTTGGCCCGGATGAACTCCACCGCCGACTCGATCTCTGTCCGGCTGACGCCGAGGGAACGCGCCAGCTTGTGGTACGCCTGGGTCGCCAGCTCATGCCAGTGGTCGCGAATCAGCCGCTCCGCGCAGCCGTCGCCGTTGCCGTTCTCCTCCTGCAACTGCCGAACCTGAATCAGCAGCGCCTCCTGCGGAGTCCGCGCCCCGACCCCGGCCGGTTCGAACTGTTGAACCGCTGCGAGCACGTTCCGCACCCGCTCCTCGGGCAGCCCAAGATCGCGCGCCGCCTCCTCGACCTCGGACTCCAGCAGGCCACGGTCATTGATATTGGCGATGAGATAGTCGGCGATGCCGTAGTCGTGCGCGGGGAGCGCCGCATGCGCCTGGAGGCGCAGATGCTCCTGGAGGGTGAACGGCGTCTCCGCACGCAGGTAGGGATCCTCGGGCTCCTCCTCGAGCGTCTCGGCGCGCGGGCGAGGCGGGGGAGGCTCCGACAGGTATTGCTGCAGCGCCTCGGCCCGATTGCGCTCGGCCCGGTTCAGCCCGCAATTGAGGCATACGCCGGCGCGCAGCGAGCAGCGGCACACCGGGCAGACCGACTCCTCCGACAGCTCCAGCGCCGGGTTGGCCGCGAGCTCCTGGTCGATGCGGTCGAGCAGCTCCAGCGAGGACATCTCGAGGATACGGCCCGCTGCAATGAGCTTCGCGCCCATTTTCTGCCGCGCAACTTGCCTGCCTCGCTGCTCGTATCTCATTCCGGTTGCCGCGGATCTCGTCGCGAATCGATCATGTGACCGGCGGCGGAGGGGTGAAGCTCCGCAAGGAACCGCCCTCGCCCTCCTCGCTGCGGCACAGATCCTCAACCCACGACCGCAGCCGCTCGCGCTCAGTACCAGCGGGTGCCGCAAACTGTATGCCCGAGCGGTAGCGATGCCCGTTGTCTCGCAGTTCCTGCATCCAGATCACCGTGCCCGACAGGGTTATCATCTGCCCCGCATCGCTGATCCTGATGCGGCACCGCATCTGCGACCCCACGGGCAGCGCGCCCTCGGTGAGAACGCGCATGCCGCCCTCGCATGCGTCCTGGCCCTTGCCCGCCAGCAGCGCATGCTCCTCCTCCAGTTCGACCTCGAAGCTCGCCTGCGCGCGCGCGTAACGCCGCCGCTGGATGTGCGTTACCAGCTTCGGCTGCGCCAGCAGGATCGCCGGCTGTCCGCTGTAGCTGGTCGCTCCCAGGATGTATGTTTCGAACTGATACCACCCATCGGGCATCGGGAATCCCACCGTGATCCTGGTGCCGAACGGCAGCGTGATCGCCCTGCCCTCACTTATCGGCGCGGCCGCCGCGAGCGAGGCCGGATGACTCGCCAGCAGCCTGCTGGTCAGCGTGCGCTCGAATTGTCCGCCGCGACACTCTATCAACAGCGGCTGCCCCGGCTCCAGCGACGACAACGCCAGCGGCGGTCGCTTGCGCGGATTGCCCGAGGGTTCCTCACAGATCTCGCGCAGTACCGCTTCCGCCAGTTGCGCCGGCGCCGCCGGTTTCGCAATGTAGCCTCGGGCCCCGGCCTTTCTCACCTCGCCGTCGAGCCCGCGCCGATCCCGTCGGCTCGTCATCACTACCGGGACGCCGCGATCCACCCTGCTGATCGCAGCCAGCACCTGCAGCCCGTCAATCGTGCCGAGTTCCGTGTCCACGATCGCGCCGTCGAAATGGCACGTCTTGATCATCTCGATGGCGCTCGGCCCATCGGTCACAATTTCGACGGCGTGCCCTCGCGCCTCCAGCTCCGCGCGGAGGCGGCGAGCGAACTCGTAGTCGGAATCCGCAACGAGCAAACGCTGCGGCGCCTTACTCATAGCAACTATCCCTGCGGCTCAGACGGTGCCGGCGTCTGATACCTGCAAGAATCGTGCCAAAAGCGCCTACAGTTGCTCGCTGACGCGAATTTTCTTCTCCGCTCGGCCGGGCTTAGCTCGCGCCGCCTGGGATCGCGCCTTGCCGGTGCGACGCCGCCGCGATCCGTCGAGGTTGTACTGTCCGACGTAGTAGGCGACCGCCCGCTCCGTCAGCTCCAGCGCGTCCGCCGCCTTGCCGATGTCTCCCCCATGGGTCTCCAGCGCGGCCGACAGGATCTCCCTGCGGCGCTCCGGCGTCGCCTGGTGCAACTCCGCGGCGGTGCTGTTGCGCGGCACGCCGGTCTGCTTCCCGTTGCGGCTGATGATCGTGGGTGGCAGCAGGTCCAGACCCAGTTCGACCGTCTCGTCGTCGGCCAGCACCACCGCGTGCTCGATCGCATTCTCGAGCTCGCGAACATTGCCCGGCCACGGGTGCTCCTTCAGTATCTCGATCACGTCCGCCGCCGCATCGCTGACGCGTTTCTCATTCTCATGGTTGTAGACAGCGAGGAAGTGCCGCACTAAGTCGGGGATGTCGTCGCTGCGTTCCCGCAGCGGCGGCAGATAGATCTCCACCACCTGCAACCGGTAATACAGATCCTCGCGGAAGGCGCCGGAGTTGACCGCCGCCTCCAGATCGCGGTTGGTTGCGGCGATAAGTCGCGCGTCGACGCGCACGGTCCTGGTACCGCCGACGCGCTCGAACTCTCGCTCCTGGATCGCCCGCAGCAGCTTGAGCTGCAGATTCATGCTGATGTCGCCGATCTCATCGAGGAAGAGCGTGCCGCCGTCCGCAAGCTCAAAGCGCCCCGGCTTCTGCGCGATCGCGCCGGTAAACGCGCCCTTTTCGTGCCCGAAAAGCTCGCTCTCCAGCAGGTCCGAGCTCAGCGCGGCGCACGCGACCGCCACAAAGGGGCGATCCGCCCGGCTGCTGTTGGCGTGAATGGCGCGGGCGACGAGCTCCTTGCCGGTGCCGCTCTCACCGCGCAGCAGCACGTTGGCACGGCTGCGGGCCACTTTCGTGATCATGTTGCGCACCCGCGCCAGCCACTCGCCCCGCCCCACGATGCTGTCCAGGCTGCCATCGTCGCCAAGCGCCGCCGCGCTCAGCTTCGGCGCTTCGCGCGCCCTCATCTCGCGCCGCTGAGCCAGCGCCTTGCGCACCACTGCCTTCATCTGCTCCATATCGAACGGCTTGGCCAAGTAATCAAATGCCCCCAGCTTGATCGCGTCGACCGCGCTCTTGATCGTGCCGTACGCGGTCATCATCACCACCGGCGTCTGGGGGCTTGCCGTCTGCACCCGCTGCAAAAGCTCGACCCCGCTCACGTTATTCATGATGACATCTGTGATCAGCAGATCGACCGGGGTCCTCTCCAGCAGCGCCAGCGCCTCTTCGCCGTCCCTACTCACCTCGACGTCATACCCGTCCTTGCGCAGCACCGCCGACAGCACTTGACAGATATTCGGCTCGTCGTCAACCACTAGGATTCGCGCTGGTTCTTTCATCTCTTGCCTCGTTTACTGATGATGCCCGCGATATGCCCTGCGCCGTGACCGCCTGGTGTTGGCTGGGCCCGGCCACAGCGAGTGCAGGCGCGACCGCCTGCGGCGAGTCCTCGCTAAACAGATCGAGCTGTCGCCACATCCGCACGCCGAGCGCGCCGATTCCCGTCGCCGACGCAGCGGCGCCCGGGCGCCGGGCGCGCTCGATCGGCAGGCGGATGCAGAACGCGGCGCCACCCTCCCGCGGCGCCTCCGCCCATACCTGGCCGCCATGCGCTTCGACCGTCTTGCGCACGATGGACAGGCCCAGTCCCGTGCCCTTGGCCTTGGTGCTGAAGAACGGAGTCCACACGCGCTCCATGTTCTCCTCAGGGATACCGGGCCCGGTATCCGTGATCACGACCTCAACCGAGCGCCCGCCCTCTTCGGCGCTGCGCGAGCGCAGTTCCACTGTGATCTGCCCACCGCTGCCGATCGCTTGTGCGGCATTGATCAGCAGATTGACAAAGGCGTGGCGCATCGCCTCCGGATCGGCCCAGACCCGCGGCAGCGCCCTGGGGACGCGCCGGTTTATCGTGACGCTGCGTTCCTCGATCTCGTGCGCGGCAGCCGCCAGCGCGCCGTCCATCACCGCGTCCAAGCGGACCCGCTCCAGGGCCGGCTCATTGGGCCGCGCGTAGTTCAGGAAGTCCGTCGCGACCTTGCTCAGCCTATCGCACTCCTCATTGATGATGCCTGAGAACTGGGCGATGAGCGGGTCGCGTCCGTATTCCGTGCTGAGGAACTGCGCGGCGGTCTTGATCGCGCTCAGCGGGTTGCGGATCTCATGGGCAACGTTCGCGGCAAGATGGCCGACCGCCGCAAGCTGGCTCATCTGCCGCACGCGATCGTCCATGCGCCTGCGCTCGGTGACGTCCTCGACCAGCAGCACCGCGCCCATCAACTCGCCGTCCGCCGCGCGCAGCGGTGTGCAGCTCGCCATGAGCGCCCGCGGCGGGGCACCGCTGCGCTCCAGCCGCAGCTCCTGCTCCAGCACCGGCTCGCCCCGCGCCAGAACCCGCCGCGCAACCATCCCCAATGACTCCGGCCATCGCACGCCTGGGCTCGCCGCGCCGCGCCCGGGATCCTGCGCCAGCCGCGTGAAGTCGCAGCCCACCGCCTCCGCCGTGCCCATGCCCAGTATCTGCTGCGCCGCCGGGCTCCAGATCACGACCTTGCCGGTCCGATCGAGCCCAATCACGCCCGCGACCATGCTCTGCAGGATGCTGTCCGTGTACCGGCTCAGACTGCCCAACGACTGCAGGGCGCGGTAGATCGCGGCGGCCTGAGACGCCACGATCGAAAGCACCTTGACGTGCTCCTCTGTATACGCGCGCGTCCGTGCGCTGTGAATCGCCAGCGCCCCGAAGGTCTCGTTGCCCACCACCAGCGGCACCGCCATCGACGACCGCAGCACCCGCCCGGCACCTCCCTCCGCCGGGTGTTGCCCGATGTCGGTCGAGATGAACGCTTTGCCCTCGGCATACACCCATTGGTACATGTTGCCGGGCTGGGCCTGAGGCGCCTGCGCCTCGATCGCATGGAAATCCACGCCCCGGCACGCCGCCAGTTCGAGTCGCGCACGCTCTTGGCTCCAGATAAAGACCAGGCCCTCATCATAGGGTACCATCGAGTGCGCGATGTCAAGCACCGATCGCAGCGCCGATTCAAAGCTCGTCGCCGCGCTGATCTCCTCGCACAGTTGGTACAGCGCCGAAAGCTCCAAAGACCGTTTGCCGATCGCCGCGCGGTAGTCGAGCGCCTTGCGCAGCACCGCCGCCCCGTGGACGCACAGCCCCGCCGCCAGCGACAGCTCGCGCCCGCTCGGGTCGTGCGCAAACGACCATCCCACCAGCAACCCCAGGTTGCCCCGTTCGTGCGCAAGTGGCACGACGAGCGCGCGGCATGCTCCGGTCAGGCCGCGCAATTCCGACGCCAGGTGCGCCATCTCCGGGGGATCTGCGGCGCCGCTCAGCAGCGTCGGGCCGCCGACGCTGCGCGCCTCGCGCGCGGCTGCGCCGGCCCGGTCCAGCTGAACGACCGCGGAATCCGGCACCGAATCGTCGATCGAATCGTCGGTCATCTCGAGGGGAACGAAAGCCGTGTGGCGGCAGCCTGTAAGCAGCCTCACCTCATGTGCGGTCTGCCGCAGGATGTCCTCCGGCTCGAAGTTGGCATTGACTCGCTGGACGCTGTCGTAGAGGCGGTACAGGTCGTCGAGATTCTCGCGCAGCCGCTGGTGCGCGGCGGCGTTATCGAGAGTCACGGCGGCGCGCGCGAGCAGGCTCTCGACTGCGGCGAGATCCAGGCGCTCCAATGCCGCTTCGTCCGCCAACTCGATGCACAAGGCGCCGAGCGCCCGTCCGCGGCACGCAATCGGCAGGGCGGCGATGAGCGGCCCCGGGGAGGCGCCCGAAGGTGAGCGGGTACCCCTCAAGGGCGCTGTGCGCGCATCAATGAAGCGACCTTCGGTAGCTGCGCGCAGCGCCGCTTCCGCCGCGCTCTCCGCCGGTAAGGCGTCCGCGGGATAACCGTGCGCCGCGACGACCTTGACGCGTTCTTCCTGCATCAGGTACAGGCTGCACTTGCTGATCCCTACGGCCTGCGCGATGCTCGCGGCCACTACCTCGGCTACCCGCTGCGGACCCATGGCGGGGGTGATCGCCTCCGCCATGCGGGTGATGACCGTCATCTCGCCAAGCCGCTCCGCCGCCTGCTGGTAGAGGCGGGCATTGGCGAAACATGGGCCCAGTTGCGACGCGACGGTAACCGCCAATTGCAGATCGTCTTGCTTGAAGGCCTCGCCGCCGGCGGTGCGGTTGAAGCTCACCATGCCGCGGAACCCGTCAGGCAGCGCCACCGGGACGCAGATGGAACACTTGATGTCGGGGCGGCGCTTGATCGCAAGCCCCCGCAGTCGCGGGTCTTGCCGCGGGTCATCTAGTATCACCGGCTCGCCCAGCGACATGACGTAGTCGGCTATGCCTTCTCCGGCGCGATGCTCGCGATCGCGCACAATGCCCTCGTCGAGGCCAAACGCGGCGTCCACCACGAGGACGCCCTTCGCTTCATCCATGACCATGAAAGAACAGGTGTCAGCATTGAGCGTTTCGGCCGCCGCCTTCATCGCATCACGCAGCAGTTGCCCAATCTCGATCTCGCTCGTCGCGCTGGAGTCCTGGGCAGAGTCTGAGACGATATCGCCGGCGGTGCAGTGATCGGGTTCGCGATCCCGCATCCAGTCGCCGAGCGCGTCGGCGGCAGCGCGAGCGATGCGTTGCTGGTTCCTGGTGAATGGAGATGCGCTGAAGAGGTGAATCGCGTGGCGAGCCCCGGCCACGCGCGGCACCGGAAGGCCGAGATAGTGCACACCCGCGGGGAGGCCTGCTGGATCGCCTCGCCCGGCGCCGCCGAGGTTGAGGCCGCGCGCGCGGCGCGCAATCCGCTCCGCCTGGCGGCGGAGCAGCGCGAGCGGCGGCGCGTACGCGAATGCGGCGGGGCGCGCTTCCGCCCGTACGGTAACGTCGTCATCGCGCCTCGAGGTGATGACGACGGCGGATCCGAGGGTGTGGGACAGTGCTTCTGCCGCTCGCTCAAGAGCCGCCGGCTCGCTGTCGGCGGCGTAGAGGGCATCGGCGATCCCGCACAGGCAGGCTGCCAAGCTCCGCGCCCGGCGCACGCCGCTTCGGGTCGAGCTCACCCCATCGCGCCCGAGTTTGGTCATATGGCAGCCCTCGTCCTTGGCACACATAGAACGCACCGTCCGCTGCTTCGATCGCCCGGCCTCCAGGGCCAAGCTAATCCTAACATGGCCCTGGAGTGCCAACAATCACCCGTTGGTCTAGTTGCGATAGCGTGTGCGGACCGCGAGGGCTAAGACGAAGGTACGAGTTCGCGCCGCACCGCCGCCTCTGCCAAAGCAGGCCGGCGGCCTTGGCAACTCTCCCTGGCACGGCCCTTGCTGCGTTGCGAGCGCGCGATAAGCGCCCGGTGGTATAACAGGCCAGGTGTCGACGCGAATGCTGAGGCCGCGATGGACAGTACTGTGACCATGCGCGTCGCGGCCGAGTGTGAGCTGTGCTGCGATGAGTGCTTGGAGCGGAGCTGCCGTATAGATTGTCTCGTCAGCGCCCCCAATTATACCCTTGATTCCTCGCTTGTCAACAGGTCGGGGGCTGTTTTTGCACAACATTTTGCACACGGTATTCACACCTTGCCGGGCGGGTGTCAGCCAGTCAGCCCGGCGAGCCCTCGGTCTCGCCCCAGGCGCTCGGGCATTGGTGGTCGCGCCACCCATCTATTGGCCAGGTCTCGCGACCTGCGAGGTCAGGTGACCTCTCCGCCAGGATTGGCACATTTCTTGCTGTGTCCGATGCTAACCTGGCCCTTGGTGAGGGGTGTTCTGGCACCGTGCGGCAGGCACCCGCGCCATGGTGTGGAGCCGATGTGGGACGCGGATGATGCGGGTCAGGCGCAGCAAGGAGGCGTGTTCGTGAGAATGCATCTTCGCCGGCGTACTGCGCTGCTTGTCGCCGGCATAGCCCTGCTCGTTGCCGCCGGCACCGCCGCTGCACAGGATCTGATCGTCCGGCCCGGTGACGTCCTCAACATATCCGTCCTTGGCGAGGACACGCTGACGCGCAAAGTGTCGGTCGCCGACGACGGCACGATCTCTCTTCCGCTGGTTGGCAACCTCAAGGCCGAGGGCGAAACCACGAGCGGGATCACGCGCCTGCTGGGCGAGCGCTTGGCTCAGTACATCAAGAACCCGCAGGTCAGCGTCGAGATCGCGGAGCGAGCCCCGCTGAAGATTGTGGTCAGCGGATCGGTCAAGACGCCCGGCCTCTACTCCATCCCGTGTGACAGCAGGCTCTCCGACGCGCTGGCGGTCGCTGGCGGTCCGGCGCCCGGGGCCGACTTCTCACAGGTGACGGTTACGTCAGCGGGCGCTCCGCCTCGGGCGTTGGATTATACGCGCTTCCTCAACCAGGGAGACGAGACCCAGAACCCGGTCCTCGTCCCCGGAGACCATGTCATGGTCGCGCAGCGACCGCCCGAACTGGAGAACGTCTGCCATGTCGTCGGGCAAGTCGCCAAGCCGGGGCAATATGACCTGACGCCGGGACTGACCCCGTGGGACCTCATCGCCAAGGCGGGCGGCCTGCTGCCGGGCGCCAACCCGCGCGAGGCGATCCTTAAGTCCGCCGATGGTCAGCAGAAGCCCATCAACCTCGCGGTCCTGCTCGAGCCCCAGAACATCGCGACCGCCCCGGTCCTGAACTCAGGCGATACCCTGATCATCCCCATCCTTTCGACCCAGGTTTATGTGCTCGGCGGAGTCAAGACCCCCGGCCCTTACTATGTCCAATCGGGAGCGCGCGTGCTCGACGCGATCGCAATGGCGGGAGGTGTGATCGAGAGCGCGCAGTTGGATAAGGCCTACATCCTGCGCTCTGCCCCGAAACAGCCGGGGCAGACGGCGCGCCAGCCCGTTGACCTGCGCAAGTTGCTCGTGGACGGTGACCTGGCGCTCAACGTGGAGGTCAAGGGCGGCGAGACGCTGTTCATCCCCATGCGCGGGGCGAGCACGGGGCGCTCCGCATGGGAGAGGATCATGGGAGGGCTGGGGCCGCTGCTCTATCTGATCCCGCTCTTGTAGGGCGCTCCAGCCGCACGCGCGCCGATGACCGACCGCATGGTTCACGACGGAAGTAACGCTGCAAGGAACGATAACGAGGCTTCGCTGACATGCAACTAGCCGATGTCTGGAGAGTCTACAACGCCGTGGTCCGCCGCAAGTGGCTAATGGCGGCGGTGGTGGGATCGACCATGGCCGTGGTCGGGGCCGGATGCCTCATCATGCCGCGCTACTACCGCGCCGACGCGCTGGTCATGCCCTCCGACCAGGCGCTGCAGAAGGCTGTTATCACCGGGACCAGCGGCGGCGGCGACACCGGCGCCTATGACCCTCGCGTCCGCGAGGAACGGCTCTCCAACCTCATCTACCTGGCTCAAAGCCAGGAGGTCCTGACGCGCGCCGCCAGGTCCGTGCACGTGCCGGGTTCGCCCGAGCGGCTGGCGCGCCTGGTGACGGTCGACACGCTGCCGCAGACGGCGCTGCTCAAGATCACGGCGCTCGATAAGAACTACGATCGCAGTGTGGCGCTCGCCAACGCCGTCGCCCAGGTCTTCGCCGATTTCTACCGCGAGCTGAGCCATCGCGAGGCCGTCACCAACAGCCGCTTTCTCGAGCGCGAGCTGAACTCAGCCAAGCGCGACCTCGACCAGGCGCAGGATCACCTCGCGCAGTACCGCCAAGGCGGCGCCAGTGTCGAGATCGATCTCGCCGCCGCGGACCCTGCGGTGTCGCCGATCGAGCGCGATCGCGATTCGGCGGAGGCCGAACTGCGCGCGACCAGCGCCCGCCTGGAGGCCGCTCGCGCCCAACTCGCCCGTGCGAGCACCACCGTGGTCAAGGAGGAAGGCACCACCGATAATCCGGCGGTGACAAAGCTCCACACCGACCTGCTCGATCTCGAGAGCAAGTTGGCTGCCGAGCGCGCGGTGCACACGGATCAGCATCCGGCCGTCATTGCCTTGCGCGCGCAGATCGATGACCTGCGTCGCCGCCTCTCCACCGAGATGGAGCGCGTCATCAAACACCGCACCATCTCGCGCAATCCGCTCTACGACCAACTCGTAAGTCAGGTCGCCGACCTTGACACGCAAAAGGCATCGCTCGAAGCGCGGGTGCGCGCGATGGATGAGATCGCCAACCGTGCCCAGCGGGAGTCCAACGTGGCATCCTCCCGTGGTGTCGAACTGGCCGCTCTTACCCGCGACTACCGCATCGCCGAGGACACGTATCGCCGCCTTAAGGCGGCGGTCGACCAGGCCCATGTGGACGAGAAAGTCACGAATGCCGCGGGGGCGATTCAGGTGGTGGATCTTGCGCGAACCGCCCAGGGGCCGGTGACCAAGGGCCCCTCCCCGGGCCAACTGCTGGGATTGGGCTTGATACTGAGCATCGCCCTCGCCCTGGGCCTGGCCGTAACCCTCGATTTCCTCGACGACCGCGTCAAGACCACGGATGACGTGATGCGCCTGCTGCGGCTGCCAGTCACCGGGATCATCCCGGCGATGGAGGGGGTACGCGCGCGCGATCTTCCGCTCATCACCCATGCCCTGCCCTCGTCTCCCTACGCCGAGGCGTATCGCTTCCTGCGCACCGATCTGCTTTTCACCGCCGGGGATCAGGCACTGCAGACGCTCTGCGTCGTCACCCCGAAGCCGGGCCAAGGCGGCACCACGACCATCGCCAACCTTGCCATCTCCCTGGCCGAGGCGGACCGCCGCGTCATCCTCGTGGACGCCGATCTTCGCCGCTCATCGCTGCATCGGATCTTCGGCGTGCCGAACGATGTCGGGTTGACGAGCGTCCTTACCGGCGGCGTCGAGCTGGCTGACGCGTTGCAGGAAACCAGCGTCCCCAACCTGCTGCTGCTGACCGGCGGACCATTGGCGCACAATCCGTCCAACCTGATCAGCTCGAACCGCATGCGCGCCCTGATGGCGGAGCTCCGCGAACAGGCCGATTTCGTCCTTTTCGACACTCCGTCGGCCATCGCGTTCAGCGACGCCGTCGTTATCGCCTCGTTGACCGACGGCGCGCTCATGGTCGTCCGCGCCCATCAGCCCCTGCGCGGCAGCCAGCTCCAGATCACGACGCTCCTGAACAAGGCGCGCGCGAACATCGTCGGCGCCGTGCTCAACGACGTGACACCCAATGAGGTTGACGCGTACTACTTCCATTCACACTACTACTCATCGCAGCTTCCCCCCGCGCCATCGGCGCCCGCAGCGCTGCCGGCAGCCGACTCCATCGACGGAGAGGAGGCGCAGGCCGAGGTTGCACCCGAGCCCGACGAGGCCGCGGCTGCCCCCGCCGAAGATGCGTCGGCAGCGCACGGCGAGGAGGCCCCGGAGCCACCCCGAGCCGCCGACAAGCCGAAGGCATCTGTTCCCGAGGGCCGCATTCATCCGCGCTTTCTGAGCGACGATTGAACGACCGGTCTGATGATATCGTCGCATAAGAGCTCTCGCGTGGCACGTTTATTGCTTGTGCAAGTAAGCGATGCCGTACGGTGGGCGCGACACGACCATCCGAACCGCGTCGGTAGCTGTTACAATGAGCGTATCCAACATACTCACCATAGATCTCGAGGACTGGTTCCAGGTTTCGAACTTGGATCAGTACATCGGGCGCGAGCTGTGGGACACATGCGAGAGCCGGCTTGAGGCGAGCACGTATCGCTTGCTGGCCATCCTCGACGAGGCGGGCGCCAAGGCCACCTTTTTCGTCCTCGGGTGGAACGCCGAGCGCCACGAGCGACTCGTGCGCGAGATCGCGCGGCGAGGCCACGAGATCGGCATCCACGGCTACCACCACGCCCTCGTATACGAGCAGACCCCGGTTCAGTTCTCGTGGGAGATGGAGCACTGCCAGAGGCTGGTGACATCGATCACGGGGCGGCCGGCCCGTGGCTATCGCGCTGCGTCGTTCTCGGTGGTGCGCCGCAGCCTGTGGGCGCTGGAACTGCTGGAGAAGCACGGGTTTGAGTACGACTCCAGCATATTCCCCATCCACCATCACCGCTACGGGATCCCCGATTCGCCAGGCGACCCATACCGGGTGGCAATCAACGGCCACAGCTCCTTCCTCGAATTCCCGATATCGACGATGCGCTGGATGGGCTGGCGAATCGGCTTTTCCGGCGGCGCGTACTTCAGGCTGCTGCCGTACCGCGTCGTTGCCGCCGGTATCAAGCAGCTCAACGCCCACGGGCAGTCGGCGGTCGTTTACCTGCACCCGTGGGAGCTGGATCCGGATCACCCTCGGCTGCCTCTGCCGTGGCAGATGCGACTTCGCTGCTATGGGAACCTTGAGCATACGGAGGGGAAGCTGCGCCGCCTGCTGCGCGACTTCGAGTTTGCGCCGGTCGAGGCGCATATCGACCGCTGCCGCCGAAGTTCGCCATGTTATCGCCTGACGGAGGGTGAGCTCGTCCTGCGCGACGCACCGCTAGCCACCGGTGAACTACAGCCAGTCAGCAAACCATGATATGTGCAGGTTTGATGCTGATTCCACTGCCGGATGCGCTGCACTCGCTTGCTGTCGGCGTCGCGACCGCTGCCGCGATCATCGCCGCCGGCTTCGTGTTAGCCGCCGCGGCGCGGGTACGCTCCGCGCCGTACCTTAACGGCGTTCCCGCGCGACCGCTTGCTCCCCCGCTCGATCACGCCCGGCAAGCTGAGCTGATGCACGTCCTCATTGTCGGCGCGGGCGCCCGTGGGCGCGAGCTCGCGGAAGCCATCGTACAGCGCCCTGAACTCGGCTTCGATATCGTCGGCTTTGTCGACGATGAGCCCAACATGCCGGGTTGGGATGGCATCCCCATCCTCGGCTCAACGCGCGAGATCGCATCGGTGGTCGAACGCTACCGCGTCGATGAGATCATGGTCGCGCACGCCCCCAGTTGGCAGGAGAACCTGATGAGCCAGCTCGTGACGGCCGGCCAGGACGAGCGGGTGCGGGTGACCTCGGTGTTAGGGATGCGCGATGCCATGACGGCCGAACTGCGCCTGCGGCCGATCGCCGACATCCCGCTCGTTGCCGTCAACGGCCACCATCCGTCGGCCGCCTTTCGCGTCGCTAAGCGGTGCTTCGACATCGCCTTGAGCCTGGTCGGTCTCATCCTCAGCGTGCCATTCCTGGCGCTCATGACGGTCCTAATCCCGGTGACCTCGCGTGGGCCGGCGTTCTTCTGTCAGCGCCGAGTCGGGTTGCGCGGCAAAGAGTTCACGATCTGCAAGCTGCGCACCATGGTCGCCAACGCCGTGCGCTACACGGGCCCCGTGCTCGCGGATCCCTATGACGCGCGCGTCACGCCCCTCGGACGTATCCTGCGCATCACCAGGCTCGACGAGCTACCGCAGCTCCTCAACGTCTTGAGGGGCGACATGAGCGTGGTTGGCCCCAGGCCCGAACGCCCCGAGTTCACTTTGCGGTATCTCAACGAGATTCCTGGGTATGCGAAACGCCTCACTGTCAAGCCCGGCATTACCGGCCTTGCTCAAGTCTGTGGGCGCTATGATACCAATACTCACATCAAGCTCAGATACGACTGGGTATACGTCTACCGGCAGTCCCTATGGCTCGACCTGAAGATCCTGCTCAGGACGGCGCTCGTGGTCCTGCGCTGCATGGGCCAGTGATGTGATGCCGACAGTTCGCCGGGGTGCTTTGCGACGAAGAGAAGTGAACCGACGATGAGCCGATATCTGGTTACCGGCGGCGCTGGCTTCATCGGGTCGCACATCTGCGAGGAGCTGCTCAGGCGCGGCGAGTCCGTCGTCGCATTCGACAACTTCTCCACCGGATTGCGGGAGAACCTGGAGCATCTTTCCGGCGATCTGAAGGTCGTCGAGGGCGACCTCCGGAGCCTGGCGGCGGTCGAAGCCGCGATGCGCGACGCCGACTACGTATTGCATCAAGGCGCGCTGCCGTCTGTACCGCGATCGGTCGCGGACCCGATCACCTCCCATCAGGTCAACACGGAGGGCACGCTGAATGTGCTCGTGGCAGCGCGCGACGAACGCGTCAAGCGCGTCGTCTTCGCATCATCTTCCTCGGTCTACGGCGACACCCCGGTTCTGCCCAAGCGCGAGGACATGACGCCGGCCCCGAAGTCGCCCTATGCCGTGAGCAAGCTCACCGGCGAGCACTACTGCCGCGTGTTCTATGAGATCTACGGCGTCGAGACCGTGGCGTTGCGTTACTTCAACGTCTTTGGCCCCCGGCAGAGCCCCCACTCGCAGTACGCGGCCGCAATCGCGAAGTTCATCCGCGCGATGCTCGACGGTGGCCAGATCACCATTTATGGCGATGGGGGGCAGACGCGCGATTTCACCTATGTGGCGAACGTGGTGGAGGCGAATCTGCTGGCGGCAGCGGCGCCCGGCGCCGAAGGCCAGGTGTTCAACGTCGCCTGCGGCGGGCGGATCTCGCTCAATGATGTGGTCACGACCCTCGCGCGGCTCTCGGGCACAGAAGCAAACGTCCGCTATGAGCCGCCGCGGCCGGGCGATGTGCGGGATTCCCGAGCCGATGTGTCGCGCGCCGCCGCGGTTCTCGGCTACCGGACGCTGGTCGACGCGGAAACCGGCCTTCGCCTGACCTGGGAATGGAGCCGGGCGCTCGGCTCAGGCGGGTAGAACGGGCGTCAGCCGGGATGGGCGCATACCCTGCGACGCGTCGTCGGGATAGCGGCTGCATCGACGGGGCGTAGGCGGGCGCGGATCATCTCTGGGCACCGCGCGGCCGCGCCACTGAACCCGTCGTGGATGATCCGTGTCAGCGTCGCCGCAGCAACCGATGCGGGTCGCCGACGAAGAACCCCGGGCCGTTGACGCCGCCGATCTGCGCGAACGTCACCCTCCCCACCGGCTTGAACCCCAACCTCAGGTAGGCGCGTCTCGAGGCAACGTTCCAGTCCGGAATGTGGCAGAAGATGCGCTCGATACCGCGCTCGTGAAGCCGGCGCATCGAGGCCGCGACCATCTGACCCAAGAGGCGCCTTCCCCTCAGCTCGCGGCTCACGAACGAGTCATAGATGAATGCGGTGTCCGCCGGCAGCGTCAGGCAGCGGCGGTAGTCCGCAACATAGACCTGCCCCACGCCGGCGAGCACGTACCCAGCGACGGTCCCATCGACGGTCGCGTGGGCCAGCAGGTGATCGTAAGCGGCGGCCGTCCGCAGCAGCTCGGGATGCAGATCCTCGCGCGGCACTCGCTGCAGCGTGCGCGCTGGGAGATCGAGGACGACACGCGCCCCAAGCGGGCCGGGCGGCGCGTCAATCGGCTGCGCCAGATCGCGCTCGTACCAGGTGGCGCTGGTGACGTAGAGCACCCGCACCCGCGCCTCGCGCAGCAAGGCCCGCGTCCCCCGTTCCTGCGCCACTTCGCGCGCGCGCCCAATGACCTCCAATGCCCTCACCAGCGGCCTCGCCGCGTGTGTGTCAGGTACCATTTCTGAAGCGATTGCACCACCGTCACGTTCCGAACTACGGTCAGGATGCAGTAATGGCACATCGGGAGCCGCCCCGCTCCCTGCAAGCGGACGAACCGCCGATGCGGTTCGTCGTTCCATATCTCGTGCAGCGACCTGTTGGTGATGTTGCCGAGGTGATACTTGTGGAAGAACGGGCAGGCGAGGACATTGCCGAAGGGGTCAATCGTCACCTGGGTGCGGCACACGTAGCAGCGGCGCAATCCGGGCTGCCCACTCACCAAGCCCGCGACGGTGAGGAAGTCTATGTTGCGGGTGACGATTTCTATCCTGTCGTTGGGCCCGTTACGCCGCAGATGCTCGAGGTCACGCTTCAAGCGCATCGCCTGATCCGCCGAAAGCAGCAGCGATTCGCCTTGGCGCGCGTAATAGGGCTCCGGCGCGACCCCATCTATCGCAGAGGCCGCCACGGCCTCCGGCGGGAACTCGCCGCAATATTCGAACATAACAGCATCAAACCCGGCGTCGGCTGAGGCGTTCGCGATGCTGATGCATTGATCGTAGTTGAGACGCGATATGGTGGTATTGCATATGAGGGCCGGCATCAACTTCGAGCCGCGCACGCGGCGGATCACGGCAACCGCATCCATCATGTGCTGGAAGTTGCCTGGTACCCTGCGCACGTCGTCGTGCCCCGTTCCGACGCCATCGACCGACAGGTAAATGGTCCTAATCGGCATGGCGGCCAGTCGCTCCGCGGTGGGGGCGTCGAGGAGCACGCCGTTGAGCGGGATATCTACCATCATCCCGCGCCCGGCGGCGCGCTCGATGAGGGGGAAGAGCACCTCGGGCCGCAGCAGAACGTCGCCGCCAAACGGCTCAACATAATGCATCGGCAGACCGTCGAGGCTGTCGATGAAGCGCGTCCATTGCTCCGGCGTCAGCTCCTCGCCGCGGTCGCCCCGCTGCCACATGGTGCACGAGCGGCAGCGCGAGCTGCAGCGATAGGTCAGAAATGGCAGCAGCGTGCTGGGCTGGCGCCGGTAGTACCGTACCTCGCGGCGCGCGAGCCCCCGCAGTGTGCGCAGGCCGCGGCCAAGGCGCGATCCCGAATTCGGTTCGGGCGACCTGGTCGCTGCTGTCGACGTCACTTCCGTTGACATCTATACCGTCCGTACCGCCACGTACCGTCGGGAGCTATCGTCTCCGCGGCCGCGGCGGCGTCGCACCCAGCTTCGTGCCTCTCGCAGGCCCGTGATCGCCCCGTATTCTAACGCGTGCAGCATATGGCCGGGCAATCGCGGGCTGAATGCAACAACGTCAACGTGACTCAGGCAATCGCCCGTCCAGCGCATCTTGTAGGGCGCTGGGCCTCCGCCCAGGTCGTAACCCTTGCGCCCGGACTCGAAGAGCGACTTGATCAGGCTGTGGTGCAGCACCGCCCCGGGAGCATAGTCGCGATAACGCTCGTCGAACTCGGACCGGAGCCCATGGTTGATGTCGTGGCAGCGCAGGTGGAATTCGAACGCGATCATCTGCCCGCCGACCCGCAGCGTCCACACGCTGAGCCATCCGCGTCGAGCAGCCTCGGGCGCCAAACGCTTGAAGAAGGCCAGATGGCGGCCGCTGGAAAGGGCCGTGCCCAGGCGCGCCTTCCAACTGCGGTCGGCCACCATGCAGATCTCAGGCAGCATGCTATCGAACCGAGCCAGGTCGGTTATCTCCTCAACCTCCACATCGCCGACGGCCTGCAACTTGCGCAGGTTGGCGCGGCACTCCTTGCGCATCCTGCCGGAGCGCCCCGCGAGGAACTCCTCCCAGGTCTGGCTGATCCGGATATAGGGCGATTGCAGGCTCTCGTGGACCGCGTATCTCATTCCCTGGCGCTTGAGCAGTGGAGGCAGAATCTCACAGGTTGGTGACCACGCGGGTATCTTGCGCAGCAGGAGCACATCCCATTCGGCGCAGCGGCTAACGTAATCCAGAGTGGCCTGGATGACCGCCTCGCGCGCCTCCCCGGCCACGAAGTCGCATCGCGCGCTCGCGCCGTTCTCCATGAAGCTGATCAGCCGGACCGGCAGCTGGCGCAACAAGCCCCGGGCCCGCATCAACGGCGCGACGCCAAGCACCTCCTGGCCGTTGTGTGCCGCCAGCACGAGCGGTTGCCGCCCCGCGCCGTACGCAGGCCACCATGCTCGGTGCCAGGCCGCACTGGCAAATGGCCCGCCAGCCGCATCGGGCTCCGCAATCGCCTCCCACGCCGGCCCCAATCGCACCAGTCCCGCCTCATCGGTCACGGGGTATATCCGGGCTTCTCTCCCTGACGTGCGTACCGCCATCTGCCGGCGGCGGTCGCCGCTCGCGCTCACTCCGCGAGCCCCAGCGCCCTGTTCGCGGGCGACTGCCCGCGTCGATGAGCCCGCTGTCTGTTGTCCTGTTCCGGGATCGAGTACTGCAGCCAAGACGTCACCATTCCCGTGTGATAGGTGGTTCCGGCGGGCAGAGCCGCCGCATGACGGACGGGGGGCCGCGGGTGTCTCCCACGCTGCGGACAGGCCCCCGGGAGAAGCCACGCTCCGGGACACTCCCGTGAATTGAGTCGCAGCAATTTTCGTGCCAGAATCAGCCGCGCTCTGCGCTATCGCACCAAGCCAATGTGCGCTGCCTCGATACCCGTACGAGCATGCGTTCATTCGATCTCTGGGGACAGTGGCATGGTTCTTGCTGAGGAACCATGTTTGCAGGCCTGCCTACGTCCATGTCCGATAACCTCGACGCGGAATACGCGGCACTTACCCCCCTCGGCATCGTCAAGCGCATAGCCAAGCAGGCGGCTGTCTACTCGGCCGCCCTGTGGGCGGGCAGCGCGGCCCAGTTCGTGCTCACCCCGATCAACACCCGCTACCTGCAGCCCGTCGGGTACGGCCAGTTCGAGTTGCTCAACAGCACCAGCGGCATCATCCTGACCTTCCTCAAGCTCGGCATGGTGACCGCGGTGCTGCGGTTCTACAACGCCTACCCGGATGAGAGAGACCGGCTGCGCGTGGTCAGCAGCGCGGTATTGCTCGTGCTCGGCCTCGGCGCCATCGCGCTCGTCGGCGCCATCATCGCTTCGCCCGAGATCAGCCGCCTGATATTCCGCGATCCGAAGTTGTACCACGACCCGCGATACGCGTTGATCACGAGCTTGGCGATAGCCGGCGGTATCGCCGACCTTGGCTTCCTATTGCCCGGGACGCTGCTGCGGGTGCGCGAGCAGGTAGGCCTGTACACTCGCGCCGCCGTGGGCAGGTTCGTGCTCACCATCGTGTTCAACATCCTCCTGGTGGTCATCCTGCGGCGCGGTCTGCTGGGGGCGGTGCTGGCCAACACTATCCCCTCCATTTGCTTCGCGATCGCCTTCACCTGGTATACCCTGAGCCAGACTGGCCTCGGCATCTCTCGCGACGCCCTCCGCAAGATGCTGGCTTACGGCTTGCCGCTTACCGCCGGCTCGATTCCCGGCCTGATCATCAACACCAGCGATCGTTACATCCTGAACTTCGCCCACGATGCCGGCGCCGTCGGCCTCTACGCCCTCGCCACCAAGTTCGGCATGCTCTTGCAGCGGTCGGTATTCGAGGCGTTCACCTTCGTGTACAGCGTCTTCATCTTCAGGGTCGCCAAGACCGAGAACCCTGGCCGCACCTTCGGCCTTGTTTTCACTTACCTCGCGTTGGTCGGCGGCTGGCTCGCCCTCGGGATGGCCTTGCTCAGCCCAGAGATGGTGCGGATTGGCGGCGGGGCCAGCTTCGCCGCGGCCGCATCCATCGTGCCGGTGTATCTGCTCGGATCATTCCTCTTCGGTATCTCTCCCATGTTCGAGGTCGGGCTCTACGTCAAGGACAAGACCATCTTCAAACCGTTCATCGTCGCGATCAACGCCTTGGTCGCGCTGGGGCTTTACATGGTCCTGATCCCGCGCTTCTCCGGCATGGGCGCCGCCTGGGCCTACGTCGGCGGCGAGGCCGCTTTCTGCATCGCACTGTATGTCGTCGGGCAACGGTACCTCGCCATACGGTTCGAGCGCCGGCGCCTGGCGACACTCGCGGCGGCGATGGTCGGCGCGTGGTTCCTCGGCCACCTCATCGGCGGCCGGTGGGGATGGGGCGGAACCGGCCTGCGAGCGGCGATGGCGCTGTCGTTCCCCCTTGCCTTGTGGGCGCTGGGTTTCTATTCTCGCGAAGAGCTCGACGAGGGATTGCGCATGGTCCGCAGGTTGCTAGACCGTCTCCCGGCGTTGCGCGGCCGGGGCTCCGCGCCGGCCGCGCATGCCGAGCGAATCGCCGCGCCCGCCGCGAGCGCAGCCCCGATCGGATGGCGAAGCCGCGCCTCCAATCTGATCGCCCCCGCCGCGGAGCCGGTCATCCGTTGGGCTGGGGGCGGTCCCGTCCTCGTCCTGCGCTATCATTCGGTCTTCGAGCCCGGCACTGAACGGGATCAACTCATCTCGCCGACCATCCTGACCGCCCCCGCAGACTTCGACCGCCAGATGGCGCATATCGCCTCCCGGTACAACCCGCTCGACATCGGCGAGGTCATGGCCTGCCTGCGCGATTCGTCGGCGCTGCCGCGCAACGGCATCGTCGTGACGTTCGATGATGGTTATGCGGACAATTACGACCTCGCCGCGCCGATCCTGCTCAAACACGGCATCCCGGCCGCGTTCTTCATCACCAGCGGTTTCATTGGGGAAAGCCGTCCCCCCTGGCACTGCATCGTGCGCTGCGCGTTCGAGCGCACGTCACACGATGTGTGGCTGCTGGACGATGATACCGTGCTCCCGCTGACCACCGAAAGCGACCGCCTCTGGGCCCGGCGTCGTGCCGCGACCATGTTGGAGGGCCTCACGGCCGAGGAGCGCGCGGCCCGAGTCAGCGCGTTATGCGCGCAGTTGGGGGTCGAACCGCCGGAGGCGCCGGGGATGATGATGACGTGGGATCAAGCCCGGGAGTTGGCGCGGCTGGGGTTGACCATCGGGGCGCACAGCGCGTCTCATCCGAATCTGGCGCGCGTGCCTGGCGACGAGTTGCGCCGCGAGGTGCTGGGTGCGACGCAGCGGATCGCGAATGAGATCGGCATCGAGGTGCGCCACTTCGCCTACCCCAATCCGTATGGGCAGCCAAACTTCTCCCCCGCCGTGGCGGACGCGGTGCGGAATGCGGGATGCGCGACCGCATGCACGACGACACTGGGCCGCGTGCGCTGCGACACCGATGTCTACGCGATCCCGCGCGTCGGGATCAGCGACAACAACCCGCGCCGGTTCATGTTCACCGCCCTGCGAAGCGTGTGGGCGTCCGGCCGGCGCGAATCGCGGCAAGCAGTCCGGCTCGCTCCCGGACCCTCCTGAACGGCCGCAAGTCACCCTGCGGCAACCCGCTCCAGGCAGCGTACGAACCGCGCCCCTTCCAGCTCCCAGTTGTAGCGCCGGCGAATCGCCCGGCGCCCACGCTCGCCGAGGTCGCGGCGCAGATCGGCATCACACAGCCGCAGCATGGCTTCGGCGAGGGCGCGCGGGCTGCCCGGCCGCGCTGCCAGGCCGGCACCCGTCTCATGCAGAATCCTCGCCACCGGCCTCACCGCCGTCGCCACCACCGGCAGCCCGACGCTCATGTAGTCGAATATCTTGTTGCTGATCGTGGTATCGAAGACTTTGCTCGCCCGAAACGGCGCCAGGCCGACATCGCAGGCGGCCATCCAGTTCGCCAGTTCGGTGCGCGGCACCCATCCCGGGCGCACAACAGAGCCGCCGATCCCAAGCTGGTCGATCAGCCGCGCCACTCGTTCCTCGGCAACGGCCTTGCCCTTGCCGACGATGATCAGACGCGCTCGCGGCTCGGCGCGAATCACCAGCGGCATCGCCATCAGCGCGACCTCCAGGCCCCGGAAACCGCTGATCTCACCCGCGTAGATGATCTTCAGGCCTTCGCCGAGCCGCTGCCCAATCGCGGCCGCCGCGCCGCCATCAACCTGCGCCTGGCCTCGCGCCGGCACGTTGGTCACGACGGTCATGCGCGACTCGGGAACGCCCTTGGCCCGCAGCCGCTCCAACATCTCCTCCACCACGACGACGACGTGATCCGCCGCGTGCACCGCCGCGAGCTCGATGAGCCATGAAGCCCATGCGCTGCGAAAGAGGAGGTTCTGCGGGGAGGGTTTCTCGAAGCGCTTCCACTCACCGAGCAGGAATGGCCAGTTCTCGGCCAGGTCGAGCACCATGGGGACGCCGGCGGCGCGCGCGGCGGCCCATGCAATCAGCGCCACATGCAGGTCGCGTGCCATTACCAGGTCAGGCCGCACCCGCCGCACTGCTTGGGCAGCCGATAATGTCCACACCGGATTCGCGTGCACGGGCAGACTGAGCGCCCAGTTGAGCGCGGCGGGCGCCCCGGCCAGTGTCGGCAGCCGGTGCACCGATACGGCGCCGTCCGGCTCGTGCCGCGCCCGCGCGTCGAAATTCGCGCACAGAAGGTGGAACTCGTGCCCGGCCGCGGCCAGGGATGTCGCGAGTTTCTCCAGACGCACATCCCAGGGAAAGACGCTACCGTAGAGGCAGAGGATCCTCATCGTGGCACACGTGCCGTGACATTGCGGATACCGCGCAACAGCAAATGAGGCCCGCGTAAACGACAGGAGGGGTAGCTGACGATCGCGATCATCGAATCAGCCCGCCTCTGCCAGCAGTGGAACGCGCCGGCCGATTACGTCGGTGTACAGAGCTTCGAGCCTTCGCGCCTGACCCTCGAAGCTGAAGTGACGCTCGACGCGTTCCCTACCGGCGTCGCCCATGCGGCGGCGGTCATCAGGGGTCATAGCCAGGGCCCGCGCCAGGGCCTCGGCGAGCGCAGGGGGGTCAGCAGCGGGCACGAGCAATCCTGTCGCGCCGTCGAGCACCAACTCCGGCACGCCGCCCACCGTCGTCGCCACCACCGGCAGGCCCACCGCCATTGCCTCCAGCACTGCGTTGGGCAATCCTTCGGTCAGAGATGGCAGAGCAAACACATCAGCCCCCCGCAGCAGCGGCGCCACCTTCGGACGTTGACCCATGAGGTGTACCCGGTCAGCGATCCCGGCCGCCGCCGCGGCTTGCGCCAGCCGTTCTCGTTCCGGTCCGTCCCCCACCAGGGCCAGGTGCGCCCGCGTTCCCCGATCACGCATCAGCCGCATCGCCTCGATCAGATCGGCGTGCGCCTTCTCCGGGCTTAAGCGCCCCACCGATATCACCAGCGGCTCCTCGGCGCTCAAGCCAAGCTCGGTTCGGGCTGATGGCCCGACCTCTTGCTGCAGGCCTCGAACATCCACCGCATTGTGCACGACCGCGAGCCGCTCCGGTGCCAGGCCCAGGCGCACCAGCCCTTGGCGCCCGGCCTCCGACACCGCCATCACCGCGTCCATCCGGTGAAGCAGCCGTCGGTCGAGCCAGTCATACATCTTGACGCGCGTCGTCGCTCCGGTCCAGCCTCGGACCAGGGCGAGGATCGGCACTCCGGCGCGCCGGGCGGCGATCAGGCCGAGCAGGTGCGGTTTGTCACCGTGGGCGCACAGCAGATCTGCGCGAAACGATTTGATCAGCGCCCGTACTTCGCGCAGTGCTCCCCAATCGAGCGGACCCCGGTTGGGGCGCCAGAACCCC
>Ga0315282_10003085_pt1 | contig 30088 bp, 27 predicted proteins | sample YL17G07_20_MG_FD_203693 | JGI IMG/M metagenome (GOLD analysis project Ga0315282, IMG submission 203693) | Sediment microbial communities from Yellowstone Lake, YNP, Wyoming, USA - YL17G07_20 | ecosystem: Environmental > Aquatic > Freshwater > Lake > Sediment | place: USA: Wyoming | collected... | reverse complement strand
TATTCAAAATTGCAATCAGGGACCCGGGGGCGCGGCGCGCCGCGCCCCTGCGGGTTGGGGAAGGGAGCAACCGGCGTGAGTGAAAGCTTCGGGCTGAAGCGGGTGCTGGGGCTGCGCGACCTGGTCGGGATCGAGATCGGCACGACCATCGGCGCGGGCGTGTTCGCGCTGACCGGCCTGGCCGCGAGCATGACCGGGCCGGGCGTGCCGCTCGCTTATCTGCTCGCCGCGGTGCCCATTGTGTTCATCATGATGACCGTGGCCATGCTCGGCTCGGCCCTGCCCACGGTGGGCGGCACCTACCGCTACCCGAGCCGGCTGTTCTCGCCCACCTGGGCGTTCCTCGGCGTTTGGATCTACGCGATGGGGATGGTGTTCGGCGCGTTCCCGCTGTACGGCCAATCCTGCGCCCAGTACCTGCAGGCGCTCTGGCCCGGGCTTCCCCTGCCGGCCACGGCGATTATCATCCTCACCTTCTTTTATCTCCTCAATCTCCGCGGGATCCAGATCGCCGCTTCGGTGCAAGGCTTGATGGTGCTGGTGATGCTGGCCGCTCTGCTCTATTTCGGCCTGGGCGGACTGCCCGCCGTGCGCGCGGCCAACTTTCAGGAACTCTTGCCCAAAGGCGTGGGCGGGCTTGTGCTGGCCGCTTGCCTGCTTACCTTCACGCTGCAAGGTTCCAACTCCGTGATCGAGCTGGGGGCCGAAATCACGAACCCGGGTCGAAACATCCCGCTCTCGCTGCTCCTCTCCATCCCCACGGTCACCTTGATCTACCTCTTGATCGGCGTAGTGGCCGTGGGCGTGATGCCCTGGCCGGAGGTGACCGACCTGCAAGCTCCCGCGCGCGCGTTCATGAGCCGGCCGGGCTTCAACTTTTTCATCCTGGGCGGAGCCGTGCTGGCCATCACCACCACCATCAACGGCACCTACATGTGGGCCACCAAGTCGCTGATGGTGCTGGCCCGCGACCAGCTCTTTCCAGCCAGCCTGGCCAAGACCTCCAGCCGGGGCGTGCCCCAAAGGTTCCTGACCCTGATCTGGCTCCTCTCCTGCCTGACCCTGGTCAGCGGCCAAATTCCGCTGCAGACCTTTGCCAGCTACGCCACCATCGGCGGCAACGTGATTTTCATCCCGGTGATGGCCTCCGCCCTCACCCTGCGCCGCAAGTTTCCCCAGGCCTACGCCCAGGCGCCCTTCCGACTGAAGGGCTTCCTCTTCTGGTTCTGCCCGGTCGTGGGCATGCTGCTCGCGCTCATCTCGATCGCGATGCTGGTCGTGGATCTCAAGCACAAGGCCTGGCCGCTCCTGGGCTGGCTGGCGCTGGGAGTCGTCTTCTATCACTGGCAGATCGCCCGCCGCGCCAGAACCCAGACCCAAAGTTTCCCGGCCATGATCCAGGCCGACTGCCAGCTCATGCTGCAGGAAAGCCTGAAGGGCCGGGCCGCGGAGCCGGCGGCCTAGCGCTACTACAAAGCAATTTTGCGGGAGGATTCTCGTAGGGGCGAACCTTGTGTTCGCCCCATCTTCACGCGGGTATCATCAGGGAGCGATCACAAGGATCGCCCCTCCGCCTCCATGATTCCTTCGGTGGCGGCGGCCTAGCGCAAGTAAGCGAAACGCCGGGCGGCGCGGGGAATCGGATAAGAGTAGAGCAGGCAACAGCGGGAGCAGACCGGCAACAGGCGCCGGCTGAGCCGGCGGCGGAAGGCGCGCGCCTTTTCGCCGTTCCAGATTTCCTCGAAGCTCTGCCCGGTGATGTTGCCGATGATGAAGTCGGGCAGGTCGTTGCACAACGTCACGTCGCCATTGGGCAGCACATTCAAATTATCATAAACGGCAAAGCACGCGCGCGCGCCGAAGGTGCAGTCAAGGTCCTGGTAGTAAGGGACGATGTCCGCGATCCGGCCCGGCGGAAACACGGTGAAGCGCCGGCGGGGGGAGAAGCCGCGGATCGCGTGGAAGGACTGGATCACCTGGGGAAGATCCACGGACAGCCCTTCGATCACGAAGCCTTGCCAGGCTCGGGGCTTGACGCCAAACTCGGCTTCGAGGATGCGCGCATAAGCGGCGCCGCGCTCGGCGGTGGTGAACATGGGCAGGCTGAGGTCCGAGCGCGCGAGCGGGAGGGCGAGCAGGAAGGCCGCGGTCTCGGGGAGAAAGCGATAGGTCTGGTCAATGATCAGGGTGTTGGTAACGAGGTAGGGCCGGGCCTGGTTTCGGCGCGCGCGGTCCTCGGCCACGGCCAGGATGAGGTCCCTCGCCGCGGCAAAGGCGCCGGACCGGCCCCGCACCCGGTCGTGCACCGCTTCCGGCCCGTCCACCGAGACGCGGAGCGCGTCCAGGCGCATCAGCGTCTCCAGGTGCTCGCGGCCGGCCACGGCGTTGGTGGTGAGCATGACCGGCAGGTCCAGGCCCCGGACCACGTCCACCAGTTCGTCCAGCTCGGGGTAAAGCAGGGGCTCGCCGCCCCAGATATGCACAAATGGATGAAAGGGCGCGACCGCTTCCAGGAACCGGCTCCAGACTGCCGCCGGCAGGCGGGCTTTTTTAAGCGGGTCCGCGGGAGCGAGATAACCCCGGGGCCCGTTCTGGATGCACATCCGGCAGGCGAGGTTGCAGGCCAGGGTCGGCTGGAGATGGATCGTGACCGGGGGCGAGGCCGCGCCCCGGCCTTCGCGTTCCCGGCCGCGGGAAAATTCCTTGGCGAGCAGGCGCCGGCCCAGTTGCAGATAGCGTCGCGCGATCAGCGCCATTGTTTCCATTTTAGCGATTTACTTGACCCGTGACAAACGCTATACTCTTAACCGTGAATCTCTCGCACCCGCGATCCGAGAACAGCCGGCTGGCGATGGTGCTCCTGGTCTCCCTGCTCGCGCACCTGGCCCTGCTCGCCGCCATGTCCGGGACCGGCCCGGGCGGCCGCGGCGGCGGTCGCGACGGCGACGCGGGCGGGTATTGGGGCAAGTCCTCGCGGCCGGGAGTGATCGCCGTCGCCCGGATCTGGGAAGGGAACGACTCCGCCTCGGCTCCGGAGAGATCATTACCCGCGGCGCCGCCCCGGAACGGAGAAGCGCTTTTGCTCCCGGCCCGGGAGAAAGCCGGCCCGCCGCAAGCCGCGGCCCAGCCGGAACCCCGCGGCCCGAAGGGACCGGGGCTGGGCAATGGCCAAGGAGCGGGGGTGGGCGACGGCACCGGCGACGGCTGGTTGCCTTTCGGCTTCTGGGGGCAAAATCAGAACCGAGAGGGCCTGGAGGCCGCGGCCGAGGAAAAAGAGCCGGGGGTCGAGCCGAGTATTGCTTTTTGTCCCAAGCCGAAGTATCCTCAGGTAGCCCGAGACCGCAAGCTGGAAGGGTCGGTGCGGCTGCAGATCGAAATCTTGCCGGACGGCAACGCCGGCGACGTGTTCGTGATCAAGAGCTCGGGCTTTGCCGAGCTGGATCAGGCCGCGGTCGAGAACGTCAAGAAAGAGTGCAAGTTCTTTCCGGGCCGGCGCGGCGGAGAGCCGGTGACGCGAAGGGCGGAGCGGACGATCCGATTCAGTCTGGTCGAGGCCGAGTAGTCCCGGCCGGAAAACGGCCAAAAAATAATTTTGCTTGCATTTTACAAAAAAAAAAATTTATGATTTAATCTGTTTCGGCAAAGGGTCCGATTCAAACCTAAGGAGAGAAATCGCATGGAAAATCTGGTTGAAGTCCTTCGCCAGGCTCCCCTGTTTTCCTCGCTGACTCGCAAAGAGATTGATTTGCTGGCCCAGAGCGCCACTCGGGCCGGCTTGACCCGCAAGGAAACCGTGTTCCGCCCGGGCTCGCCCATGGACGCCCTTTACCTGATCGTCAACGGAGGGGTGAAAGTGAGCAAGTCCAGCGAACAGGATATCCGCTTCATCCTCGACATCTACCGCCCCGGCGAAGTGATCGGGGAGGAAGGCTTGACCCATTCCAGCAGCCACGACACCGAGGCGCGCCCGCTGGACCAGGCCACCTTGATCAAGCTGGACGTGAAGGCGCTGCAAAAGATCATGGAAGAGAACCCCCGCTTCGCCCGCTCCTGCCTGCACCTGACCGCCGAACGAGCCCGGCTGTACCGGGAAAAAGTGGAAGACCTGATCTTCAAGGAAGTCCCCTCCCGCCTGGCCGGCGCCTTGATCAAGCTGGCCAAGAACTTCGGCCGGCGCGACAAGCAGGGCACCCTGATCGCGGCCCGCATCACCCACCAGGACCTGGCCGAGTACATCGGCGCCTCCCGGGAGACCGTGAGCCTGGCGCTGGGCCAGATGCGCCGGAAGAAACTCTTGAAAATGAGCGTGCGCAAGTTTATCCTGCCCGATCCCAAAGCGCTCCGCAAAAATACCGACGGCCTCTAGCCCCGGCTTCGCTCGCCCGATGCCCCGCGTCGTGATCTACTCCACCCGGGTCTGTCCCTATTGCGCGGCGGCCAAGGAACTGCTGCGCCGAAAAGGGGCGGCCTTCGAGGAAGTTGACCTGACCGACCAACCCCAGGAACGAGCCCGGCTGCGCGAGCGGACCGGCCGGACCACGGTTCCGCAAATCTTCATCGGCGAGAAACACGTGGGCGGCTGCGATGATCTCCGGGCCCTGGACCAGCAAGGCGAGCTCGATCGGCTCCTGGCCGGTTCCTGAGCGCGGCGTTTTTCGCTCCAGCTTTCGTCCGGCCTTCCGATATCCAGAACATGACCACCCGCTCGGTCATGTTCGTGGATGACGAACCCGCGGTCCTGGCCGTCCTGGCCCGCCTGTTCCAGCGTTACTCGGACCTCAAAGTCTACGTGGCGGCGGGCGCTCTGGATGCCCTGCGCAAGCTCCAACTGAACCGGATGGACCTGGTGGTGACCGACTTCCTCATGCCGGGCATGAACGGCCTGGAGCTGCTCGATGAAGTCTTCCGCCTTTATCCTTGGACCCGGGGCGCGATCCTGAGCGCGTATCCGGAGGTGCGAGGAATGCTCCGGTCCCGGCAAGGGAAACCCCTGCCGCCCTTCTTTTCCAAACCCTGGGATAACAAAGCTTTCCGCCGGGCCATCCGCAGGCTCCTCGGCCTTGCCACTCAAGAGGAGGCCGACGAAACTCCTTCCCGGGCCGCGGCCTGAGAGCGGGGGCCGAGTCCGAGCTGCCCTCCCTTTTCATTTTTATCCAGGTGTGAGAGGCTTTTGCAAAATTCCAAGATCAAGGCTTTAAAGATTGGTGGGACAGACATTCCTGTCTGTCCCGAACCAATGATTTCAATCCGTTAATGACAGGCAAGAATACCTGTCCCACCATGAATGTAGCAATCAAACCTTTTTGCAAGAAGCTCGTGAAAAAAGCCGCCCGGCTTTTCCAGGGGCGGCGGATGGCATGGTAGGCACGGGGAGGATTGAACTCCCGACCTCTACCGTGTCAAGGTAGCGCTCTCCCAGCTGAGCTACGTGCCTGCGATCAGGTAAGCTCATTTTAAGAGAATCAAGCTAAAAGTCAAGATCAGCTTTGGCTGAGCCGGTCCCGGGCATTCCCGATCCAAGCCAGGCCAACCGCGAATTCCCGCTTTGACTGTGCGCCGTGCACGGCCCACTTTGCCCTGAATTTTATTGACTTGGCCTGCGATCTGGCTTACAATGCCAGTCACTGGTTATGGGCAAAAAAACGATGGATGCGGCGAAGTGTCGTTTCGGGTCAGGAGCGGATAAGCGGAAGGAGGGTGCGGCATGAAGGATTTGCGAGACCTCAAGAGCCGGTATGAATTTCAGTTGGACAACAAGCAGTTGGTGCTCTTGTTTGCCGGGATGATTGTGATCCTCATCCTGGCTTTTATTTTAGGCACCTTGTTCGGTCGAAACCTGTACTCCTCGAAAGTGGCCGAGACCCCGCCGGCGACCGCGGCCGCGCCGCAAGGCCCGGCGCCCAGCCCCGGCGGCACCGCGGCCGAGGAGGGGACGCCGGCGGCTCCGGTTTCGCAGGAGGAAAAAGAAAAGAAGGCGCTGGTGAAGGAACTGGAGGCGCAAAAACTTCCGAGTCCGCCTCCGGGAGCCGCCCCGGCGACGCCGGGCAAACCCGCTCCCGGCGCGCCCGCCCAACCCGGGCCGGCGGCTCCGGCCGCACCGGCCAAGCCCCCTCTTCCGGGCAAGACCGTCGCCGCGGTGCCCCCCGGCCCCGCGAGCAAGACCCAGAAGCCCCAGCCCGCCACGAAGCCGGAGCCATCCCCCCTGCCCGCTTCCCGCTCCGGGCCTTATTGCATTCAGATCGCGGCTTCGCAGAATGCCGGCGAGGCTGACGCGCTCAAGGCGAAACTGGCCGATAAGAAATTCGAGGCCTACGTGGTCAAGGCCGACGTTCCGGGCAAAGGCACCTTTTACCGGGTGCGGGTCGGGCATTACAAGGACCGGGCGCAGGCCGACAAAGCGCTGCGCATTTTCAAAGCCCACGAGCCGGCCTATAAAAGTGCTTATGTAACCAAATGAAGGGCCTGATTCTCAGCGGCGGCCGGGGCACGCGACTGCGGCCTTTGACTTACACCAGCGCCAAGCAGTTGATCCCGGTGGCCAACCGGCCGATCCTGTTTTACGGGATCGAGGCGATCCGGGACTCCGGGATCCGCGAGATCGGCATCGTGGTGGGCGACACCCACGCCGAGATCAAGGCCGCGGTGGGCGACGGCCGGCGCTTCGGGGTCAAGGTAACCTACATCCACCAACCCGCGCCGCTGGGCCTGGCCCACGCGGTTTTGACCGCGGAAAAATATCTGGCCGGCAATTCCTTTGTCATGTACCTGGGCGACAACCTGCTCAAGAGCGGGATCAAGACTCTGGTGGACGAATTTCGGCGGAAAAAGCCGCACGCCATGATCCTGCTCGCGCACGTGCCGAACCCTTCCCAGTTCGGAGTGGCGGAGTTGAAGGACGGCCGGGTGAAGCGCCTGACCGAGAAGCCGAAGAAGCCCAAGACCGACCTGGCCCTGGTTGGGGTCTACCTGTTCGACCGGAACGTGTTCCAGGCGGCCAAGGCGATCCGGCCCTCGTTGCGGGGCGAGCTCGAGATCACCGACGCCATCCAATGGCTGGTGGACCATGACTTCCGGGTCCTGCCCCAGGTGGTGGACGGATGGTGGAAAGACACCGGCCGGGTGGAAGACATCCTGGAAGCCAACCGGATGGTGCTGGACACCCTGGAGACCAGGATCGAGGGCCGGGTGGATCAAGCGAGCCGGGTGGAATTCAAAGTGGTGATCGAGAAGGGCGCGCAGATCCGGCGGAGCGTGATCCGGGGCCCGGCCATCATCGGCGAGAACGCGAAGGTGACGGACAGCTACATCGGGCCGTTCACCTCGATTGACCGGGGCTGCGTGGTGGAGCGGGCCGAGATCGAGCATTCGATCCTGCTCGCCGGAAGCACGCTCTGCAACATTCCCCAGCGGATCGAGGACAGCCTGGTGGGCCGGAACGTGGTGATTGCCCGCGGCTCGCATCGGCCCGCGGTGCTCCGCTTCGTGGTCGGCGACGCCTCCCAGGTGGAGCTGACCTGATTGCCGTAGGGGCGCAATTCATTGCGCCCCGTTTGAACGGGCGCGATCAATCGCGCCCCTACCTCCGAAGGGAAGGTTTCGATGATTCATGGCGTGGTGGTCAAGAAGCTCAAGGTGATCCCGGACGAGCGGGGCCGGCTGATGGAAATCCTGCGCTCGGACGAGCCTTTCTTTAAGCGGTTCGGGCAGGTTTATCTCACCACCGCCTATCCCGGGGTGGTCAAGGCCTGGCACGCCCACCGCAAGCAGACCGACAACCTGACCGCGGTCATGGGCATGGCCAAGTTCGTGCTCTACGATGACCGCGAGAACTCGCCCACCCGGCGCGAGATCAACGAGTTTTTCGCGGGCGAGCACAACCCCATCCTGGTCAGCATCCCGCCCGGGGTGTACCACGGCTACAAGTGCATCGGCGAGTGCGAGTGCCTGGTCATCAACATCCCGTCCGAGGTTTACAATTCCGAGAGTCCGGACGAGATCCGCCTGGACCCCCACCACTCCGAAATCCCTTACGACTGGTCTCGAAAGGACAAGTAGGGGGCCCCGGCGCCCTGCTTCGCTCTCGCGATGAAACTCCTGGTCACGGGCGGGGCCGGCTTTATCGGGTCCAATTTCATCCGCCTGGCGCTCTTCGAGACCGGCCACGAGGTGGTGAACCTGGACGCCCTCACCTACGCCGGCAACCTTGCAAATCTGCATGAAGTGGCCGATCATCCCCGCTACCGCTTCGTCAAGGGCGACGTCCGGGACCTGGCCCTGGTCACCAAGCTTTTAGCCGAGGGGGTCGAGGCCATCGTCAACTTTGCCGCGGAAAGCCACGTGGACCGCAGCATCGAGGATCCCCAGCATTTTTTGTCCGCCAACCTGATGGGCGCCGCCACCCTGCTCGAAGCCGCCCGCAACCCGGCCCAGTCTGCACCCGGCTCCGCGCTCAAGTGCTTCCTGCAGGTTTCGACCGACGAAGTCTACGGCTCCCTGGGCCCGGAAGGCCGGTTCCGCGAAGACCGCCTGCTCGCGCCCAATTCTCCCTACGCCGCGTCCAAGGCCGGAGCGGATCTCCTGGTCCGCGCCTTTCACCGCACCTATGGGCTGCCCGCGATCATCACCCGCTCCTCCAACAATTACGGCCCGTACCAGTTTCCGGAAAAAGCGATCCCGCTCTTCATCACCAACCTGCTCGAGGACCAGCCGATCCCGCTCTACGGCGACGGGATGAATCGCCGCGATTGGATCCACGTGGAGGATAATTGCCGGGGCATCCTGCTGGCCCTGGAAGAAGGCCGGCCCGGAGAGGTCTATAATATCGGAGGCAACTGCGAGATCTCCAATCTCGAGCTGGTCGAGCGGCTCCTCAAGATCATGAAGAAGCCCAGGCGGATGATCCGGTTCGTGGCCGACCGGCCCGGACACGACCGCCGCTACGCGCTGGACTCCGGGAAGATCGAACGCGAGCTGGGTTTCACCCGCGGGATCAGCTTCGAGGACGGCCTCCGCCAGACGGTCGAGTGGTATCTGGCGAACCCCGACTGGTGGCAGAGCATCAAAAAAGGAGAGTACCGGCAATACTACGAGAAGATGTATGGAGACAGATTGCGCAAGGCCGGGGCGGCCAAGCCGGCGCGGTCTGCCTCTCGAAAGAAAAAATCCTGAAGAAGTAGGGGCGCGATTAATCGCGCCCCTACGGGACATTATTTTTGGGTGGATCCATCATTTCAGGGAAGGGATTCGAGCCATGACCGAAAAAAATCATTGCCATTTTTGCGGCAAGGGCCATAGCGAGGTCAGCCGCCTGTTTCCGGGACCGCCGATGCTGATCTGCAACGAGTGCGTGGACCGGATGGCCGCGACCCTGGATGGCCGGGGAGCGGCCGAGCGCATCCGGCTGCGGGACGAGCTCGAGCAGGCGGTGGCCGAGAGCTTCAGCCGGATGGTGGCCAACCTCCACCTGGGCGAGCTGCACGAGCGCTATCAGCACCTGGTCAAGGTGAAATTCAAGGAAGGTCCGGAAAGCCCGAGCTTCCAGGAAGTGTTCGGCGAGTTCAAGCGGGGCGTGGAGGAGGTGGTCCGGGAGGACGACTATCAGACCCGCTACGATCTGGGCATCGCCTACAGCGAGATGGGTCTTTACCAGGACGCGCTCCGGGAGCTGGGTCAAAGCCTGAGGCACGCGCTCTGGGCCAAGGATTTCAGCCGGGCGCGGGAGATCTTGAGCGCGCTGCTCTTTGTGCCGGCCGAGGCCGACCAGATGATGCGGGCATTGACTCAATTCTTCAGCGAGGTCAAGCCGTGAACCTGTGCGTCGTGGGCGTGGGTTACGTGGGCCTGGTCGCGGCCACCTGCCTGGCCGAGAGCGGCAATGACGTGGTCGCGGTGGACAGCGACCGGGGCAAGATCGAGCGGCTGAAGCAGGGCGAGATTCCCATCTACGAGCCGGGCCTGAAAGAGCTGGTCGGCCGCAACCTGCGCGAGGGCCGGCTCCGCTTTACCGCCGACCTCGCGGAAGCGGTCCGGGCCGCGGAGGTGATCTTCATCGCGGTGGGCACGCCCTTCGGACCGAACGGCTCCGCGGATCTTTCCGCGGTGCTCGCGGTGGCGCGGGAGATCGGCCGCAATCTCGCGGGCTACAAGCTGGTGGTGATCAAGTCCACGGTGCCGGTGGGGACCGCGGAAAAAGTCGAAGAAATTATTCGGAGTGCGGGTGAGGGCACCCGCACCACGGAGGGCACCCGCACCACTCAACCGGTCGAGTTTGACGTGGCCAGCAACCCCGAGTTCATGAAGGAAGGGGCCGCGGTGGACGACTTCATGCGGCCGGACCGGGTGGTGGCGGGCGTGGCCTCGGAGCGGGCGGCCGAGATCCTGCGCGAGCTTTACGCGCCCTTTGTCCGCACCGAGAAGCCGATCCTGGTCATGGACCGCCGCAGCGCCGAGATGACCAAGTACGTGAGTAACGCCATGCTCGCGACCAAGATCTCCTTCATCAACGAGATGGCCAACCTCTGCGAGCGCCTCGGGGCCGACATCGCCGCGGTGCGCCGCGGGATCGGGTTCGATTCCCGGATCGGCTTCAAGTTCCTCTTTCCCGGCATCGGCTACGGCGGGTCGTGCTTTCCCAAGGACGTGGAAGCCCTGATCCTGACCGCGGCCGAGCATAATTACCAGGCCCGAATCCTCCGATCGGTCCAGGCCGTCAACACCGACCAGAAGCGCGCCTTGGTGGACAAGGTCCGCTCGCACTTCCTGAACCGGATCGCGGGCAAGACCTTCGCGCTTTGGGGACTGGCCTTCAAACCCCAGACCGACGACATGCGCGAAGCTCCGGCGCAGGAGATCGTGCGCGAGCTTTTGGAGCTGGGCGCCCGGTTCCGCGTGCATGATCCGGTGGCCATGAGCGAAGCCCGGAAAATTTTCGGCGACCGGCTCACCTACTGCGACAACCCCTACCCGGCCCTGGAAGGCGCGTCCGCCCTGCTCATCGCCACCGAATGGCCCGAGTTCCGCCGGCCCAACTTCCAGCGCATCAAGGAACTGCTCCAGGAGCCGGTCATCTTCGACGGCCGCAACCTCTACGAACCCGAGGTCATGGCCAAGTGGGGCTTCACCTACTACTCCATCGGCCGCAAGCCGGTTAACCGGCCCTAGCTCGAGGTCCGGCCATGTCCACCCGAATCATTCTGATTCGCCACGGCGAGACCCTCTGGAACCTGGAAAAGCGCTGCCAGGGCTTTACCGACATTCCGCTGTCCGAGGCGGGGGAGCGGCAGGCCGAGCTTCTCTCCCGGGCGCTCTCGCGGGAGCCGCTCGCCGCGGTTTACTCCTCGGACCTGATCCGCGCCCGCCGCACCGCGGAGATCATCGCCCGGCCCCACGGCCTGCCGGTGAGCACCGACGCGCGCCTGCGCGAGCTGAACCAGGGCGAGCTCGAGGGCCAGAACATGGAAGGGCTGCTGGCCCATCACGCCGAGCTGCTCAAGAACTGGATGGCCGATCCGGCCCACACCCAGATGCCGAAAGGCGAGTCCTTGCTGGAAATTCAGGCCCGGGGCTGGGCCGCCATCTCCGAGATCGCGGCGCGCCACCCGGACCAGGCCGTGGCGGTGGTGGCCCACAACCTGCTCAACGTGGCGGTCATCGCCAAGGCGCTGGAGCTGGACCTCAACCACTTCCGCCGGATCAAGCAGCACTCCTCCGCGATCAATGAAATCGAGTTCGGGAACCATGGGACGGTGCTCATCCGGCTCAACGACGTGCATCACCTGGGCGAGCATCATGAGTAGCCGGTCCGCCTGAACCGGAGAGGTGAAAGTCCTTGAGCCCGCTCCTGACCGAAGCTTTAGTGCTCCGCACCACGATCCACGCTGAAGCCGACCTGATCGTGTCGCTCTACACCCGCGAGCGGGGCAAGCTCCGGGTACTGGCCAAGAGCGCCCTCAAGAGCTTTCGCCGCTTCCCGGGCCAGCTCGAACTCTTCAACCACCTCGAGGTCTCTCTGCGCGCTTCCCGCCAGCCCGACCTCCCCCTGCTCGAGTCCTCCCGCCTGCTCGAGGACTTTCCCCGGCTCCGCCCGCACCTCGGCAAGGTGGCCGCGGCCGGCATGCTCGCCGAGGTCGCCGAAATCGCTTCCGGCGAGTTTGATCCCGACCCCGCGATCTTTGAAATCCTGCTCCAGGCCTTCCGCCGGCTCGACCGGGAAAAGAAACCCGAACCCATCCTCTGGGCCTCTCTGCTCCGGCTCCTCGGCCGCCTCGGCTATCGGCCGGCGCTCACGAGCTGCGCGCTTTGCCAAAAGCCGCTCCCCGAACGCGGCCTCTACTTCAGCTCCGCGGCCGGCGGCGCGCTCTGCGCTTCCTGCGGCAGGAAAACTCCGCAGGCGGCGCGCCTTCCCAACTCCACCCTCCGCACCTTCCAGCAGGCCCTGCGCCTGCCCCTCGGCCGGCTCCCCCGGCTCGGTTTTACCAGGAGCGTCCTGCAAGACGCGGCCGCGCTGCTGCCCGCCTATGCCGAGTACCACCTGGCCCGCCCGCTCCACAGCTACCGGTTCCTGCGCGCACTAAGCCGACCCAACTCCACGCCTCGCCGGTAATTTCGGACCGGGCTGCGCGCCTCCCGGGCAGCGCTGCTCTGTAATTATGAATTCACCGAGACTTCAACTCGTCTGACCAGAACGGTCTCGTCGGCGGGGATTTCCTGACCGAGCTCGGCCAGGCCTTCGAGGTAAAGGGCGATGGCCTCTTTGGCATTTTCCAAAACCTCTTCCAGGGTCTCGCCTTGGGTCAAGCATCCTTCCAGAGCCGGAACTTCCAGCCAGTACCCCCCTTCCTTGGCTTCATGAATCACCACGCTGTATTCCAAGACTTTCATCTCCGCCTCCTTAAAGCAACGCCTGGAATTCTTCAAGCGTCAAACCCGCCTTCTTGATTTCTTGCTTCAATAGTCCCGTCTTCAAAGGCCGCGAATGAACCGGGACCACCAGCCGGGGCGCTCCTGCTCGAGCAAGGAGGGTATGCCTCCCTTTCCGGCGCAGAACCCTAAACCCGGCCCGGTGCAATGCTGCAATCGCCTGCCGGGCCGTGATGCCTTGAAGTTCCCTGGGCACCTTTTTATTTTAGCCGTACTCAAGATGGATGACAAGAAAGGAAGCTCAGGATCAATTTGGCACGAGCTCGCCAACGATCACCCGGGGCTGTTCCTGCACCGGAATCGGCCGGCACACGCCGGATTGGAAGAACTGGTCCAGGCGGACCGAGGAGTGTTCCATCCTGCTCTTTCGGCAACTTGACTTTCCCGTGAAAGTAGCCTATTACCATTCTTAAATCCACTCGTGTCAAGGAGGTTTCCCATGGCTGTGCAAGAGAAATTTTTGGCGCTCCGGCCGGAGAATGCAGTCAAGAAACTGGGCTCCCGGAGCAAGGTTCCGCTGGTCAATTCCCGTCCCATCTTCGAGGCGTTCCGGGAGGAGAAGATCATCATCATGGCCTGCAATATCCGGATTAAGCACGCGGTGCCCGGGATTTTGCGGGCGGCCAAGGAGCTGGACGCGATCGTGGGTTTCGAGATCGCGAAAACCGAAGGCGGCCTGGACGGCGGCTACACCGCGCAGTTGCCGGACGAATTCGTGGAGATGGTCGTGGGCTACGTGGAAGAGTGCAAGCACGACCTGCCTATTTTCATCCACAGCGACCACATCGGGATCAAGGACCCCACCGAGAAGAGCGTCGCCTCGGGCCGGGACCTGATCGCGGCCCAGATCAAGGCCGGGTTCACTAGCTTCGCCATTGACGCCAGCCACAACGAGATGCCGGACAACATCCGGATCACCGCGGAGCTGGCCAAGCCGATCCAGGACCAGGGCCTGGGCCTGGAAGCCGAGGTGGGCGAGATCAAGCTGGTCAAGGAAGGCGGCGAGCTGACCACGGTGGAAGAGGCGGTGGAGTTCATCACCGGGCTCAAGCAAAAAGGCGTGCGGCCGATCCTGCTCGCCACCAACAACGGCAGCAAGCACGGGCATTATGCGGCCGGCGAAGAGGTGCACATTGACCTGAAGCGCACCGGCCAGGTTTACGAGGCCATCAAAAAGGACGGCGTCTGCATCGCCCAGCACGGCATCACCGGCACGCCGCTCAACCTGGTGGGCCAGTTCGCGGACTACGGCATCCGCAAGGGCAACGTGGGCACGCTGTGGCAGGACGTGGTGTACGAGGGGCTGCCCAAGGACCTGATGAAGACGCTCACGGACTGGGCGGCCAAAGAAAAGAAGGACCTCAAGTTCTCCACCAAGCCCTTCAAAAAGGAAATTGACTCGATCCCGGAAGCCAACAAGAAAATTATTTACGACAAAGCCTATGCCGAAGCCAAGGACTTTATCCAGGCCTTCCGGGCCAAGGGATCGGCGAGCAAGCTGTTGGCGAAAATCTGAGGCTCTGGACTCGGTAGGGGCAGGTTTCAAACCTGCCCTTACAGTTGTGGATAGGACCATGCGGATCGGCGGCGGCGATCGCGGCGGACGCCGGATCAAAATGAAGGCCAGGAGCCGGCAGGGTCTCCGGCCCACCTCCAGCCGGGCCAAGACCGCCATTTTCAACATCCTGCCTCATGATCTTTCCGGGATGAAGGCGCTGGACCTGTTTGCCGGAAGCGGCGCCCTGGGCCTGGAAGCGCTCTCCCGCGGCGCGGACCTGGCCGTGTTCGTGGACGCCGGCCGCGAGGCTTTCCGCCTGATCCAGGACAACCTCCGCGGCCTGGACTATCGCGATCGCGGCCAGCTCCTGAGCAAAAAGGCGGGCCCGGCCCTCGAAGAGCTGAGCGAGCATCAGGCTTATTTCGACCTGATCTTCATGGACCCGCCTTACGACAAGGGGCTGGTGGACAAGACGCTCAAGCAGTTGGCGCGCGCGGGTGTGCTCAAGCCCGCGGGCATCGTGGTGGTCGAGCACAGCGGCCGGGAGCTGCCCGCGCCCCGCTATGCAGGTTTGCAACTCCGGGACCAGCGCCGCTACGGCGATTCCTGGGTGTCGTTTTATGCACGGGAGTAACGATGGACGAGGTACGGGTCAAGGGGATCTGGTTCTTGGACTTTGCCAAGATGGTGCGCAAGTTAAGCCAATTGCCCTGGTCGCGTTATCTCACCCCGGAAGACCTGGCGATTATCCAGGGCAACATCCTGCCTTCGCAATGGTATCCCGCGGACCTCTATCAACGGCTGGGGGTGGCGGCCTTTGAGCTGGTCGGCCAGAGCAAACCCGAAAACGCGCAAGTGGCGGGCCGGGCTTCGGTGGAGCGCATGATGAACGACGAGGTGCTGGGGCCTTTTCTGAAGACCGGCGAGCCGGGACTGGCGATCCAGCATTTCATCACCATCTACCAGAAACTTTTGACCCTGGGAGAATCCCGCTTGGACAAGATCGGCGAGAGGCGCCTTCGTTTTACCATCCATTGGCGGAAAGGTCAGATCGGAATTTTTCCCTTTGTCCACAACTTTGCGGGATTCCTCTTCCGGCTGGTGGAAGTAAACGGCGGCAAGAACATGAAAATAGTTTTTGACGATCAAAAGCTGGACGAGCGGGAATCGCTCGCCTATGAAATCCAATGGGGGTAAAGGAGCCTGAGCATGGCCAAGCGTCGCGCCGTTTATGCGGGATCGTTTGATCCGCCCACCGAGGGGCACCTGAACCTGGTCCGCCGCGGGCTCAAGCTGTTTGACGAGGTGATCGTGGCGGTGGCCGAGAGCACCAGCAAAAAGTATGTCTTCACCACGGCCGAGCGGGTGGAGCTGTGGCGCAACCTGCTCCACGGCGTGCGCGGAGCCAAGGTGGAAACCTTTTCCGGCCTGCTCGTCAGCTACGCGAAGCGCCGGGGCGCGGCCGCCATCCTGAGGGGGCTCCGCAATTTCACCGACTTCGAGTATGAGAGCACCATGGCCGGCATGAACCGGCAGCTCGACCCCCGGATCGAGATCGTATTCCTGCTCACCGAGCCTGAGTACGCCCACCTCTCCTCCAGCCTGATCAAGGAAATCGTGCTGCTCGGCGGCTCGGTCAAAAAAATGGTCCCGCCGCTGGTCGAACGGGAGCTGAAGAAAAAACTGGTAGGCAGTAGAAAGTAGTCGGTAGTCAGGGGATGAGGAAAGCCTTCAGAATTTCTTTCCCTGACTACTAACTACCGACTCCTGACTACTGTATGCTGTGGATTGATCCTATGGAGGAAACCAATGCCTGGCCTGGCGGATCGCGTGAAACTGATCAAACCCTCTCCCACCCTGGCGGTCTCGGCCAAAGCCAAAGCCATGAAGGCCCAGGGGATTGACGTGATAGACTTCGGGGCCGGAGAGCCGGACTTCGACACCCCGGAGTTCATCAAGCAGGCCGCGATCAAGGCCCTTAACGCCGGCTTCACCAAGTACACCGCGGCCGGAGGCATTGACGAGCTCAAGGACGCGGTGGTCAAGAAGCTCAAGGATGAAAACGGGCTTAGCTACGACCGGAGCCAGGTCCTGATCTCCTGCGGGGCCAAGCACTCGCTCTACAACCTCTTCCAGGCCGTGCTCAACCCCGGCGACGAGATCGTCATCCCCGCGCCTTACTGGGTCAGTTACCCGGACATGGCCTTGCTCGCCGGGGCCAAGCCGGTGTTCGTCTCGGCGCCCGAGAGCAAAGGCTTCAAGATCGGGCCGGAACAGTTGGCGGCAGCGCTCTCGCCCAAGACCAAGCTGGTGGTGCTCAACAGCCCCAGCAACCCGACCGGCGCCGCCTACACCGCGGCCGAGCTGAAGGCGCTGGCCCGGGTGCTGGAAGACCGCGACCTGTTTGCGGTCTCGGACGAGTGCTATGAGAAGATGGTCTTCGGCGGCTATACCCACGTCTCCATCGCCGGCCAGAGCAGCAAGCTCAAGGAGAAGACGATCGTGGTCAACGCCGTGAGCAAGACCTACTCCATGACCGGCTGGCGGATCGGCTATGCGGCCGGGCCCAAGGACGTGATCGCGGCCATGACCAACCTCCAGAGCCAGTCCACTTCCAACCCCACTTCGTTCGCCCAGAAGGGCGCGCTCGCGGCGCTCACCGGCCCCCAGGACGAGGTCGGCAAGATGGTGGCCGAGTTCGAGAAGCGCCGCGACTTCACGGTGGCGACCCTGCGATCCATGCTCAAGGTCACTTGCTCCAACCCGGAGGGCGCCTTCTACGTGCTTCCCGGCTTCCATGCCTACCTGGGGCGGAAATGGAAAGAGGCGACCATCTCGGATGACCTGGAGCTGTGCCGGTTCCTGCTCGAGGAGATGAAGGTGGCCGCGGTCCCCGGCAGCGCCTTCGGGGCGCCCGGCCATATCCGTCTCTCTTACGCCACCTCGATGAAAAATCTTGAAGAAGGGCTGAAACGTATCCGCGAAGGCCTTGCCAGGCTTTAATCTTTGCCGGTCGAGAGAGGGCTTGATTCCTGCGCGAAACTCCTGTAACCTTGATTGTAGAAAGCGATCCAGATGGAATTATCGTCCTTAAATAATGTGCTTCTGGTTATCCTGTTTATTATTCCGGGCTTCTTGGCGGAATGGACGTTTTCGTCTTTCGTGCAGAGACCGCAGCGAGAAAGCACCATCGTTCTCCTGGAATCCCTGGCCTTCAGTTGCCTGATCTACTCTTTTGTCTTCCCTGTAACCTATCCCTATTCTGATTTTATAACGCGTCACCTCATCTTCTTTGGGATTCTCTTTTTGCTGATTCTGCCGGTCGGCTTGGGCATCGGAGGGGGATTCTTCTTCCGCTCCGATCTCTATGTAAAACTCTCACGGGGGCTGGGTATTATCAGTCCAATTCCCAAAGCCTGGGATTACTTCTTCGGTAAGGGAGAACCTTGCCTGGTTCTGGTCACACTTCAAGATGACACTAAAATTGGCGGTCTTTGGCACACCAATTCCTTCGCTTCTTCCTTTCCCTCGGAAGAAGACATTTACCTTGAAGCGCAGTATCAAATCAATGATGAAGGACGGTTCCTGGAAGAAGTTCCTGATACCAAGGGTTGCTTGGTCAGGGCGGGGGCGGTTAAGTTCATCGAATTCTTCGAGATTCAACCCAAGGAGAAAACTCATGGAGAAAAAAGCTAACGGTATGGAAAAAACCGGCGGATATCAGCCCCTGCGAAGAAATCGGTTTGGAGAAGGCTACCAGCCTTCTTCTAATAAGCCGAAGCCCAACCCCCAAGATATTCGTCTCCCTCAAGGAACTGGCGCGGTCAAGCCCAAGAAGGATAAGTAGGGAGACTATGCTTCTGCGGCTTGGGCTCGCCTGCCATGATAAAAGTTAGCTCTCTAGCCCTTGCTAAAGGGTTGCTGTTTTATTTTATCGTTGTAGGCCTATTTTCTTCGTGCACCTCCGGCCCTGACGTCGAGCACCTCACCATCCTCTTTACCGGCGACCTCGAAGGCCACGCCGCTCCGCTCCGCGACGGCTCCGGCGGGCTTCCCCGCATCGCCGCGATCAAGAAACAAGTCTTGGCCGAAAACCCGCGCACGGTCCTCCTCGATGCCGGCGACGCGGTGGTCGGAACCGCCTTGGCCACCGAAACCCGGGGCGAGGCGATCGTGCGTCTGATGAACCTGGCCGGCTACGACGCGGCCCTGCTCGGCAACCACGAGTTCGACTTCGGCCGGCCCCAGGTGGACCGCTACCGCGAGCTGGCCGACTTTCTTTACCTGGCCGGCAACGTCCAGGACCAAAACGGACAGCTCGTCGCCGACGCGGCTTTTCGGGTCTTCACCCTGGGCCGGGTGCGCCTGGGCGTAATCGGGATCGCCAACCCCAACACCGTGCACCTGGTGGACCCGGCCGGGGTGCAGGGCCTGCTCTTCTCCGAGCCGGACCTCGCCCTCCGCAAGGCCCAGGACGCCATGGCCGACCAGGCCGACCTGGTCATCCTCCTTTCCCACCTCGGCCTGGGCGAGGACTCGCGCCTCACCCGCCAGCTCCAGGGGATCGGGCTGATCCTCGGGGGCCACTCCCAGGTGGAAATCCACGGGCTTCGGATCAAGGACGAAATCAGGATCATGCACACCGGAGAGTTCGGACATTACGTGGGCCGGGTGGATATCTATTACAATGTGAATAAAAAGAAAGTGGTCAAGTGGGACGGCGAACTGATCCGCACCCGCTCGAGTATTCCGGAAGACCCCGCGGTCAAAGCGGCGCTGGTGAAGGAAGAGCAGGTCTTGCCGTTGGGAACGGACCGCGTGCTCTGCCGGCTCTGGTGGGGCAAAGACCGATCTGCTCTCGGCCCCTGGGTGGCCGAGACCATCAAGGAACGGCTCGGCGCCGACTATGGCATCATCAACACCGGCGGGGTGCGCGCCGACCTGCCTCGCGGCCCGGTCACCCCCGCCGACCTCTACGAGATCATGCCCTTTAACGACCGCCTGGTTCGCTTCGAGCTGAAAGGCCGCGACCTGGACCAGCTTCGCCACGCCCGGCACCTCTATCTCTCGTCCGGGCCCCGCCTGCACGAGGACCAAATTTACACGGTGGGCTCGGTGGACTTCCTCCTCAAGATCCACGAGTTCCCCGGCAGCCGCAACCCCGCTCCCACTGACATCGTCCTGCGCCAGGCCCTGATCGAACGCATCGCCGCCAAGGGCGGCATTCGATGAACTCCCCTGCCCCGCCCGGTCCCAGCCGGGTCACTCCGCTGGAGGCGCTGCCCGAATCCGGCCAGGCGGCTTTCGGCGCCAAAGCCATGAGCCTGGGGCGCCTGGGCCAGATCGGGCTTCCGATCCCGCCCGGATTCTGCATCCCCGGCGCCGCCTATCGCGAGCATGTAGAATTGCATAAGCTCCGGCCCCGGCTAAAGGAGATCCTGGAGCGGCTGGCGACCGCGGCGGAGGAGGAAAAACGAGCGCTCTTGTCCAAGCTCCGCGCGAACCTCCTGGCCGCGCCCTTGGCCGACTCCCTCCGCAAAGAGATTGCGGAGAACTACCAGCGCCTGGGCGCCGCCGCCGTCGCGGTGCGGTCCTCCGCCACCATGGAAGACCTTCCCGGCCACTCCTTCGCCGGGCAGTATGATACCTACCTGGGCATCACCGACCTGCCCGCCTGCCTGGCCGCGATCCAAAAATGCTGGGCCTCCCTGTGGACCGAGCGCGCCTGGAACTACCGCGAGCAAAACCGCTTCGATCACCTGAGCGCCGAGATGGCCGTGATCGTGCAGGCCCTGATCCCGGCCGAGGCCGCGGGCGTGATCTTTACCGCGGACCCGATGAGCGGCGATGCCGACCGGATCGTGATCGAGGCGGTCTTCGGGTTGGGCGAAGCTCTGGTTTCCGGCAAAGTCAGTCCGGACCGTTTGGTCTTCTCGAAACCGGACCTCCGCCTTCTGGAACAGGTAATCGCCACCAAAGCCCTGCAAATAACTTCGGATGGAAATGGAAGGGTGGGTGAACAAGTCCTGCTCCCGGACCGCGCCGCCGCGCCTTGCCTCGAACCGGAGGCCGCCCGGCGTTTGGCTGAGCTTGCACTCAAGGCCGAAGCCGCGATGCAACAGCCGCAAGATATCGAGTGGGCGGTCCAGGCGGGAAAAATCTTTTTGCTCCAGTCCCGGCCGATCACCACCCTCAAGCCCCCGCGCTCCTGGGAGGACCGTCAGGTCTGGAGCAACGTCAATACTGCGGAAGTGCTGCCCGACGTGGTCACCCCTTTCACCTGGTCCGTGATCCGCAAGGTCGAAATTATGATCAAGTCCATGTTGGGCCAACTTGGAATTGACACCGGTTCCGCTCCCCTGGTGGGCCTGGTTGGAGGAAGGGCCTATTTCAATCTGAATACCGTGGCCGGGGCGTTCCGCTGTATTCCCGGCGTCGGCAAAGTCAACCTCAGCGAACTCATGGGCGGCGCGCAGGGGAAATTGGCGGACCTGGGACAACTGCAAATCCCCGAGGAGGACGTGCCGAAGTTTCAATCCAGCCGGTGGCGGCTGTTGTTGGTCGGGCCGGGCTTTTTGTGGTGGGTGTTTCAACACCGGCGTCGCCGGGCGGCGGCCTATCTCCAGGCGCTTCGGGCCCGAGCCGAGAGCTTGAGCCGGTTGGACGTGTCCCGCCTGTCCGAGGACGAGCTTTTGGCTCGCCTCGAGGGTCTGCTTGACGAGCTCCTGGTCACCGATGGGCCGCTGGCCTGGCAGATGGTGGCGATCGGGGCTTTTTCCGTCCTGGATCAATTATGTCGCCGATGGTTGCCGGATTCCGGAGCCGGCCTGGCCAACCGCCTGGTCACGGGCCTGGGCGGGATGGACTCCGCGGAGGCCGGCCTGGAGCTGTGGCGACTGGCCGCTCTGGCGCGCGAATCGGCGGAGGTTGAAACGATTCTTCTGGCAAGGGAATCTTTTTCCCTCACCCGAGAAACGCTGTCCCGGGTGGAAGCAGGGAAAATTTTCCTGGCTCGCTGGGACCAATTCCTGGCTCAACACGGCCACCACACCCAGGGCGAAATCGAGCTCGCGAACCCGCGCTGGTCGGAACGACCGGACTACGTCCTGGACATGGTCCGGTCTTACCTGAGACATTTCGACCAGGCCAATCCCGTGGCCAACCGGGAACTCCGGGCCAACGAACGAGAGGACTTGACCCGGCAGTGCCGGCAGCGATTGCATCTGTTCAAGCGCTGGACGTTCGATTACTTTCTGGGCGGGGCCCAGTTCAACTCCCTGCTCCGCGAGAACGTCAAGAGCCAGTCCATCCGCTACCTGGGCGGAGTCCGTTCCCTGGCCCTCGAGCTGGGAAAGTGCCTGGTCCAAAACCATCTCCTGGAAAACCCCGAGGATATTTTCTTCCTGACCCTGGAAGAACTGGACCCGATCCGAAAAGGCGAGGCCGGGTTCGACGTGAAAAAAGCCATTGCCGAGCGAAGGGCCGAGTATAAGCTGAACCTGACCCTCTCTCCGCCCCCGGTGGTCGTGGGCAAATTCGATCCCCGGCAGGCGGTTCCGGTAGCAGTGGACAGGAACGCCGAAGTCTTGACCGGCTTGGGGGTAAGCGCAGGGATCGCTACCGGCCCGGCCCGGGTGATCCTGCGGGCGGACGCCGGCGAGACGGTTTTGCCGGGCGAGATCCTGGTGGCGCCTTTCACCGACCCGGGCTGGACGCCCTATTTCATCACCGCGGCCGGGATCGTGATGGACCAGGGCGGGCTTCTGAGCCACGGCAGCATCGTGGCCCGGGAGTACGGGATTCCCGCGGTGGTCAACGTGGGCGCGGCCACCCGGATCATCAAAACCGGCCAGACCCTGCAAGTGGACGGCAACCGGGGCGTGGTGAAAATCCTTTCCGCCGCCTAGCCAAGGAGGACGATGCGTTGTTGATTTCGGTCCATTCGACCCTGATCGGGGTCCTGGAAATTTTAACCGGCCTGGGCGTGATCGCCTTCTGGGTGCTTTTTTACGCCACCGATTGGATGACGCCGAAAAATCCTCCGCCCGGTTACCTCTCCCACGAGCGCTCCTTTGTCTGGCCCGACAGCATCATGGCCGCCGCGCTGGTGGCTGCGGGGATCCTGTTGCTCTTCAACGTTGCTCTGGGCCAATCCTTGTCCCTGGTTTGTTCCGGCGCGCTCCTGTTCCTCGGCGTCATTGACCTCGCCTACAATTTTCAGAACGGCATATTCCGGGGCCGGCTGGGGGAATTCCTCCCCGGTCTGACGATCAATCTTTGGGTGGCGGGGTTGGGATTGTTCTTGCTATTCCGATTTGTATAGAAAACAACGGTTTTTGCGCCCCGCGGCAGGGGAGGAGGAGTCATGGCCAAAGTGAGAGAGATGATCATGGACATCCTGGTGGAGGCCGGGGTCGAGTACGTGTTCGGCATGCCCGGAGGCTCGAACACGTTTATGTTCGACCCGCTCTTCGACCGGCAGGATAAGATCAAAACCATCCTGGTGCGGAACGAGCAATGCGCCTCGGGCATGGCCGACGTGATCGGCCGGCTCTCGGGCAAGCCGGCGGTGGTCTTGGCGCAAGGGGCCTGGCTGGGCTCGAGCGCCGGGCTGGGGATCATGGAGGCGTATCTGGCCGGCTCGCCCATGGTGGTGCTGGCGGAGATGTCGGACTACGGCGCGCTCACCCAGCACATGCCCTACCAGTGCATGAGCGGCGAGTACGGCTCGGTGGACTTGCGCAACATCTTCAAGGCCATGACCAAGTTCACCTCGGTGGCCCACCATCCCTCCGAGTTCCTCCACGGCGTGCAACTGGCCCTCAAGCACGCCACCACCGGCAAGCCCGGCCCGGCCGCGGTGATCGCCCAGTGGAACGTGGTCACCTCCGAGATTGACCCCGCCTTCATCGTCCCCCCGCTCTACAGCGTCCGGGGCTATCTCAACGTCTCCCCGCCCAGCCTCTCGGCGGAAGACGCGGCCACCATCGCCGATTACCTGCTCGCGGCGAAGGACCCGCTGCTGGTGATCGGCCAGGGCGTGCACGCCGCCAAGGCTTATGCAGAAGTGGTTGAGCTGGCGGAGCTGATCGGGATGCCGGTCGCGACCAGCTTCATGGGCAAGAGCGCGATCGCGGAGACCCACGACCTGGCCCTCGGCGTCACCGGCAACTTCGGGCAGAAAATCGCCAATGAGAAAATTCTCTCCGCGGACCTGATCTTCGCGGTGGGCACCGGCCTGGCCCCGGAGAACCACAAGATGCTGGCGGCCGACTGGATCCAGCCCGGCCGGCAGAAGATCATCCAGATTGATATCGAGCCGCTCAACGCCGGCTTTACCTATCCGCTCGCGCTGGGGGCGGCCGCGGACGCCAAGCGCGGGCTCCGCCAGGTCATTCAGGCGATCCAGGCCCGCGGCCCCAGGCCGGACGCGGCGGCCCGGGTGGCGGCGATCAAGCAGGCCAAAGCCGGGAAGAACTACTTCCAGGACGCCGCTTTCACTTCCGACGCCGCGCCGATCGCCCCGGAGCGGGTGGTCAAGGACCTGAACGACGCCGTGGGCCGGGACGACCTGATCGTGCTCGACGGCGGCAACAACCGGATCTGGATGGGCAAATACTTCCAGAGCAAAAGGGCCGGCCAGATGATCATCCCGGGCGGGGTGACCCCGGTGGGCTGGAGCGTGACCGCGGCGCTGGCGGCCCAGCTTTATCACCGGGACCGCAAGGTGATCGGGGTGTGCGGCGACGGCGGCATGATCATGCAGCTCTACGGCCTGGAGATGGCCCGGCACTACCAGTTGCCGGTCACTTATGTAGTAATGAATAACTCGGCGCTGGGCAACGTGATGGACTTCCAGCCCGACCACCGCCGCATGGCCACCGAGTATCCCGAGCCCCGGCTGGCGGCCATCGCCCGGGGCGTGGGCATTCAGGGGTTCAAGGTGGAAAAGGCCGAGGACCTGAGCGGCGCGCTCCATGAAGCGCTCAAGAGCGACCAGCCCACCCTGATTGACGTGACCACCAGCCGGCAGAAACACTTCAAGGCGATCCTGGGCTAGTGTCGTGTCCCAGAGATAATTGAAATAATTTTCTCGCGACCATGTTGGCCAAACCTCAGTAGGGGCGGTTCGCGAACCGCCCCTACACCTGCCACCACGGTGAAGTTACTTCTGGGACATGACACTAGTCCGGAGGCGCGGGCGGCCGCATGACCTCAAACCTTTCCGGCTCGTAAATACTCAGGGCCGAGAGATAGACGGTAATTCCGTTCCAGATGTGGGGGATGCTGGTCCTTTGCTGGGCAAACTTCTGGCCGTTGACATCCACCCAGACCGAAACCTCGCCGTAGCAGTCGGTGCCCGGGAAGGCCACTTCCTGAGCCAAAAACTTCAGCGCTCGCTCCAGCAGGTCGCGGTATTCGCCTTGCTTCTGATCCGCCAGCGCCAAAGTGAAAATCTCCTCGCCCAGGTAGGCAAAGCCGGGCGTGTTCCGGCTCATCTTCTCCTCGATCTTGCGGGCCAGCCTCTGCTTGATCGCGCGCGCGCCAGGCTCATCATAACTCTCGAACAGCGGCGCCGGCCATAACGACCAGGCCTGGCCGCGCCAGCCCGCGTGCTCGAGCACCTCCGGGTCCTCGACCCGGGCCAGAGCGCCGGCGCGCAGGATGGAGGCCGCCTCGCACCACTTCCTGGTCTTCTCGGGCGCGATGCCCCATCGCGGGCCGGCGTCGCAGGCCGCGGCCAGCCCGGTTAAAACCGAGGCCACGCCGTGCAGGGTGGCGTCGGGCGGAAAATGGTCGTCCTCGATCGCGGGTTTGGTCCAGCCCTGTTTCAGGTTCACCCATTTGAGCATGGCGTCCACCGCCAACTCCAGGACCGGCTTCAGCTCCCGGATATAGGCGGCCCGCTCGCCTTCCGGCAGGACCCGCTCGTGCCGCCAGAAATCCCAGATCAATAGCCCGGTCTCGTCTATCTCGAAGGGATTCAACTTGAAAGGCATTTTGGACTTGCCGTTGGTGGACATGTTGGGCGGCCAGTGCCCGCGCGGGTTAAACCAGGGGGACCGGAAATTGACCATCCATACGGGGCTGTAACCCCGGGTCAGGGTGTATTGGGTGCGGGCATAAAAAGCGTGGTGCCTGGTCACGGCCTCGGGGAATCCGGCCAGGTCCAGGGTGAGATCGAAAAACGAGCCGTCGCGGGGCCAGTCGTAGTTATACTTGGGCTGGCGGGAGATGGAGGCCACGATGGCTCCGCTGTCCCGGTCCTGCCCCTGGATCAAGTTCAAGACCGAGCGCCGGTTGACCCGCGTGGTCACCGGGTCGGCCGAGGCCGGGAGAAGGATCTTCCCGGAGACCGCCTGCCAGCTCGAAACGGCCTTCTTTTGCAGCGACGGGATTCCCCGGGCGCGGGCTTGCGCGACCAGGGCCGAGGCTTTGGAAGCCGAGTCCGCGGCCGCAATGATCACCGAGACCTCGCTCTCCGGGCCGGACAGCTTCGCGGAAAGGGCCGCGTCCACCGGACCGATGAACCCGGAGCTGCCGCTGAGCTCCCCGTCCGCCGCGTCCTCGCTGCCGGCCAGGGGCGCGTCCGCCGGCGCCTGCCGCTGGCACCGATCCGCGCCGACCTGGAAGCCGGCGGCGCTTCCGGCAAAACCCCAGGCGATGAACACGCCGCCTTCCGGGAAAGCGGAGTCAATCAGCTTGGAGGTGAGCGCAGATCCGGTGAGCGCCGCCAGCCGGCCGGCGTCCTTGACTCGGGGCTGGAAATGGATCACGACCTGCTCGGAGGGAACAAAGAAAGCCGCAAAGCCGGCGTCGGGCGGATCCGCGTCCGGGATCTCGCCCGGAGCCGCGGCGATCGGCGCAAAGGTGGCATGATAGAAAAAGCTCTGGGCCTCTCCTTTGATGGTGAAGCGGCGGACCATGAGGTCCTGGTCCGGATCCAACCAGTCCGCGACCTCGACTGAAGCGCCGGGCCGGCTGAGAGTCGTGACCAGCACGGTGGAATCTTCGGGCTGGAAACCGCGAGCCGTGGTCCAGGAGGGGTCTCCGATCCAGACCATTTCCCCGGCCTCGAGCAGAATTCCGCCGGCCGAGCCCAGACCCGGGCAGGGCTCGTACGGATGCCCGTATTTTTTCCAGTCGAGCGAGGGAGCGTCGTCCTGCATCCGCACCCGCTTGGTGGATGGATCATTCCCGGTGAAATAGCGAAGCTGATCCGCATAGATGGGGCTGGGCCAGCGCAACACGGTCAGCTCGGCCCAGGGTGAAATCTCGACCGCCAGGCGGCCGTTGCCCAGGGCCGAGGCGTAATTGGACGCGCCGTGATGCAGCTCGGAAGTCAGGTCGGCCGCGAAGAGCCAATCGCCGCCCAGGTCCTCGACCACCGGCTTGGCCGATTTCTTCTGGCTGGCCGTGGCAATCGCCCGCACCCCGGGAATCACCGGCACTCGGATCGGCGCATAACTCTTCTTCTCCGAGGCCAAGGCCGCGCCCAGCAGGGCTAGAATCGCCAAACCGGCGGCCCCAGCCAGACTCCGGCGTTTCCTCCAAGCAAAGCCTGCGACCATCTCCTCTTCCCTCCTTCGCCCGCGGATAAACTCCCACTCCATGCCCGAGTCATTTTACTACCGCCCTCAGGGGACGCCAAGAGCGATTCCAACCCGGCTGCAAAAATCCCGGGTTCCGGCCCTTGCGGTCGGAAGTCTCAAGCTGGGGGTTGGTCCTGCCGGGGCAGAAAAATTGCGCGGTCCATCAAGAAGCGACCCATGGTGGAGGATAGGGGATTCGAACCCCCGACCTCGGCGATGCGAGCGCCGCGCTCTCCCAACTGAGCTAATCCCCCACCGCGTCCCTATCCTAACTCGACTCCGCCGGAATTGCAACCGGGCCGGCGGGCCGCCGCCTCCGGCTTCTCGAGCGGGCTTTACTTTGATATGCAGTTTGCTAAAATACCTGGGAACATGGAAGTGCGGATCCTGGGCTGCTCGGGCGGCAAGACGCCGGAAAACGGACTGACCAGCTTTCTGGTGGACGGCCGCCTGCTGCTGGACGCCGGCTCGGTCAGCTCCGCCCTGACCGTGGCTGAGCAGGAGGCGATCGGGCACGTGCTCATCACCCACACCCACCTGGACCATATCTGCGGCCTGCCCTTCCTCTATGACAATACCCGCGACCGGCGCAAAGAGCCGCTTCATGTCTGGGGCCCGGAGCCGGTGATCGCCACCCTCAAGCAACACTTCTTCATCCCGGAGATCCAGCCCGGCGTCCGCCCCAGCGAGGACCAGGGACTTCCGGGCCTGGCCTTTCACGAGATCCCGCTCCGCCACCCCTTCACCGTGGACATCTACGAAGTCGAAGCCGTCAAAGTCAACCACCCCGCCGGCGGCGTGGGCTACTTCATTTCCGACGGCTCCCACCTCTTCGTCAACACCGGCGACACCGGCCGCACCGAGGACATCTGGCAGATGCTCCGCGAGCGCAAATGGGACATCCTCATCACCGAAGTCTCCTTCCCCAACGCCCTCCAAAAAGTGGCCGAGCTCTCCGGCCATCTCTCCCCCTGCGACCTGGCCGCCGAGATGGACAAAATCGCCCCGGGCGACCGGCCGGTCTATCTCAGCCACCTCAAGCCGGCTTACGATTCCGCCCTCCGCAAAGAGATCGCCGCCCTCCCCAGCCGCAACCTGGTCGTGCTCGAGCCCGGCGACGTGCTCCGTCCGATCAAGCCGCGGGTCAAGCGGACCTTGTCCCCGCGCCAGGAGGAAGTGGAGACGCGGTTCGAGGACCAGGTCCCGGTCTTTGATCTGACCCAGGACCTGTACGACCAACGCGAAGCGCTCGATCGCCTCTTCGCGGTTGACTTCAAGGCGGGCGAGGTCATTTGCCAGCAAGGCGAGACCGGCCGCGTCATGTACATCATCCGCGAAGGCCGGGTCACCATCTCCCGCACCATCCTGGGCGTCGAGAAGATCCTCTCGGTGGTAGGCCCGGGCGAGTTCTTCGGCGAGATGGCCATGCTCAATAATCGCCTCCGCTCGGCCACGGCTATGGCCCAGAGCGACGTCAAGCTCCTGGCCTTCAGCCACAAGGCCTTCGAGAAGCTGGTCAAGGGCAACTGGGGCGTGGGCCTGAAGATGATCCGGACCCTCGCCTACCGCCTGCAAGAGGCCGACATCCAGATCGAAAACCTCATGTTCCGCGACACCGAGAGCCGGGTGGTCAACACCCTGATCCGAGCCGCCGACGACGAGGGCATCCGAACCCCCAAAGGCTTCCTCGTCCGCCTCACCCCCGAAGACCTCTCCCAGCGCACCGGCCTCCAAACCGACCGCCTCAAAGAAGTCCTCTCCCACCTCGTCCGAACCCACCTCATCCACATCCAAAAAGACGCCATCCTCATCCCCAACCCCGCCAAACTCGAACGTCTCCTCAAATTCCTCGAACTCCGCCAGGAATTCACCGAACTCTGAACAACCCTCAGGCCTAACCCGGCCGAGCCGGAACCAAAGAGAAAAATTTAAACACAGAGCGCACAGAGAACACAAAGGGTCTAAAAAATCTCTGGCTCTTTGTGGCTTCACACCTCATGCTTCCTCTGGGCTCTCGGTGGTCTCTGTGTTTCATTCCTGTATTAAATTGTGCCCACTTTGGCAACGATTACACCCGCAAGGGACTAAGGCCGGCCGGATAATTTTAGATTTTGGATTTTGGATTGAGAACTTCCGAAAATCTTGCCCTACATACGAAATACGGAATACGGCTCCAAAACTGCAACATTTCTACAATAGTAGGGAGTGATGGGTGCTGGGTTATGGGTGATGAGATAATGATAAAGATTGAGTTTGTAACTGGCTGGATTCTATCGGCTTTTTTAAGCTTTGTCCCTAATTGGGACCCCCTCAATTCGGGACCCCCCGAAACCGGGGCAAAACCCGGCGTTTTTTTCCGGCCCTCGCTTAACATTTTTTCGCCAACCTCTGAAAAATTCTTTATTTTTCTTCCCCCACCTACGACCTGCGACCTACGACCTACTGCGTCTTCGCCGCCGTCCCGAAAATCGCCCACCTTTGGTCCTACCCAGCGAGGTTTTGGTCCTATCCAACGAGGTTTTGGTCCTACTCAAACAGGTTTTGGTCCTACCCAAACACTTTTTGCTCCTACCTGAGCAGGTTTTGCCCCTATTTAGGCAGGGTTTTGTCCCTTCTGAGCGAGGTTTTGTCCCCATCTTGCGAAGAGGTGTCAAGTGTCAGGTGGCCGGTGTCAGGTTTCAGAGTATCACTCCTTCTGATTCACGCCTTATCTCTTCCCCCTGACTACCGCCTACTGCCTACTGCATACTGCCTTGGAAAGCCCAATGCCCAATGCCTAAGGTCTCTTCCTGCTTGACCCTTGAAATAAGCAGGCTCTCCCGAATGTCGCCAGGCAGGGCCGTTAGTTTATAATAACGATCTGAGCCCGATCTTCCTAAATGAGGATAAGTGGAAGTAGCCCTTTAAGTGTAAAGTGAAGCGTTGACCCCATCTCTTCTTGTTGAATGCAAATTATTGAGGATCGCAAAATAGGTTGACAGAAAAGCTCTCGGCAGGTTTGTAGCCCACCCTTGTCTGCAAGGGTGGGTTCCGGGGAAAAAGCTCGATTTTCCTGGGCAAACCCCACCCTTCGCGCGGA
>Ga0315282_10003084_pt1 | contig 30092 bp, 31 predicted proteins | sample YL17G07_20_MG_FD_203693 | JGI IMG/M metagenome (GOLD analysis project Ga0315282, IMG submission 203693) | Sediment microbial communities from Yellowstone Lake, YNP, Wyoming, USA - YL17G07_20 | ecosystem: Environmental > Aquatic > Freshwater > Lake > Sediment | place: USA: Wyoming | collected... | reverse complement strand
TGTCCGTCGCCCACGTGAGTCGAAGACGAAGCTGCAACCCCCCGCGTACTCCGACGTGCTTCGCATCGTGAACGCTGCGGAGGGAAAGGCGCTGCATCTTCCCTTCGCCATCCTTGCGATGACGGGGGTTCGTCGCGGTGAAGCCCTCGCGCTCCGGTGGTCCGATGTGGACCTCGACGCGGGCGAGCTTCACGTGCGCCGGGCGTTGACGGTCGTGGACGGCCAGCCGGTGTTCGCCGAGCCCAAGACCGAGCGGGGGTTTCGCACGGTTCCCGTTCCGGCGGCGCTCGTGGCCATCCTTCGCGCCGCGAAGTCGGAGCAGAACAAGCGGCGACTGCAGTACCGCGAGGGATGGCACGACCTCGGGCTCATCGTCACCACGCGGGACGGCTCGCCGATGCGACCCGAGGTTGTGACGCACGGGTTCGAGCGACTGACGAAGCGGCTCGGCGTCAAGCTGCGGCTGCATGACCTGCGGCACGCGTACGCGTCCGAGCTTCTGAGCCGAGGCGTTCCGGTCCTTGTCGTGTCTAGGGTCCTCGGACACTCGACATCGAGCTTCACCATGGACCGATACGGGCATCTGACGAAAGAGCGAGACTTCGACAACGTACGCGCCGTCCTATCACTCGGCGGGTCCTAGGAGGTACGGAGGATGGGGGCGGGGGCTTCGGCTCCCGCCCTTCCGTCTACCCAACGGTCTACCCAAACCCCGCCGAAAGGGAGCCGACGACGGCTCGGCCATGTTGCGAACGCGCACGTCAGGGACGCCGAAGGACGCACAAGGAACGTTCGTCGGTCCCTCTCAAGGTGGAGACACGGGTTCAAATCCCGTTGGGACTACCATGGTCGAGGTCCCGGTTGCCGATCCGATCCCCTCGCCGCTCGAGCGAGGGCATGATCGCAGACTCCCGACGGTCGGGCGTGCATCCCACCAAGGACAACGCGTTCACGGAGGAGGATGAGTCCCCGCAACAGCAAGTGGGCCCCCAGGGATTCGAACCCTGAACCTGCGGATTAAGAGTCCGATGCTCTGCCAGTTGAGCTAGAGGCCCGCCGAAGTCTAGCAAGCGGGCCTCTCTACCGGGGTGGCCGAGGGGACTTGAACCCCCAACCCCCAGGACCACAACCTGGTGCTCTAACCGGATTGAGCTACGGCCACCACGTCCGAAGCGCGATTCTAACAGCGGCTCTCCGCGATCCCCCCGCTTCGACTTCGCTCGCCTAGGTACCCGGGGCTTGTCGTCCCTCTCCGATGTGTTACGATATATCGCGATGCGTCGACCACCCCGACGACGAGGTCGACAGAGGAGGAGGAAGAAGAAGATGCACGACGATCGGTGCAGGAAGCGCCAACATCCCCATGGGCACCACGAACCGCCGGGTCCGCCCTGGATGCGCCATTCCCGGTCCGCAGGCGAGTGGTTCGGGCCGCCGTGGGCGAGAGGGCGCCGGGCCCGGCGTGGCGATGTGCGAACGGCTCTGCTCGCGATCCTCGCCGAGCAGCCTATGCACGGCTATGACCTCATCCGCGAGCTCGAGCAACGTAGCGGCGGAGCATGGCGCCCGAGTCCCGGGTCCATCTACCCCACCCTCCAGATGCTCGAAGACGAGGATCTCGTGACCGCCGAGGAGCGCGAGGGCAAGCGCATCTACTCGATCACCGACGCGGGGCGCGCGGAGCTCGAGTCCCGACGGGAGCACGGAGGCGGTGTGGTGCCGTGGGAGTTCGGTGAGGCGGCCGAGGGATTCGTGAGCTTGCGTGAAGCCGTCTTCCAGCTCGGCGCCGCCGCGATGCAGGTCGCGCGCGCCGGCTCGGCCGAGCAGGTAACGCGCGCCACCGACGTGCTAGCCGAGGCCCGCAAGAAGCTCTACACGATCCTGTCCGAGGCGTAGGCCCACGGGCAGGAGCGCAGCGACGACGTCGCGCGGGGCGACCTTCACGCCTTTCACCTCGACCGGTCGCTTCGAATCCAGCCCGAGCAGCTCGAGCGTCTTCAGCACGTTGATGAACTCCTCGCCGACCCCGTACTTGAAGGTGCCGCGAGGCACGCCTAGCCGCCGGGGCACGAGTAGCACCTCCTCGTGTTCCACGTTCACGCACTCGACGGGTCCCACCTCCGGGAAGTCGAAGACCTCCGGGTCGCTGAACGGCTCCGTCGTGAACCAGCCGCGGTCCTTCTCGTAGATGACCGGAGGGTTCAGGCACTCATCGATCGTCGTCCAGATCGAGAACCCCGGCGTGAACGAATAGCCCTCCACCTGGATGTCCGAGCCGTCCCTCACGCCGATCTCGTCGATCCGATCGAAGAGGTGCTTCGCGGCGTACGCGGCGAAGACGTCCGAGAGGCCCGGGTCGACGCCCATACCAACGAGGGCGAGCAGACCCTTCTCCTCCCACGCGGCGTCGAACACTGCCTCGTTGAAGTTGGGGGCGACGGCGTTCATCACGAGGTCGACGCCGTGCGTGTTGGCCAGCCATCACCTGTTCGCCGTCGCTCGCGTCGATGCGCTCGGTCGGGTACCTGGTTCCGTCGCCGACCTTAGCCTGGACCTCGTGGGCCCGGTCGAGGTCGTAGTCGGTGAGCGCCATGCGCTCGAGGAACGGCCGGCCCTTCGATGCGATCGCGATGGCCTCGCCGACCCCGCCGGTGCCGACCAGCAGCACCTTCATACGAGCTGCTTGGTGCCCATGGGGAAGTCCAGCTTCGGCATGAGCTCGACGAACGGATCGGGATCGAAGGCCTCGGGGCCGAGCACCCCGGCGCCCTTCCAGGTGCCGCTCGCGAGCAGCTCCATGGCGATCACGGGGTTGACGGCCGTCTGCCAGACGACCGCCTGGACGCCGTAGCGCTCCATGCAGTGCTGGTTGTCGGCCACCTGGTAGAGGTAGACCTCACGCGGCTGCCCGCCGCTCTTCCCCTTCACCCACGTGCCCGCACACGTCTTGCCGAACATCCTGTCGCCCAGGTGCGCCGGGTCGGGGAGACACGCGGCCACGACGTCGCGCGGTGAGACCTCCACGCCCTTGACCTTCACCTTCCCGGTCTTGTCGAGGTTCAGGAGCTCGATCACCTTGAGGACGTTGATGAACTCGTCACCGAGCCCATACTTGAACGTCACGCGCTTCGCGTCGATCCAGCGGGGGATCAGTAGGACCTCCTCGTGCTCGACGTTCACGCATTCGATCGCCCCGATGCCCTCGGGGAACTCGAAGACCTCCGGTTCGGAGAACGGCTCGGTGGTGAACCAGCCGCGGTCCTTCTCGAAGATCACCGGCGGGTTCAGGCACTCCTCGATCGTGGTCCATATCGAGAAGTTGGGAGCGAACCTGTACCCACGCACCTCGAGGTTCGCGCCGTCGCGGACACCGATCTCCTCGATATCGTCGAACAGATGCTTGGCGGCGTAGGCCGCGAACACGTCGGACAACCCGGGCTCGACGCCCATGCCGACGAGGGCGAGCAGGCCCTTCTTCTCCCACGCGGCCGAGCGCTCGAACTGGTAGTCGCCGAGCTTCACGTGACTGACGTGGTAAGGATCGGTCGGATGGCGCTTGGAGAGCGTCATCGCCATGTCCATGTAGGTCACGCCGGCCTCGAACGCGGCGTCGAAGATCGCCTCGTTGAAGATGGGGTCGACGGCGTTCATGACGAGGTCGGCTCCGTGCTTCTTCGCGAGCCCGACGACGGCATCCTTGTCACTCGCGTCGATGCGCTCCAAGGGGAACTTCGCGGGATCGGCGAGCTTGCCCTGCACCTCCTCCGTGCGCGCCACGTTGTAGTCGGCCAGAACCATCTTCTCGAGCCAGGGGCGGTCCTTCGCTACGATCGCGATCGACTCGCCGACGCCTCCGACTCCGATCAGCAGCACCTTCATACGGACCTCCTGTCCGAGGAGCATGCGTGGGATGTCACCCGGAGCATACCCAGGTGGCCGAGCGTGCCGCTCAGGCCGAAGGTCCGCGGCGGGCCGGGACGCCGGGCAGGCCGTGCGGTCGTTCGTTCGCGGCCTGCCCTGCCCCATCCGGAACCTCGTGCGGTAGCCTCGGTGCGGCATGAGCGTTGTCGAACCTGGTGGCACCCGGCTGATCGTCCGCACCCGTTTCGCGCCGGCTCCGTCGGGCTCGATCCACGTCGGGAACGCGCGGACGGCGCTGTTCTCGTGGCTCACAGCGCGCCACAACGGCGGGGCCTTCATCCTGCGCATCGAGGACACCGACGCGAGCCGCGTGACCGAGGAAGGTCTGCGCGGGACCCTCGGATCCCTCCGATGGCTCGGCCTGGATTGGGACGAGGGGCCGGAGGTCGGCGGCCCCTACGCTCCCTACCGCCAGTCCGAGCGCAGCGAGATCTACCACGAGCATGCCGAGCGGCTGGTCGCGGCCGGCCGCGCCTATCGCTGCTACTGCACGCCCGAGGACCTGGAGGAACGCCGGCACGAGGCGCTCGCACACGGCGAGGCGCCGGGTTACGACGGCCGCTGCCGCACGCTGACCGAGCGGGAGCGCGCCGCCTTCGAGGCCGAGGGACGGCCATGGGCGCTGCGCTTCCAGATGCCGGATCGCGACCTCACCGTGCACGACATGGTGAAGGGCGACGTTCGCTTCGCGGCCGGCTCGCTCGGCGACTTCGTGATCCTCCGGTCCGACGGCTCACCGACGTACCTCCTCGCCGCCGCCGTCGACGACATGCTCATGGAGATGACGCACGTGATCCGAGGCGAGGATCTGTTCGCGTCGACGCCTCGGCAGATCGAGCTGATGGAGGCGTTCGGCGCGACCAGCGTGCCCCGATACGCGCACCATCCGTTGATCGTCGGTGCCGACCGCCAGCCGCTGTCGAAACGCCACGGTGCAACCTCGGTCGAGGCCTTCCGCAAGCAGGGGTTCCTGCCGGAGACGCTCGTCAACTACCTCGCGATCCTCGGCTGGTCGTACGACGACGAGACGACGTTCTTCACGCGCGAGGAGCTGATCGAGAGGTTCGACGTGTCCCGCGTGTCGAAGAACCCGGCCGCGTTCGACACGCAGAAGCTGGAGTGGATGAACAACCGCTATATCCAGCGGCTCGACGACGAGGACCTCGCCGCGCGGTGCGTGCGGTTCCTGACCGAGGCCGGACTATCGGTCGACCCTCAAGTGCTGCGGCGCGCGATGCCGCTCGTGAACGAGCGGATGAAGACCCTCCACGAGGCGGTCGACCTCTTGCGGTTCCTGTTCACCGACGACGTCGAGCCGAACGACAAGGCGAAGGAGCTCATCGCGAAGGCCGGGCCTGAGTACCTGGCGAAGGCCGTCGGCGCGCTCGAGGCGGTCGAGCCGTGGACGGCCGACGCGATCCAGGGAGCGCTCGATGCCCTTGCCGAGGGCGCTGGGCTGAACCGCACGAAGGGATGGCAGCCGGTGCGGGCTGCGGTCACCGCCTCGAACGTTTCGCCCCCACTGCCGCAGTCGATCGAGCTCCTCGGGCGGGAACGAGCGGTTGCCCGCCTACGCGCCGCCGCCGGCACGTAGGGCGTTCGTCACCGGGCGCCGCAGCCGCTCCGCGCTGTCATCACGTCGCGCAGCGCGGCGGCGGCATCTTCCGGCGGCACCGTGTTGATGCTCATCGCCGAGCCGATCTCGAATCCGGCGGGCGTCGTGAGCTTCGGCAGGATCTTGACGTGCCAGTGGAACACGACCTCGTGCCCGTTGATCGGCGCCGAGTACATGACGAGGTTGAAGTCGGGGTCTCCGCACGCGGCGCGGATCGCCGCGAGCGTTCGGGTCAGTATGCAGGCGAAGTCGTCTATCTCCTCGTCGGCCAGGTCCTCGAACGACCCCTGGTGGAACGAGGGCGCGATCCACGTCTCGAACGGCGAGCCGGCGGCGAACGGCTCGAAGGCCATGAACCGGCCACACTCGCCAACTATGCGCACGTTCGCGATCTTCTCGGCCGCGATGACGTCGTCGTAGACACAGACCCCGTTGTCATCGAAGTAGCGCGTCGCGACGTCGAGGCGCCGGATCAACCGCGGCAAGAACACGGGAGTCCCGACGACCTGCGAGTGCGGGTGGATGAGCGAGGTGCCCGCCAGCGCACCGAAGTTCTTGAAGATGACGACGGCGCGGATGTGCGGCTGCCGGATGAGGTCCCGGTAGCGCTGACGCCACACATGGATCACGCGCCCGAAGTGCTCTTCCGACATCTGGTCGGTCCGATCATTGTGCCGGGGCGACTCGATCACGACCTCGTGGCTGCCGACGCCCGGCATCTCGCGGAACATCGGCGTGCCGCCCCGTGTGACCGTGTCGCCGCCGGAGAGCGCCCCATATGCGTTCGGCACGACCCGGACCAGCCAGTTCCCACCCCCGGGCGGGTCACGCAGGATCTCCGGCGGGGTCATCTCCTCGTTCCCCGGGCAGAACGGGCATGAGGCGTCGAACTCCGGGAGCTCGGGCCTCGGTACGACCAAGCGCTGGTGCGGTCGGTCCTCGCGCTTCGGCGCGAGGATGGCCCACTGGCGCGTCGTCGGGTCCTGGCGAAGCGTGGACATGTCGGCCAGACACGGTACCGGATGCAAGCGGAAACGGTGGGACCGTCGCGAGATTTCGGACGAGCCAACCCTCCGTGCCGCTACCGGTGGATGATCACCGGCGTCCCGAGGGGCACACGCCGGAGCACCTTCAGCTCGGGGTTGTACACGCGGATGCATCCGTGCGAGACGGCGCGCCCGCGGTCGCTCGGGTCCGACGTGCCGTGGATCGCCATGCGCCCGCCGCCCGGCCACTCGGACAGGACCTCCGAGAACCCGGAGAGGCCGAGCGCGAACGCCCCGTACGGCCCGGTCGGGCTCGAGTACCTGACCCGGATCCAGACGTAGAAGATGCCGGTCGCCGTCGGGGCCGAGGGCGTTCCCACACCGACGGACACAAGAGCGGCGAGGTCGCCGCCCACGAAGTAGCGGAGGGTTCGCTGCGACAGATCGACCACGATCTTCTGATCGCGCGGCACGAGGCGGACGTCCGTCCCTCGGACCCATGCCGCGCTGCCGTTCGGCTCGATGGGCAGGAGTACCCGGTACCACGGCTCGCCGCTCACGTCACGGGCGGCGTCCGTCACGAGCAATGGCGAGAGGCGCATGTTGGGGTTGCGTGTGTCGAAGACCAACCCTGAGGTTGGGTCGACCAGGTTGCGCCGCATCCCCACGTACCGCGTCGTGGGCTCGGCGACCACGGTCTGGTGACGCGGCAGCAGACGCCCACGGCTCGGGCTCGCGACACCGACGGTGGGCGATCCGGACACCCTCGGCACCGAAGTGGTCGTGCCTCCGGCGCCTGTGCATGCCTCGAGCGCGACCGCCCCCACGAGCATCAGCGCGACCACCCGCATTCTCATGGGCAACATCATCTAGGTTCCGCATGGAACAACGAGCTATGACCTCCTTGCCACCCCGCGAGGAGTCGTCCCAGGCACCAGCGTCGCTCCGAGCGAGACCGAACATCAGCCAGGCTTGCACCAACGGTGGGACTGGCCCAGTACCGAGCCGTGATCGCCCTTTCGACGACATCCGGGTGGTTCGGCTGGATCGCCCTAGCGACCATCGTGGCGGTGATCGGGTGGGTCATGTTCCGCTCGACGGCGAAGTGCAAGTCGCCACCCCTCAAGACCCCCGAGGCCATGGACGCCGAGGCGGGCCTGTGGTCGACGCGATCTATGGATCAGCACCTAGGGCAGAAAGAGGACGAGGACCTATCTACGAACCGAGCACGATTCGTTGACCACTCTGCTCGATCCCTCAGGGCCGGATCTACTCGCCCCTCACCCAATCCTTGACGGTGACGCGGTTAACCACGTACTCCACGAAGACCACCGCGCCGGTGCACGCAGGATAGGCGTATTCCTCCCAGTTCCCCTGGTAGTCGATCCTCTTGCCGCTCGTATCGAAGATGTTCCGAACGCGAGCCTTCCTCATGCCGACGTCGACGCGACGGTACTCGCGCCTCGTGACGCAGGCCGTGCTGGCAGCAGAGGCTGGAACAGCAGAAGCCGCAAGGGGACCCACCAGCGCACCCGCCAGAACGAGTACTGAGATGACCTTCTTCATGACTCCCTCCGTGGATCCTGGCTGATCCCCAGACCGGGCACCGATCCAAGCACACGAGCACGCGTTCGGCAAGGCGCACAGCCTTGGTTCCCGATGCTACCGGAACGACCTCCGCGTACGCGCAGGTCCGGTGCCTAACCTGCTTCCGCACCCCTGCCCCACCGTCTACGCTCGTCGAAGCTTCACAGCGCGAGAGTGGCGGAACTGGCAGACGCGCCGGACTTAGGATCCGGTGCCCGAAAGGGCGTGGGGGTTCAAATCCCCCCTCTCGCACCCCCTCTTACCTGGGAATCCTTGCTCGAAGGGTCTAGCCCGCAGGTCAGCGGAACCCTCCTTCTTGCTCACACGTGCTCACAGGAGCGCAGGGAGCACATGCACCGGACACTTAGTCCGACTGTCCGGAGAAGGACGACGGGACGGCGACGGCTAGGGCTTCCGGGCGACCACCCAGTGGAAGCTCACGATCTCGCCGTCCTCTTCCTCCTCGCGGACCTCGGACAGCTCGAGCTCGAAACCCGCATCGTGGAGCATCCGCTCGTCGGTCTCTAGCGGAACGCCGGCGAAGAACATCGGCACCCCGAGCCAGTCCTGCTCGACCTCCTCGAACTCGTGCCCGCCGGTGAGGCTCGCGCATAGCTATCCCCCGGGTCTCAGCCAACCGAAGATGCGCCGGATACTCGGCTCCTGCTCGGCGATCGGCACGTGGTTGAAGGAGTAAAACGAAACGACGCCATCGAAGGACTCCTCGGGCCAGTCCATCGTCGTGAGATCGCCCTTCAGAAAACTCGCCCCAGGGACGTGCGCTCGGGCGAGCTCTACCTGGACCGCGGAGATGTCCACACCGACGTAGCGGTGCGACCCGGCGAGCGCTTTCCCGACCGGCAGACCGGAACCGCATCCGAGCTCCAGGACATCGGATCCGGCCGGTAGACGCCTCAGGACCTCCTCCAGGAACCACGTCCGGACCGCCGAGGGCTTCAGATCCCACCACTCCAGGTACCGACGAGCGATCCGGTCGTAGCCCGATTCGACAACGCGCTTTGGATCGATCCCCCGCTCCGCCCTGCCGAGACGTGCTTGATCGCGCTCCATCCCGGGAGGGTGGCACGGAAGGAGCTGGTCCGTGAAGCCCCCCCTGGCTCATGGTCGAGGTGCTCACGTTGCCCGACGGCTTCACGTGTCGAGACAGACGGCGTGGTCGTGGGTGCGAGGCTTGTCCCCCCGCGCTTCTGCCGGTCATTCCAAGGTTGGAGCCAGACGCAGCGATCGCCAAGCGGTCACCGTGCACGGAAGGCGGCAACTCCACGAAGGACCGGTTGGCCGCGGTCGCGTCACAGGATGCCTGCCCGAATCAGAACCCACGCGATGGCGCCAAGGACCACCGGCCCCCCGACAGCGACGCCCACCACGACGCGGGCGCGTACTCGCCCGAGCTGGTGGAGCCACTGGGCTGCATCCACCAGAGAGAGCAAGACCGCGAACATGAGCCCCGTGACGACGGTCCGGCGGTACCGGTCCATCGCCGGCCCCTCCTGTTTCCACGGGTCGCTCACTCACAACAGCCTTCTAAACCAACCGCCACTGGGTGCGCCGGAAGCATCCACCTAGACCTCTCCGAGCGCCGCGAACGCGTCCCCGATGATCGCCAACCGGTTGAAGGTCTCGGGCATGTTGGACCGCTGGTGGCCCGCCACGATCGTCACGTCCCGCTCCGGGCAGGTGTAGGCGGTGGTCCCCCAGTACCCGCCGTGGCCCCACCAGGTCTCGCCGCCGATCTCGCGGCGGAACAGGAACATCCCGTGGCTCGATGGCTCTTCGTCCCAGCCCGCCTCCTCGCTCAGAGGAACGCCCTCGAGGGTCGTCGTCATCGTGATGAGCGTCGCCGGATGCCGGTACACCTCACCGCGCAAGAGCGCCCGGAAGAAGCGCGCTAGGTCACGGCAGGTGGACATCAACCCACCGCCGCCATAGAGGTCGACGGACGCGTCCATGTCGGTGACGTCCATCTCCCCCTCGTACTGATGCGAGAGCGGCGGTAGGTCGGGCGGCTCCGGCTCGATCGTCTCTTGCCACGTGTGCTCGATGCCCAGCCGCTCGTAGCCAACGAGATCGCGGATCGCCGCGCCCATCGTCGTGCCGGTCGTGCGCTCGAGGATCTCGCCAACGAGGCACGCACCGGTATCCGAGTACGCGAACACCGTGCCCGGCGATCCGTACGGGTGCCCGTGCGCGACGGCGAACGCGATCTGCTCGTACCGGGTCCAGCGGCGCTTGGGGTCCTCCAGCACCTGGGCCTCGAAGCCGTCGGAGATGCCCGGGTCGTAGGCATCGGCCGCGAAATCGTAGATGCCGCTCGTGTGGCTGAGGAGGTGCCGGAGCGTGATCGCCTCGGTGTCGTAGCCGCCGGACCGCAGTAGGTCGGCGTACTCGCCCGCGAGCAGCGTCGCGACCGTACCGTCGAACGAGAAACGTCCGTCCTCGACCAGGCGGAGCGCGGCCGCTGCAACGAACGGCTTCGTCACGCTCGCGATCCGGAACCGAGACCCGGGCGCGAGCGGCTCGCCCGTCGCCAGGTCCGCCGTCCCCGCCGCCACCTCGACGTCCACCTCTAGGCCGGGGGCCAGCACGTGCAGCAGCCGCGCGGGCATCATGGGCCACGCAGCAAGGTCGCTCTCGACGAGGGTTCGCAGCCGCTCCTCGATGCTCATGGGGTGGATGGTACGAGCATCATTCAGGCTCCAGCCGCGCCGAGCGTCCGACCAGGACGGTCCCGGGGGCGGCAGGGCGTCATCTCGGCAGCGAGGCGAGCCCCACTATCCCGATCACGTAGACGACGACGACCGCGATCGAGTCGAGCCCCAGACGCACCAAGCACTTCCGGGGGCGGATCACGATCGAAGCGACGTAGACCAAGGTGAGCAGGATGCCGAGGGAGGCAAGCCAGGCGTTCTGCACTCCCAACGCGGGCAGGAGAGGCTTCCCCGCGACGAGGTCGGCCACGAGGAAGAAGCACAGCTGGAAAGCGTTCCCGCCGAAGATGTCGCCCATCGCCAGCTGGTTGTCGCCCAGCCTCACGGCCGCGACGCCCGTGCTTATCTCCGGCAAGGCGGTCGCCAGCGCGAGGAACGTCGCCCCGAAGATGACCCCGTTGATCCCGGCGCGGTCGGCCAGGGCATTCCCGCTCTGCGCCAGCAAGACTCCTGCCGCCAGCGTGACGACGGACCCCACGAAGAACACGAGACCGACGTAGGCCGTGCTCTTGGAGGAGTAGGGCCTGCCGGCTTTCGGGTGCGGAACGCGTCGGTGAGGCCGCCCGGGCCGGCTGCCAGACATGTGCACCTCCCACTGCGGGGACTTCCTGACCCGGTTGAGGATCCAGATCCCGAGGAACCAGATCACGACGATGGCTATGGATGCAGGGCTGACGCTGCCGATCGCGGTCGAGGCCGGAAGCAGCGCCCCGAGGAGCATCGCGCTGCACACCGCGACCACCAGCACCCCCTCGAGGACCGGCACGAGCGACCCGACCAGGTAGCTCAGTGGGGTGTCACGGTCCGCCACGGCGTCGCAGACGACGAGCACCATGGTCTGCACCGCGATCCCCCCCACCAGGTTCCCGGCTGCGAGACCCAGGTGCCCCGAGGCCGCTGCGGTAACGGTGATGGCGAGCTCCGGCAAGCTGCCGGCGACGGATAGGAGGATCATCCCGCCCAGCGCTTCACCGAGATGCAGCCGGTCGTCGAGGGCATCCGTGGTCTTGGACAGGAAGACACCCGCGATCCAGGTGACGACCGCGCCGGCCAGGAAGATGGCAACCAAACCCGGCGTTGCGATGCCGTTCATCGCGCCCTCCAGAGCCCTGGGACCTACCCCGAAGAAGGTTCGCACGCCCCGTCCGTCGAGACAACGCACCTGCCGACCTTCGCCGCATCGCAGGCAGGACTGCAGCGCGGACGCGCGGCGATCTACGACGCTGCTTCGAGCGCCTCGACGAACTGGCTGTGGTACAGGTCGTGGTAGAAGCCCCGGCGCCCCAGCAACTCCTCGTGGCCACCCTGTTCGATGATGCTGCCGTGGTTCATGACGAGGATCGTGCGGGCGTGGCGGATCGTCGAGAGGCGGTGGGCGATCACGAAGCTCGTGCGTCCCTGCATCAGGGTGGCCATCGCGTCCTGGATCAGCACCTCGGTGCGCGTGTCCACCGAGCTCGTCGCCTCGTCGAGTATCAGGATCTGCGGGTCCGCCAGGAAGGCCCGTGCGATCGTGAGGAGCTGCTTCTCGCCCTGTGACACGTTCGTCGCTTCGTCATCGATCACCGTCTCGTACCCGTCCGGGAGCGTGTGGACGAAGTGATCGACGCGCGCGGCGCGAGCGGCCACCTCGATCTCCCCGTCGGTCGCTCCTTCGCGCCCGTAGGCGATGTTCTCGCGGATCGTCCCGCGGAACAGCCACGGATCCTGCAGCACCATCCCGAACAGCCGTCGCAGGCCGCTTCGGGTCATCCGCCGCGTATCGACGCCGTCGACCGAGATCCGGCCCTGGTCGATCTCGTAGAACCGCAGCAGGAGGTTCACGAGGGTCGTCTTCCCGGCACCGGTGGGGCCGACGATCGCCACGGTCTCCCCGGCCGGCACTTCGAGGTTCAGGTCATCGATCAGCGGCGTGTCCGGCAGGTAGCGGAAGGAGACGTCCTTGAGGGCTATGTGGCCCTCGGTGGTCGCGAGCACCCGAGGATGGGCGTCGTCGGGCTGTTCTTCGGCCTCATCGAGCACCTCGAACACCCGCTCAGCGGAGGCGACCGTCGACTGGAGCACGTTCATGATGGCCGCGGTCTGGGTGATCGGCTGCGTGAACTGCCGCGAGTACTGGATGAACGCTTGTACGTCGCCGAGAGAGAGCGTGCCGTTCGCCACGCGCAAGCCGCCGATCACGGCGATGGCCACGTAGTTGAGGTTCGAGATGAACATCATCGAGGGCTGGATGATCCCCGAGATGAACTGCGCCTTGAAGCTCGCCTGATACAGCTCCTCGTTCTGCGAATCGAAGCTCTCGATCGCCCCGCGGCGCATCCCGAACACCTTCACGATGTTGTGACCGGTGAACATCTCCTCGATGTAGCCGTCGACCTGCCCCACGCGCTCCCACTGGATGGCGAACTGCTTCTGAGAGCGCTTCGCGATGAACATCGTCACGACGAAGGACAGCGGCACGGCAACGAGCGAGATCGCGGCGAGGAGCGGACTTATCGTAAGCATCATGATCAGCACGCCGATGATCGTGAGCACCGACGAGACGATCTGGCTCAAGCTCTGCTGTAACGTCACCGAGATGTTGTCGATGTCGTTCGTAACGCGCGAGAGCAGATCTCCGCGCGGATGATCGTCGAAGTACCTGAGCGGTAGCCGCCCGAGCTTCCGATCGACATCCTCCCGCAACCGGAACATCGTCCGTTGCGCGACACCGGCCATCACGTACTGCTGCATCCAGCCGAACGCCGCGCTCACCAGATAGACGATCGCCAGCATCCCGAGGATGCGTCCCAGCTCCGAGAAGTCGACGCCGACCCCGGGCGTGAGGTGCATCCCCGACAGCATCTCGGCGAGCTGGCTCTGTCCCCTCGATCTGAGCCCGGCGATCACCTGTTGTTGCGTGACCCCTGCCGGCAGGTGCTTGCTGATGACGCCCTGGAACAACACGTTCACCGCGTGACCGAGGATCTTCGGCCCGACGATCACGAAGACCACGCTCACGATGCCGAGGACGAGGACGAGGACGAGCTTGCCGCGCTCGGGCCCGAGGCGTCCCGCCAGGCGACGTGCCGAACCCCGGAAGTCCCGCGCCTTCGCGGGCGGCATCATCATCCCCGGGTGCGCGAACCCGGGGCCGCCCCCCGGCCCGCGCGGGCGGTCCTGCCGACGCTCGCTCACGCGACCTCCTCGGCCGAGAGCTGTGAGAGGACGATCTCCCGATAGGTGTCGCAGGACTCCATCAGCTCGTCGTGAGTGCCGACCCCGGCGATCGAGCCCTCGCCGAGGACCACGATCCGGTCGGCGTGCATGATCGTCCCCACCCGTTGGGCGACGATGATCACGGTCGCGTCGCGCGTCTCCGCGCGCAGCGCCGTGCGGAGCCTCGCGTCGGTCGCGAAGTCCAGGGCCGAGAAGCTGTCGTCGAAGATGTAGATCTCGGGCTGCTTCACCACGGCCCGCGCGATCGCCAGGCGCTGGCGCTGGCCGCCCGAGACGTTGGCGCCGCCCTGGCTGATCGTCGCTTCGAGCTCACCCGGCATGTCCGTGACGAAGGACTCAGCCTGGGCCACCCGGAGAGCGCGCCACACGTCCTCGTCGCTCGCGTTCCGGTCGCCGTCGCGCACGTTGCTCGCAACCGTTCCGCTGAACAGGAACGCGCGCTGGGGAACGAGGCCGATACGAGCCCACAGGTCCTCTTGGGACATCTCCCGGATGTCGACCCCATCGACGAGCACCCGCCCGCCCGTCACATCGTGGAAGCGCGGGATCAGGTTCACGAGCGTGGACTTCCCGCTGCCGGTACTCCCCACGATGGCGGTGACTTCGCCCGGGCCCGCCGAGAACGAGATCTCCGAGAGGACAGGATCCTCCGCGCCCGGATAGCGGAACTCGACGTCGCGGAGCTCCAGCGTGCTGCGGCGCACAGGCGGCGACGCCGGCGCCTCCGGGTCCACGATGGTCGGCTCGACGTCGAGCACCTCCTGGATCCGGTCCGCGGATGCCGCGGCGCGCGGCAACATCACGAACATGATCGTCGCCATCAGGACCGAGAAGAGGATCTGCATCAGGTAGGTGAGGAACGCGGTGAGGTTGCCGATCGACATCCGGCCGTCACCGACCTGGATGCCCCCGAACCACATCACCGCTACGGTCGACAGGTTCACGATCAGCATGATCGTCGGCATCATCACGGCGAACAGCCGGGTTACCCGCAGCAACGTCGCGGTCAGATCTCCGTTTACCCCTTCGAAGCGCAACTCCTCGTGTTCCGTGCGATCGAACGCCCGGATCACGCGGATCCCGGCGAGCTTCTCGCGCATCACGCGGTTGATCTGGTCGAGTTTCACCTGCACCTGGCGGAACAGCGGCACGGCGCGCGTGGCCACGATCGCGACGAACGCGCTCATCAGGGGCAGGATCACCACGAGCAGCAGCGATAGCCGCGCGTTCATCCGCAGGGCCATGAAGATCCCGCCGATGCACATGATCGGCGCCGAGATCATCACGGTCAGCGACATCAACACGAGCATCTGAACCTGCTGCACGTCGTTCGTCGTTCGCGTGGTCAACGACGGGGTGCCGAAACGGTTGACCTCCATCAGGGAGAAGGTCTCCACCCTGCGGAAGAGCCCCGACCGGACGTCTCGTCCGAAAGCCATCGCGGTCTTGGCGCCCCAGTAGACGGCAACCACGGCCGCGATGCCCATCAGCAGCGTCACGACGAGCATCAATCCCCCGGTCCTGACGATGTAGTGCGTGTTCCCCTTCGCGACGCCGTTGTTGATGATGTCCGCGTTCAGGGTTGGCAGGTACAGGTTCGCGATCGCCTGGGCGAGCAGCAGCGTCACCACGAGCGACAGCTGCCGCCTGTAGGGGCGGAGATAGGTGGTGAGCAGCCGTTTCATCGGCCGCTGGTGGTCGATCCGGGCCTCATCGCCGAGCGCTCCGGCGGGCCGCCACGGAAGGGGAGATAGTTGCTGGCACCCTGCAACTATACCTGCCATACTCAGGTTCATGGAGGGTGGGCGGCCCACCGGGACCGGAGCCTCGAGCGAAGGCGGAGCCTCGAGCGACCGCGGGGCTGCGCTCGCCGACATCGAGGAGGCGTTCGCGAGCTTCGCCTCTCGCTCTTCCCCCCCGAGGCTGCGCGAGCGGATCTCGGCCGCGCTCGGTGGGACCTTCGACCCTTCCGGCTACCCCATGCTCGCGCGGATCGAATCTTGGGGGCCGGTGCGGACGACCGCCCTCGCGGAGCGGGTCGGGCTCGATGTCTCGACCGTGAGCCGGAGGATCGGCGACCTCGAGAAGGCGGGGCTCGTCACGCATGCGCCGGACCCCGACGACCGCCGCGCGCACCTTCTCCAGGTCACTCCCGAAGGACGGCTGGTGCTTGCCCGGATGCGCCAGGTACATCGCGAGCTGTTCGACGAAGCCCTCGCCGGGTGGTCCGCCGCCGAGATCCGGCAACTCGCCGACGTGCTCGCCCGTTTCACCTCCGCGCTCGCCGGATCCCTCTGAGTCGGGTCCTGCCGCGCTCAGGCCGTCGGCGATGACGCGTCGCCGAGGCCGAGCTCCTTTACCGAGATCTCGCGCATCCGGTACTTCTGGATCTTCCCGGTCACGGTCATCGGGAACTCGTCGGTGAAACGCACGTAGCGCGGGATCTTGTACGTCGCTATCTTCCCGCGGCAGAACTCGCGGATCTCGTGCTCGGTCGAGGTCGTGCCCTCCTTGAGCCGGACCCACGCGCAGACCTCCTCGCCGTACTTTGGGTCCGGCACGCCGATGGCCTGCACGTCGGCGATCATCGGGTTCGTGAAGAGGAACTCCTCGATCTCGCGCGGATAGATGTTCTCGCCGCCGCGGATGATCATGTCCTTGATCCGACCGACGATGTTCACGTAGCTGTCATCGCGCATCATCGCTAGGTCGCCCGTGTGCATCCACCCGGCGGGATCAACCGCCTCGTGGGTCGCCTCGGCGTCGTTCCAGTAGCCGCGCATCACGAGGTAGCCGCGGGTGCAGAGCTCGCCCGACCCACCGCGCGGAAGTACCGCGCCAGTGGACGGGTCGACGACTTTCGCCTCGACGTGCGGGTGGATGGCGCCGACGGTGGCGACGCGGTGCTCGAGGTCGTCGTCGGGCATCGACTGGAAGGACACCGGGGAGGTCTCCGTCATGCCGTAGCAGATCGTGACCTCGGTCATGTGCATGCGCTCGATGACCTGCTTCATGACCTCGGCCGGGCACGGCGAGCCGGCCATGATGCCCGTCCGGAGTGTCGTGAGATCGAACGACCCGAAGTCCGGGTGCTCGAGCTCAGCGATGAACATCGTCGGCACGCCGTGGAGCGCGGTGCACCGCTCCTCCTGCACGGTCTCGAGGACGGCACCCGCATCGAACGAATCGCCGGGCAACACGATGCACGCACCGTGGGTGAGCGCGGCGAGGTTCCCCAGGACCATCCCGAAGCAGTGGTAGAAGGGCACCGGCACGCAGACGCGATCCTCCGGTCCGAGCCGCATGCGCTTCCCGACGAAGTACCCGTTGTTCACGATGTTGTGGTGCGTGAGCGTCGCGCCCTTCGGCATGCCGGTCGTGCCCGACGTGTATTGGATGTTGATCGGGTCACCGAAGTCGAGCGATGCCTCGCGCTCCCGGAGCGCCTCCGCCGAAACATCATCCGCGTGCGCCAACAGGTCATCCCACGACATCGCCCACGGTGCCCCTCGGCCGAGCAGAACCGTGTAACGCAGGTCGGGCAGCTTCGGTCGGACCTCCTCGAGCATCTCGACGTAATCGGTGTTGCGGAACGCGCTCGCAGCGATCAACACCGACACGCCCGACTGCGTGAGTGCGTACGTGAGCTCGTGCGTCCGGTAGGCGGGGTTCACGTTCACGAGGATCGCGCCCGCCTTCGCGGTCGCGTACTGGACGAGCACCCACTCGGCGACGTTCGGGCTCCAGATGCCGACGCGATCGCCCTTCCCGACTCCGAGCGCGACCAGCGCGCGGGCGATGCGCTCGACCTCCCCGTGCAACTCGGCGTACGTGTACCGGAGACTTTGGTGCCTCGAGACGAGCGCCTCGCCCGAGGGGTTCCCCGCCGCCGTCACGTCGAGCTGGTCGCCGACCGTCCGTCCGAGCAGCGGTCGCTCGGACGGTCCCGAGACGTACGACGCCTGCGTGGCAGCCACCTCTGGGTGCATGGTCACGTTGCATCGTCGCGCAGAACCGGGCGGTGTGTCGAACGGACAGGCGCGCGCAGGTGAGGTCGTCGCCCGGAGGAAGCTCCTACCGGAACGCAGGGGCCGCAGACGCGGCCGGCGCCGGGGCCGAGCGGATCACGGCCCCGGGGAAGAACACACGGATCGCCGTGCCGCCCCCCTCTCGATCCTCGACCCAGGCGTTCCCACCGTGCAGCTCGGCGAACTTGGCAACGAGCGACAGCCCGATGCCGGCACCCGAGCCGGCGGACCTCGCCGCGTCCCCCTGGCGGAACGGCTGGAAGATCGTCTGCTTCTGATCGTCGGGGATGCCCGGACCCTCGTCCTCGACGGACACCGTGACGCCGTCGGGTCGCCCGCTCACGCGAACGACCACGGGCGTGCCGACAGGCGTGTGCTTCGCGGCGTTCGACAGCAGGTTCTCGAGGATCCGCTCGACCTTCCCGGCGTCGACGGAGATCGTCACGGGGTCCGCGACCACACGTACGGGGTGCTCTCTCAGGAAATCGACCTCAGTCACCATGCGGTTCGCGAGCGCCGAGAGGTCGGTCGGCTCGCTGTCCGGCTCGATCATCCCGCGGTCGAGCCGCTCGAGGTCGAGCAGGTCGCTCACCATGCGGTTCAGCCTCTTGCCGCTCACGGCGACCGCCTCGAGCAGCCCCGTCTCCTGGTCGGGCGTGAGCTGCAGCTGCTCGCGCCGCTGCAGCGCCTGAGCGGCGCCCAGGATCGCCGTGATCGGACCCTTGAGGTCGTGCGAGACGGCGTGCAGCAGCGTGTCCTTGAGGTCGTTCAGCTCGCGTAGCTCCTCGACCGCCTCGGCCTCCTGAGCGGTGAGCTCGCGCTGCCGATGCAGGCTCTCCCGAATCTTCGCGAGAAGGAGGGCCACCACGAGGAACATGCCGAACCGCATCAGCGCGTTCCAATAGGCGACCGACGTGTGTCCCGGGTAGACGTCGCTGAACAGGTCAGCCGTGAGCCACGCGACCGCGGACAGTGCGGCAACGGATGCCCCAGGCAACCGCCCGAGACGCCACGTCACGAGCGCGACCGGGACCAGGTAGAAGAGAGACAACGAGAGGTGCGGTCCGGTGAGTACATCGACCACCCATATGAGCGCCACGGCCATCAATCCGATGCCCACCATGAGAGCATCGGAAAGCTTCGCGAAGAAGTCTTCGAGACGCAACAGCAGCGAGCCGTCCGAGCGTGACGTGCGATCGATCCGGTCGCTGCCCGACGCAGGGCGCTTCACTGTCTCCATGAACGTTCGGCTCCTAGCGCTCAACTCCTCCTGGTGAAGCCTCGGCGCATGGAAACGGGACCTTGAGCCTCACCCGCGAACGTCCCCCAACGGGGGGACCCCGGGCTAGGCGTTCCTGAGCAGGTCGCCGAGGGCTCGGAAGGCCCGGCCGCGGTGGCTGATCTGATCCTTCTCGTCGGGTTCGAGCTCGGCCATCGTACGGATCCGAACGGCCGGCACGAAGATCGGGTCGTAGCCGAAGCCGCCGGCGCCGCGCGGCTCAACCGTGAGCGTCCCCTCGCAGACGCCTTCGGCCCAGATCTCGCGGCCGTCCGGCCAGCCCACCGCCACGAGGCACCGGAACCGTGCCGTGCGGCCCGCGCTCGGGACTCCCTCGAGCGCCGCGAGCAGCTTCCGGCGGTTCCGCTCGTCGGTCGCGCCCTCGCCCGCGTACCGCGCCGAACGCGGCCCGGGCCCCCCACCGAGCGCGTCGACCTCGAGGCCCGAGTCGTCCGCCATCGCCGGCAGCCCGAGCGCCGACGCGACCGAGCGCGCCTTCGCGAGCGCGTTCTCCAGGTAGGTGTCGTGAGGCTCGTCGATCTCAGGCCAGGGACCGGGATGATCCTCGACCGTCACCCACTCCACCGGCCAGTCGGCGCAGATCGTGCGGATCTCGCGGAGCTTGTGGGCGTTCCTCGTCGCGATCGCGAGGCGGTGCGGGAACGGCATAGCGTCAGCCGAGGATCTCGAGCTGGATGCCTGAGAGCTCCCGGATGCCGGCCCCGGCGAGGTCGAGCAGCGCATCGAGGTCGGCGCGCGAGAACGGCTCACCCTCCGCCGTTCCCTGCACCTCGACGAGCCGGCCGGAGCCGGTCATCACCACGTTGAAGTCGACCTCGGCATCGGCATCCTCGGCGTAGGAGAGGTCCAACAGCGGCCGACCTCCGACGATGCCGACGCTCACCGCCGCGACGTTGTCCGACAGCAGGTCGGCCGGAACGACACCGCGGTCGTGCAGCGACCGCAGCGCGAGCGCGAGCGCGATGTACCCGGCGGTGATCGAGGCGGTGCGAGTGCCGGCGTCGGCGACGAGCACGTCGCAGTCCACCGTGATCGTGCGCTCACCGAGGCGGTCGAGGTCGGTGACGGCTCGGAGCGACCGGCCGATCAGCCGCTGGATCTCCTGCGTGCGACCGCCCGGGCGTCCCCTGTTGACCTCGCGCATGGTGCGCTCGACCGTCGCGCGCGGCAGCATCGAGTACTCCCCCGTGACCCACCCCTTGCCGGTGCCCCGCAACCAGCGGGGCGCCTCTTCCGCGACGGATGCGGCGACGAGCACGCGCGTCTTCCCCATCGAGAACAGGACCGAGCCCTCGGCCCACTCCTGGAACCCCAGCTCGTATGCGATCTCACGGAGCTCGTCCGGGCGCCGGCCGTCGGGACGGTCGCTCACGTCCCCACCTCGAGGCGCATGCCCTCGACCGCGGCCTCGATCGGTCCGTCGTAGACCTCCGCGGCCTGCTCGATCGACACCCTCCGATCGACCGTGGGCCAGATGTGCGTCAACACGAGCTTCTTCACGCCGGCTTCGCGCGCGTGGGTCGCAGCCTGGCGCGATGACATGTGGAACGGCATGAGGTCATCGCGGTCCTGCCACGTCGCCTCCGAGAGGAACAGCTCGGCGCCCCGCGCGAGGTCCTCGACGCGGCGTGTCGGACCGGTGTCGCCCGTGTACGCGAGCACCACGCCGCCGGCCTCGAGACGGAACCCGAGCGCCGGCAGCCCCAGGTGCGCCATCGGCTCGGTCTTCACGCGGAACGGACCGATCTCGAATCCCTCTCCGGGCGCGACCTCGCTGAGGCTGAACGCGGTCCGCATCGCGACCTCGCCGTCGACCGACTCGAACCGCATGAGCTTCTCCGTGAAGCCGGTGGGGATGTACACGGGGAGGCCAGGCGTGCCGAGCTCGCCGTAGTGCCACGCGTAGAAGCACGGATACAGATCGACGAAGTGATCGGGGTGCTCGTGGCTGATCACGATCGCGTGGATCTCCGGCAGCGGGATGTGGCGCTGGAGGTTCGCGAGGGTCCCGGTGCCCGCGTCCATCCACAGGTTGAACCCGTCGTGCTGCACGAGGTACCCGGCCGTGGCCGAGCCGGCGTTCGGCCAGGTCCCGCTCGCACCGAGGACGGTCAGCTCCATGAGATCCCCTCAACTGGGTGCGCGGCGAGCGTGCCGATGCCTCCGATCTCGGGCCCGAGGAAGCGTTGCGCCACATCGCGGAACTGCGCCGGGTCGCCGGTGCACAGGAACTCGTGCTGCGGGTCGCTCGTCTCGGCGCGGAGAAGGTCGAGGGAGAAGAGCGTCGCGTAGACGTCCTTCGCGGTCTCCTCGGCCGAGGAGACCAGCACGACCTCGTCGCCCATCACGACCTGGATGAGCCCGGAGAGCATCGGGTAGTGCGTGCAGCCAAGGATCAACGTATCGACCCCCTCGTCCCGCAGCGGTGCAAGGTACCCCCGTGCGATGGTCACGAGCTCGTCGCTCGAAGTGTCGCCCCGTTCGACGTACTCGACGAACGCCGGGCAGGCGTGGGCAGAGAGTCTCACATCCGCGCCGGTGGCGGCGACCGCCCGCTCGTAGGCGCCGCTCGCGATCGTCGCCTCAGTGCCGATCAGCCCGACCTTGCGGTTGCGCGTTGCCCGCACGGCGGCGCGTGCCCCGGGATCGATCACGCCGGCCACCGGCACGCCGCCGGCCTGGGCCACCTCGTGGATCGCAGCGACCTCGATCGAGTTGCACGCGACCACGAGCATCTTCACTTCACGCGAGACGAGGTACTCGGCGATCTCGAGCGCGTACCCCCTGATCTCCTCGAGCGGCTTGGATCCATAGGGGAACCGAGCACCGTCGCCGACGTAGACGATCGGCTCGTGCGGCAGGAGGTCGAGGATCGCTCGGGCCACCGTGAGACCGCCGACCCCGGAGTCGAACACGCCGATCGGACGGCTATCGGGCACCGGCTACCACCACCCGGCTACCACCACAAGGACTCCGACACGCCCTTCTCGGCTCGCTCGATCTCGGGCCCCCAAGCTCCCGTCGACAGGTACTTCCAGCCTCCGTCCGCGAGCAGGCACACGACGTCCCCCTCATCCAGATCGGCGACGACGCGCCGTGCGGCGTGCACGACCGCACCCGAGGAGACGCCGGCGAAGATACCTTCGCGCTCCACCAGCTCACGGGTCGCGCGGACCGCGTCCGCAGAGTTCACGAGGAACTTGCGGTCGATGACCGCCTCGTCGAACACCGGCGGGACGAACCCCTCCTCGAGCGAGCGCAGGCCGTAGATGAGGTCGCCGAGCTCGGGTTCGGCGGCGACCACCTTGACGTCCGGGTTGTGCTCGTGGAGGCGCCGACCGGTGCCGGTGAGCGTGCCGCCGGTGCCCAGGCCGGCCACGAAGTGCGTGACATCCGGCAGGTCGCGGACGATCTCGGAGCCGGTCCCCTCGTAGTGCGCCTGCGGGTTCGCCGGGTTCCCGAACTGGAACGGCATGAAGTACCGGTCGTCCTTCGAGAGTGCGCGGGCGACCTCGATGGAGCCGTTCGTCCCCTCGTCCCCGGGCGAGAAGACGATCTCGGCGCCGTAGAGCTGGAGCAGACCGATCCGCTCCTCGCTGGCGTTGTCGGGAAGCACGACCGTGATCGGGTAACCCTTGCGGCGAGCGACCATCGCGAGCGCGATACCGGTGTTGCCCGACGTCGGCTCGAGGATGACCTTCCCGGCAGTGAGCTCGCCCGAGGTCTCCGCGTCCCCGATCATCCGCTTGGCGATCCGGTCCTTCGTTGAGCCGGTGGGGTTCTGACCCTCGAGCTTCGCCCACAGGCGCACGCGGGGCTTCGGCGACATCCGGGGCATCCCAACGAGCGGCGTGTTGCCGATCGCATCGAGGATGTCCGGATAGCGCACGCGGCGATTATCCCAGCGTGACGGCCGATCCCGCCCGGCCGGCCGTGCGGCCCACTAGCCGCCAGCGATGGCAGGGAGGATCGATACGGTGTCGCCCTCCTTGATCGGCGTCTCCAGCGACCCGAGGTACCGCACGTCCTCGTCATTCACGTAGACGTTGATGAACCGGTGCAGACCGCCGTCCTCAGCGATGACGTTCTCGGTGACGCCCGGGTACGTCTTCTCCAGGTTCGCGAGCAGCTCACGGATGGTCGCGCCGTCGGCCTCGACCTTGGCTTCGCCTCCCGTGTGCTTCCGCAGGATCGATGGGAGCTTCACGCTGACGGGCATGGTTCCGTCCTCCTTGTCTCTCTGTCAGTCACTCGTCGCGGCTCGGTAGACCGCAGAACGCTTCGTAGTCGATGAGCTCGGTCACGGTCGGCTCCTTCCCGCAGACCGGGCAGTCGGCGTCCCAGCGGATCTTCACCTCCTGGAACTCCATCGCGAGCCCGTCGACGATCAGGAGGCGCCCGACCAGGGGCTCGCCGATGCCGACGATCAGCTTGATGGCCTCGGCCGCTTGGGCGCATCCCACTATGCCGGGCAGCACACCGAACGGGCCGGCAGGCGGACCCGTTCTGGGCGGCCGAGGGAAAAGGCACCGGTAGCACGGCGTGTCCCGGCCGGGCATGAACACAGTGGCCTGCCCCTCGAACTGGTAGATCGACCCGTGCACGAGTGGCTTGCCGAGCATCTGGGTCGCGTCGTTCGCGAGGTATCGGGCTGGGAAGTTGTCCGTGCAATCCAAGACGATGTCCCAGGGCTCGAGGATCTCGAACGCGTTCGCCCGCGTGAACCGCGCGTCCGTCGCGACTACCTCGATCGTCGGGCTCAGAGCCCGCAGCGTGTCGACCGCCGACTCCACCTTCCGGCGACCGACGTCGGCGGTCGAGTGCAGGATCTGCCGCTGTAGGTTCGACTCCTCGACCACGTCGAAGTCGACGATCCCGAGCGTTCCCACGCCCGCTGCGGCCAGGTACATCGACGCCGGCGAGCCGAGACCACCGGTCCCGATGCACAGGACCTTCGAATCGATCAGCTTCCTCTGTCCATCGATGCCGATCTCGATCAGGCTGATCTGCCGCGCGTAGCGGCGGGCTTGTCCCTCGGTGAGGTCGATGCTCATGTGATCGAGACTCCTTCCTCCTCCACCTCGCCCTCCGTGATGCGGAACGCGCGGAGGACGGGGTTCTCGCGGTCGGACAGCGACAGGACGAGGTACCGAGCGTCGGGGTAGAGAGCCTGCCGCCGGTCGGTCTCCGAAGGGTGGGCCTCCGAGTGCGTGTGCGTGTGATAGATGGCGAACAGGTCCCAACCTTCCTCGTCCATCGTCTCGAAGACCCGGAGCTGCTCCTTCGGGTCCAGACGGTAGGTAGCCGGGCTGGCGTCGGCGTTGCGCATGGCGAAGACCTTCCGGGCTCGACCGTCCTTCCCGGCCACCAGCCCGCAGGCCTCGTTCGGGAACTCCCGGAGGCCGTGCTCTACCATCTGCCCGAAGTAGGCGCTCTCGAGCTCGAACATGAGCGGGCGTAATCCTATCAGCGCGGTGCTATTCCTCGAACCCTGATCCGATCCGGATGGACCCGGGCTCGCCCTGCTCGGTCCTGCCGATCCGCATGGCGGGAACACCGCTTCTGACCAGGGCCGATGTCAACCGATCGGCGTCGGTCGCGGCGATGAGGAGCCCACCGGAGGTCTGCGCGTCGGCCAGGACGAGCTGCTCCGGCTCCGTGAGCTCGCCGGGATCGAGGTGCGGGCGGACGAACGCCAGGTTCCGCCTCGTGCCGCCCGGAACGAGCCCTCTCCGGGCGAGCTCGAGCGTGCCCGGCAGCATCTCGACGGCGGCGGCATCGACCACAGCGGACACGCCGGAGGCCTCGAGCATCCGCTGGAGGTGACCGAGCAGTCCGAAACCGGTGACGTCGGTGGCCGCCTCGGCGCGCGCTGCGATCATCGCCTCGCAGGCCCGCGCGTTCAGCGTGGTCATCAGTTCCACGGCCGTGCGGATCTGCCCGTCGGTCGCCTTCCCGTCCTTGATCGCCGTACTCAGGATCCCGAGGCCGAGCGGCTTCGTGAGGAACAGGGCGGCGCCCGGCGGCACGGTCGAGCTGCGAACGATCCGCTCCGGGTCCGCGAAGCCGATCACGACCATGCCGTACTTCGGCTCCGGGTCGGTGATCGTGTGGCCGCCGAGGACGAGGGCGCCGGCCTCTTCCGCCACGTCCTGGCCGCCCTGGAGCACACGGGCGAGCAGGTCCACCGGCAGGTCGTCGATGGGCCATGCAGCAACGTTCAGCGCGACCCTTGGACTCGCGCCCATCGCGTACACGTCGCTGAAGGCGTTCGCGGCGGCGACCCGACCCCAGTCGTAGGGGTCGTCGACGATGGGCGTGAAGAAGTCGACCGTCGCCACCAGCGCCCGCCCGTCGGGCAGCAGGTAGACCGCGGCGTCGTCGCCGGTCTCCCCGGAGACCAGCACCTCCTCCGGCATCGCCGGGGTCACGAGCAGGCTCAGGACCTGAGCCAGGTCACTCGGACCGAGCTTGCACGCTCAGCCGGCGCCGTGGCTGAACTTCGTGAGACGCACCTCTTCGCGCATGCGGCGAGGATACGCCCGGACGCACGACCCGTACGCAGGAGAGGTTCGGCCTCGCCCGGGCCACGACGTAGGATGGGAGTATGAAGGGCGACCGCGTCGAGATCGTGATCGACATCGGTTCGGGCGTGCAGACCTTCGAGATCGAAGCGCGGAAGGCCGGTCGCAGGGTCGAGGTCGCGACCTCCCGCGGCGTCGTCGAGGTCTCGGAGGTGACGAGGACCGGCAAGGCCGTGCGGAGCGGCCGTTTCATGGCCGACCGCGTCGTCGCGCTCGTCGAGCACCCGGCGGAACTACCCCCTCTCCGGAAGCGGGGCCAGCGCGTTTCGAGAGGGCAGTCCTCGCTCCTTCCCTAGGGGTGCCCCGGGATCCGAGACCTCTCCGAGGCCGCCCGCTCACCCGGGACGATCCCCTGTCACACTGGTCGGCGTGCGAACCGCGGTCGTCGGACACGTGGAATGGGTGGAGTTCGCGCGGGTCGAACGCATGCCCTCCGCCGGCAACATCGTGCACGCCCTCGAGTGGTGGGAGGAACCGGCCGGGGGCGGATCGGTGGCCGCGGTGCAGCTCCAGAAGCTCTCGGGCGATTGCACCTTCTTCACCGCGCTCGGCAAGGACACCGTCGGCAAGCGCGCACACCTCGAGCTCGAAGCGCTCGGCCCGCAGGTCGAGGCGGCGAGGCGGAGCGCGGCGACGCGTCGGGCCCTGACGCTCATCGACCCGAACGGCGAGCGCTCGATCACGACGCTCGGCGAGCGGCTCCACCCCGACGCTTCCGACCCGCTCCCCTGGGACGATCTCGCGCAGACCGACGCCGCGTTCTTCACGGCCGGTGACCTCGGCGCCCTCGCGGCGGCTAGACGGGCCCGCGTGTTGGTCGGGACGAGTCGCGTGCTCGGCGTCCTGGCACAGGCCGATTTCCCGCTAGACGCCATCGTTGGGAGCGGCCGCGACCCGTCCGAGCGCTTCGACCCGAGAGCGCTCAACCACACGCCGCGACTGGCGGTGCTGACCTACGGCACTAACGGAGGGAGATGGGCGACGGCCGACGGTCGCCGGGGGACGTTCCGGGCCGCACAGCCGTCGGGCCCGGTGGTCGACACCTACGGCGTCGGCGACTGCTTCGCCGCGGGCCTCACGTACGCGCTCGGCGCGCGGCTCGGGATCGAGGAGGCGCTTGCGCTCGCCGCGCGGTGCGGCGCCGCGTGCGTCGCCGGCCGGGGTCCGTACTCCACCCAGCTCACGGCCATGGAGCTTCGGTAGTCGGCTTCCCGTGACGGCTACGCGCCGGGCGAAGCGGTGCCGGGCGACCCGGAGCCGGGCGAAGCGGCGCCCATCGCGTGGTAACCCCCGTCCACGTGAACGATCTCCCCCGTGATCCCGGACGCCCAGTCGGACATCAGGAACGAGATCGTCCGCGCCACGGGCATCGGGTCACCCGAGTCCCAGCCGAGCGGCGCGCGGTCCGACCACGCGTCGGCGATCGTCTCGAACCCGGGGATCCCCTTCGCCGCGACCGTCCGAATGGGACCTGCCGACACGCAGTTCACACGGATGTGGTGCCGCCCGAGGTCACGAGCGAGGTAGCGCGTCACGGCCTCTAGTCCCGCCTTCGCGACGCCCATCCAGTCGTACAGGGGCCAAGCGAACCGTGCGTCGAAATCGACGCTCACGATGCCGCCGCCGTGCTCCTTCATGAGCGGCAGGAGCGCGACCGCGATCGCCTTCAGCGAGTACGCGCTCGTCCGCACCGCCGTCGCGACACTGTCCCACGGCGTGTTCAGGAAGTTCCCGCCGAGAGCGTCCTGCGGGGCGAACGCGATCGCGTGCAGGAGCCCGTCGAGCCTCCCCCACCGTTCCGTGAGGTCGGCGGCGACCGCCGAGATCTGCTCGGTGTCGTTCGCGTCCATCTCGAGGACGTCGACCGGCGTCGGCAACCGGTTCGCGCTCTTCTCCGTTAGACCCATCGCGCGGCCGAACGACGTCAGGACGATCTCGGCTCCCTGCTCCTGCGCGACCCGCGCCGCCGCGAACGCGATGCTCTCCGGCGTGAGAACCCCGGTGATCAAGAGCTTCTTCGCCTCGAGCAGCATGTCTTCCTCCTTGTCCGTGCCCAGCATGCTAGCGACCGGAGAGCAGAGCCCGCTCGCACCAGGGGCGAGCGCCCGCAGCACCATTCGGACGGGGACTCCTCGGGCCGTGGGTTCAGGCACGGACGGGTCGTTCGCCCCTAACGATCGATCTGGGCGCCGGCTACCTTGGCCCCCGAAAGGAGTGCCGACGTTGACGAAGCTCGACCTGAAGCGGAACATGCGGAGGCTCTACTTCCCGCCCGCCAGTCAACCCGTACTCGTCGACGTCCCGGAGATGCAGTTCCTCATGATCGACGGGCGGGGCGACCCCACGACCTCGCACACCTACGCCGAGGCGACCGACGCACTCTTCACCGTTTCCTACGCCCTGAAGTTCACGATCAAGCGCGTGGATCCCGAGGATGACTACACGGTCATGCCGCTCGAGACCCTCTGGTGGACGGACGAGAAGAGGTTCAACGCCCAGGATCGCTCGACGTGGCGGTGGACCGCGATGATCGCCCAGCCGCCGGTCATCAACCAGGAGCTGAGGCGCGCTGCCGCTCACGAGGCGGCGGGCAAACGCAAGTTCCCGGCGCTACGCAAGATGCGGCTCGACACCTTCCGCGAGGGGCTGTCTGCACAGATCCTGCACATCGGTCGGTACGAGGACGAGCAGCCGACGATACAGAAGCTGCACGCGTTCATCGCGGAGCACGACTACCCGATCCGCGGCCGGCACCACGAGATCTGCCTGTCCGATCCGAAGCGCTGCGCTCCCGAACGGATGCGGACCGTGATCCGCCAGCCGATAGGCCTCTAGGTCGGCGAAGGACTCGGCGAAGGCGTCGGCACGAGATCGGCGGCCCGCACGCCCCAACCCGTCCAGTTCGGATCCGCGCCCTTGGCAACGAACGCGATGTAGTTCGGACCCACGTCGTTCAGCCACTCGTCGGGGACGAGACGCCCACGGAGAGTCGACCACGCCCCGGCCTCGGTCGGCGCCGCCTTCGCGAGCTTGTGCCAGTTCACGTAGATCACGACCTCGCCCTCCTGGAGATCGAATCCTTGGTAGACGAGCCGCCACGATCCCGCGTGGGCCTTGGTGCGGTACACGACCTCCTTCGGGTGTGTGGTGTCTCCGCTGGGGATGTTGCCGAGGCCCTCGGTGTAGTCGAAGCCGACCGGCAGCGCAGGCGACTCGACAGGATTCGCGGGGATGTTCGCGAGCTCCCGCCACTCCTGCTCAGTCACGGTTGGGAACGTGTAGAAGCTCGCGCCGATGATCCCGCTCTCGCGCACCGCGTGCACGAAGCCGCGCGTTTCCACCTGCGTCGCAGCGCCGGCGATGCCGCCGATCACGTGGATCGGCACGGTCGGCACGCCTGTCCCCTCCCGGATGATGTGGATGTTGCCGGTGGCATAGCGATGCGCGCCCTCCTCCCCCGACACGCGCCCCGTGAAGTACGTCATCGGCAGGAACACCTCGTACAGCTGCGCGAGCTGCGTGTACGGGAAGCCGGGCCAATACGACGGGTTCTTCCGCATCTCCAGAGGCGACGCGATGATCGCGCCGAGCGGGTAGTCGGACCCGACCGCGTCTCGGATCCGCTGTGACAGACGAAGCAGCCGCTGGGTCCGAACCGCCGGGTCACTGACCTCGGGCGACTCGATGTCGAGCGCGAACGAGTCGAAGGCGTTCCCCGACGGCGTTCGGTAGCGGATCGCCGTCATCGACCGCCGCAGGTCGAGCGCGACGTCGCGGAAGCCCGGCAGGTACCAGGCGACGATGGCTACGCCCTCCGTGTGCGCCGCGTCGACGAACGCTTCCACACCGTCGGGGAACACGAACGCCTTCCCACGGTGGAAGTTCGATGTCTCGAGGTAGAGCGTACGGACCCCGTGTGCCCTGATGGCGGCGACGGTTCCGGCGGGGTCGGCCCAAGCGGAGTCGTCGTAGATGTCGATCCACGTGCCGAGGCCGCGGTAAGCCTCGATCGACGCGCTCGGACCCGCGAATGCGGGATGCGGCGAAGGACCGTCGCCGATCTCCGATACGCCGAGCAGCACGAGGAGCAAGAGGAGCGCGGCCGTCCCGCTGCGCGTGACCC